>Ga0209515_10004092_pt1 | contig 20046 bp, 21 predicted proteins | sample Subgroupgradi54m_FD_187454 | JGI IMG/M metagenome (GOLD analysis project Ga0209515, IMG submission 187454) | Subsurface groundwater microbial communities from S. Glens Falls, New York, USA - GMW60B uncontaminated upgradient, 5.4 m (SPAdes)... ...
AATCAAACCCTTCAGGACAGAAATTTTAAAATTCGCCACAGCTATATTATTGTAGACAACAAAGAATAAAGTCAATAGATGAGTTGGAGAGATGGAAACTATGCGGGAATTTGTAGGTCATCCCCAAAATCTAGACGCTCTGATGCACTTTGCCATATTGATTTCATTTCTTTAATGCTGTTAAATATGTAATATATGGACGCGATCAGTAAGAAACTTGGCGCTATTCAAAAAAGTATAATTGCGATCAAGGGAACCATGGCCACCAAGGAAGACTTGAATGGCATGGCGAAGAAAGATGATTTGAAAACCATGGTCACCAAGGAAGACTTGAATGGCATGGCTACCAAAGAAGACATGAAGACCATGGCCACTAAGGAAGACATTAAGCTCATGGCCTCAAAGGACGATTTGAAAAGGATGGCGACTAAGAAAGATTTAGAGGGCATGGCCACAAAAGAAGACTTGAAAGGGATGGCGACAAAAGATGACATCAAGAACATGGCGACAAAAGATGACATCAAGAACATGGCGACAAAAGATGACATCAAGAACATGGCGACGAAAGATGATTTGAAAAGCCTCGAAGTAAGACTCACAGAGAAAATCGAAGAAGCCCAGATGGAAATTATTGAAACTGTTGACAAACATAAAGCCGATAAGGAAAGCGTAAAAGCTTTGGAAAAAAGAGTTGATCGCCTCGAAGATAATGCCGGCCTTCCACCGCACTTAGACCAATAAAAAAATCAATCTGGTTAAGATTGGGAATGATTAGATGAAATCAATTCCTCTGTCTTAGAAATGCGGGAATGTCTACGGCAAAGACTATTTTCAAAGCTAATTTCTTATTAAAGCACCCGATTGAAATGTTTACCTTTTTAAGCCTTCAAGAAGAATATACGCTTTTAGAGATAACAGATCAAGTTTTGAGATTTATCCTGTATTTCCCCTAACAATATATTGTGTAGGCTCTACGATTAACATTCCCAAAGAAAAAGGATTTTTAATAGTAGCTATTTTGGGCGACTGTCCATTTACATCAAAGACTAAATAAATAAAGTAATTATCTGAACTTTCGGCAACTTTCTTTTCATTGCTAGTTATATTAAATGAGAACTCTTTTCTTTTGGGGAGGACTGTAGATTTTACTTCAATGAGTTTTTTATTACCATCACTATCAAAAGATAAAATATCGTATCCTGCAGATGTATCCTCAAGAGAGATCCTTTTTATTTTATTTGCTAAATCCATTCTTCTAAGTTTAATTAGGTAATTCTTTTCGTTTTTTAAAACCATTTCTTCGCCTTTGTTGCCTGTATTTGAGTTTTCTTCATGTCTTTCATCGAAATCAATATAAATTTTGTTTTTGCTTTTTGCTTTAGAGCTTTTTATTATTAAAAATGGCTTAAGTCTAAAATTTGATACATATTCAGGCTTAATCTCCTCAGTTCCTATCTGCAATGCAATATCTTTATTATCTATTGTCGTTAACTGTCTATCAGTAATTATCGAAGAAACATCTTGATTTATTATGTCTTTGGGATGACCTTTTAAGGTATCCGATTCAGCTGATGATAGTCTGTTTAAAATTAAGGGTAACAATTTAGTTTTTTTTTATATCATTTAATTTAGCCACGATTCCTTGCGATGGAATAACATAACCAGCATTTCTCATCTCCTCAAATGTAATGTCATTTAGAGATAAATTTTGAATATCCCTAAATATTTCATCTTGCGATTTCATATTTACTCCTACATCGTCAATTAAATTTACTTTGCCGAACCAGTAAGTTAAAGAAAAAATTAACAAATGCGGCCAATGATTAGGTTGACCCTGACGCCTCCTACTTATTTGCATTACTTTTCCCCCTACTATTGTGCCTGCTCGCTCATATCGCGCGAACTCACCCAACCAAGAATTTGCCTGCTTATAGCCCCGTCTATCATAAACCCCCAACCCGACTATTCCACTTAAAATCTTGTAGTCGCTATAGCTCGGAAGAAAAAAGTGCTTGTCTAAATATTCCGGATGAGAAGCATGAAATAAAAATATATCACCTTTTTTAAATTGGGTCATTTTATCTGAATTTGAATTCGTAAACCCCCAATATTGCGTGTTAAACGTCGTTACCCAATGCTCAATGGGACCAGTAATTTTATAGACATTCCCAGTTTTATATTTTTTTATTAATTCTTCAATCGTCATAATTTATTATATTTCGTTGATTTTCCTATTGCTTTTTCATTAGGATATTTTGTTTCATTTACCTTCACTTGCAACAGTTAGTATTAATTTAAGTTTTTTCATAACTAGGTGTTTACGCTTTAATTACAGACAAAGTCATAAAATATGCTTCCAAAAGGAGTAATTTGCTTTATTGTCATTATTGCTCCTATTGTTGCATCGCTTACGGTTATCAATCTGTAAGCGTGTAAAGAATTGCAGATATCTTGCATTTCATAATCTACATACGAAGAAAGTTCTTGAATACTTGTTGTGTTTAGATGCATATTTGAGAATTGAGGTCTGTTTGAATTGCGCACGATAATCCCAAATGCTTTTGCCTCTTGGTCTGTCATTTGTTCTATGACCGAGTAAATTTTTGTATGTAAATCGGGCTTAATCTCCTTACCGCGACCAAGATTAAGAAGAAAATTTCTTAACCTTTTTCTTTTATCTTCTGAATTTTCTCTTATATGCATTTCCCAAACATTTAGAAATGTTGCCTTAAATTCTGGTGTTTTTATTACTCCTTCTACGAATTCTGCTTTATGTTCTTCAATAAATTTCAAAAGTTCAATTCCTCTATCTTCCGCTAACTCTCTCCATACAGCCAATAATCCTGTCCCCATTCTTACCGCTATGCCCCACTCAGGGCTGATCACTTGGAGGCGTATTGCAATATCAGCAACTGGCGTTGAAAGATTTTGAATTATTGATAATCCCGCTTGTTTTATTTTATCTATTTTTCTCATTTTTAGATATGACAATTATATCAAGAAACTACTATAAAGTATTTATGTCGTACAATGGCAGATTTATGACGTGGTTTTGAAGCGGATCAGTTTCGTTGGCGGAGAAAAGCGGGAATGTCTACGGCAAAGACTATTTTCAAAGCTGATTTCCACCGAAACACCTAAAAGAAAAGATTACTTTCTTAAGTCTTCAGGAAAAGAATAACAATTGAGGAGAAGAAAGTCAATAGATATTGCTATAGAATCTCTATTTCCTTATGAGGCAGGTCAAATTTAACTGAGAAATGGTCAAAAAAACCAAGTTGTCCAAGTATTATTGGAAAAGGCTGCGGAAGTTTTTTTGATATATAAAAAGGACAGATATATGACTTCCCTGCAACAAACAAATTTATATCCTCCCTGTAAGTGAAAAATGATTCTCCATTTGCTGCTGTGAACTCTTTATGTTCTTTTGACTTGCTGTCTTTTGAACCTAACCAAAAAGCTATATTTTCTGAGCAAAAACATACATCTGCACCAGAATCTACTAACGCCATAATATTACTTGTAACTTTGTGAGTCTTTTTAAAATTTAAAATTACAGGAATATATGGCTTATAAACCTCTGGCTGGGGAATAATGTATGGATATTTCACTTTAAGTTACATAGCCAAAATAATTTGTTGAGGCTGGCATTAATATGAGATTTTCTTTCTTTGGGTAATTTTTTATTTTTTGACTTATTTTTTCAAAAGAGCTTCCAGCTCCAACAACTTCATATTTTTTATTAAGTGCAACCCATCCACTTTTATATTTTTTTAGTTGTTTTGTTAAATCAATTACGCTCATACAAATATGATAACTATTTTAAGTTCTCATGTCAAATTAGTCAAGCTGGTCAAAGTAAGGAATGTTACGTCGTACAACCATTATATTACGACGCGGTTTTGAAGCTAGTTAATTCCTCTGTCTTAGAAATGCGGGGATGTCCCAGACTTCTTCTTCCTTGTCTTCTTCTTCAATAATCTCTACAGTTTTGCTTCTGTCTTTTTCATCAAGAACCTGTTTAACAGTAGTTGCCGGATGAGGTGTAACAAATTCTTTTAGTGTTTGACGCGTCTGATCAAATCCTGTTGCGATAACGGTTATTTTTATCTGGTCATGCATTGTTTCATCAATTGTTGCTCCAAAAATAATATTTGCATCAGGATCCGCGGTTGCTGAAATAATTTTTGCCGCTTCATCGACTTCGGACATTGTCAGATCCAATCCTCCCGTAATATTGAAAAGTACTCCTCTTGCTCCGTCCATTGATATTTCCAAAAGCGGAGACGCAATTGCGCCTCTTGCCGCGGCCTGAGCCCTATTTTCTCCAACTCCTGTTCCAATACCAAGAAGCGCAGAGCCGGCCTGCGCCATGATTGTTTTGACATCGGCAAAGTCAACATTAATAAGTCCCGGCATTGTTATAAGATCCGATATCCCGTGAACTCCCTGGGTCAAAACCGAATCGGCAACTTTAAATGCCTCAAGAAGAGATAGTTTTTTATCAACCACATCCAAAATTCTCTGGTTTGGAATAACAATTAGAGTGTCTACTTTATCTTTGAGATTTTCTATTCCTTCTTCCGCCGTAACCATTCGCCTTGTTCCTTCAAAAGAAAATGGTTTGGTTACAACTGCAACTGTCAGAACTCCCAATTCTTTTGCGGCCTTTGCAAGTATCGGTGTTGCTCCCGTCCCTGTTCCTCCGCCCATACCTGATGCCAAGAAAAGCATGTCTGTCCCGTCAATCATTTCTTTTATTTTTTCGTATGACTCTTCAGCTGCCTGTCTGCCAATTTCAGGACTTCCACCCGATCCTAGTCCCTTTGTGAGATTTTCTCCAATTTGAAGTTTTGTAGTTCCCTTACATAAAAGAAGGACCTGCGCATCCGTATTGACGCAGATAAAGTCCACTCCCTGGACCTCGCTTTGGGCAACCATTGAATTAATGGCGTTATTTCCTCCACCCCCAACACCCATTACTCTTATTTTGGCAAAATTTGTTGTTTGAGGTTTAATAAGCATATTTAAATTAAATGCATCCTAACATAACAAAAATCATTTTGCAATACTTTAGGGCATAAAGGATTTCGCAAATGAAAAAATTCTAGAAAATAATTTATTAAAGTGGATATTAAACTTAGGAACAGAAATTCCAAAGGGTAAAGATGCGGCAGTTTCAAATCCTTCGCCGCAGATTGCAAGGCCTACAACTGTTGCAAATGAAGCGTCTTGAATTTCATCAATTAAGCCTTTTATATTAGTGGGAATTCCGATTCTAACCGGCATTGCCAAAGTTCTTTTGGCCGATTCCGTAACTCCAATTGTCCCTGCTCCTCCTCCCGTAATTACAATTCCTGCCGGAGTTAGGGATCCATATCCGCTTTTTTTAAGTTCTTGTCCTATCATGCCGAATATTTCATTTAAGCGGGGTTTTATTATTCCATCTACCAAAGTTTTTCTGGAAACTTTACGCAATTCCTCTTGCAAATTAAGATGGGAAAGATCCATCTCATCCAAATCTTTTAATTCTCGGTCTTGCCCAAATTCATCCTCTCTTTTTATTTTTATTTTTGAGCTTTCGGATAAAAGCATTTTTATTTTTTCAGCAGATTCCAAAGAAATTCGAAGGCCTATCGCCAAATCATTTGTAATGTGCCTTGCTCCTATTGGCAAAACAGCCGAATAAGAAACCGCACCCTCTATATAAATAGAAATATCTGTTGTTCCGGCGCCAATATCAACCAAGATAACTCCCAGTTCTTTTTCTGTGTCTGTCAGGACAGCAAGGCTACTTGCGTATCCGCTAAAAACAATACCGTCAACGTCTATCCCAACTTGAGAAAATGCCTTCTCTAAATTTCTAAGGGATGTTGCATTAGAGGATATAATATGCGTATCTACTTCAAGTCTTATTCCCGTCATTCCAACGGGATCCTTTATTCCTTCCTGGCCGTCAACGATATAGTTTCTGGGAAGAACATGAATTATTTCCCGACTTGATGGCAAAGATACTGCTTTTGCCGCATCAATTACTCTTGTAACATCGTTTTGGGTAATCTCTCCTTGCGGCGCCGCTACTGCAACTACACCTCGTGAATTTAAAGACTCGATATGGCTACCATTAATAGATGCAATAATGTGGGAGACAGAATAACCGGCCATCCGCTCTGCCCCGTCAAGAGAATTATTAATAGCCTCAACCGCTTCTTCTATGTCAACTATCTGCCCCTTCTTTACTCCTTTTGCACTAACCTCGGATACCCCCAATACGCTAACCTCATCATCAACCCTTGCAATAAGAGAAACGATTTTCGAGGTGCCGATGTCAACTCCAACCACTATTTTTCCCTCACTCATAGAAAGATTCAAAAAGAAACAACAGGTTTGTCAAACCTAAAATCTAGGCTTTTAAACCTTTTCCCTTCTATTGTAAGCTGTTTAAGTATTGCTTGTAAAGAGGATATTTGGTCATTCAAATTCTTCTTGTAAGAAAAAATAATTTGACCGTTATCCTTAAGACTAACCACGCTAAAACTTTTTTCTTGGGATATTGAGCCGTATTGGATATGCGAATTGTACAATAGATTTTCCAAAGCAGAAGTTGGGAATGGATTAATTCCAGACAGAGGATTAATAAATAGCTGTCTTTTGTTCCAGAAAATTGGTGAAAGAAATACAATAAGTAAGCCTAAAAAAACAAGACAGAAAGCAAAATACAGAAATATTTTTTTAATAAAAATTCTACTTTTTCTTTTTTGCAGCATTTGTAACAACCTCAATTATTTTTTGTGAAGCGTCTTGGACAAGAAGATTATTGGAATTAAATCTCAATCTATAAGTATTAATATTGTTAAACATCTTTGTAACAACCTGTAAAAATCTCAATGAATTTAATTCATTTTGCGAATAAACTTCGGCAAGACCTTTGCTTTTAAGAAATATTGCATTTTTCATTTGTTCATTACTTTGAGAAAAAGGAAGAGGTATTAATAGCGCCGGTTTTTGGAAAAACATAAGTTCCGTTATCGTATTTATTCCCGATCTTCCTATAATTAAATCCGAATTTTGAAAAACCGGTCCTATTTTATCTATATCAATAAATTTTTTAATCGCATATCTTTTTTGTAAATTTTCGGGGAAAGTATCCCTTAGGCTTAACAGACTTTCAAAATCACCATACTCTTTTGCATCTCCTACCTGGTGAATAATATTAAACTTCTCAAGCAATTGTCTTAATACTCCCTCAACCAAACTATTAATAGAGTGAGACCCTGTGCTCCCGCCCGTAACATAAATTGTCGGCAGCGTGCTTTTTGAACGGTTAAATCTCAAGCTCTCCAATATTTCCTTTCTCAATGGATTACCGGTTAGAATAGTCTTATCTATCGGAAAAAAAGCAAATGATGATTCCCATGATATGCAAATCTTGCTTACAAATCTTGAAAGGAATTTGTTGGCAGAGCCTGCCTCCAACGTCTGCTCATGAATAACGCTTGGAATCTTCAAGAAAAACGCCGCCAAAATAACAGGCAAAGAAACATATCCCCCAAACCCCAATACAACATCCGGTTTAAACTTTCTAAGTATTGATAAGGCTTGAAAAAATCCATAAGGAATTTTAAAAAGAGAGGGAATTGTATATCTTGTAAATTTTCTCTGCAGTCTCCCTGTTGTAATTCCTATAAAAGGAATTTTTCTTTCTGTAACTATTTTATATTCGGCAGATAATGACTTGTCGCCCTCCAGCGCAAATTTTCTCCCGATAAAAAGAATCTGGGTATCCTTTGGCAATTTATCAATTACCGCCAAACTTGGTGATAAATGTCCCCCAATTATTACAATCTTCATGCGTCAATCCTTTGTTTGGAAATATTTAATAAAATTCCAATTGAGCAAAGATCAACTATAAGGGCAGATCCTCCATATGAAATAAAAGGCAGAGGAATTCCGGTTAATGGAAGAAGCGCCGTTTGGGAACCCAAATTAATAATAGCTTGTGTAGCCAAAAAAGTTGTTATCCCTCCTGCCAAGAGTTTACCAAATTTGTCTCTCGCGTGTCGGGCAATATAAAAACCCCGCCATACAACAAACATAAAAACAAGAATAATTAATGAAGCTCCTATAAAACCAAACTCTTCCCCAATGATCGCAAAAATCGAATCTGAAGCTGTCTCCGGAAGATATGCATATTTCTGTAAAGAATTTCCAAGACCGACCCCTGTTAATCCGCCTGACCCCAAAGCGATTAATATTTGTTTTACGTGATAGGATGAAGTGTCAACTGATTGGTTAAGACTAAGAAACTCCTCAAGTCTTTTAGCCCGGTAGGGAGATATTTTTATAATTAAAATGCTTATTATTCCAAGAACGGGCAAAAGAGAGACAAAATACAATATGTTGCTTCCTGACAAAAAATAAATTGCTAATGCTTCTGAAAGTATAACTGCGGCAGTACCCATATCCGGCTCAAGAATTATAAGAAGTATGAGAAGAGCAAGTAAAAGCAAAAATGCTAATAACCTGCCTTTTTCTTTGCTGGAAAACCATGCGGAAAGATAAATGGCAAGACCTAATTTTACAAATTCGGCTGGCTGAAGCAGGAAAAATTTCAAATCGATCCAACGGTTTGCGCCAAGCAAATGTACGCCAATCCCGGGAATAAACACCAATATTAGTAAAAATATCGCAAAAGAAAGAATGGGGAGAGAGAGATTATAAAGTTTGTGGTAATTAAAGTTTGCAAAGCATAAAAGAGAGATAATTCCCAGAATAACCCAGAAAAATTGGTCCTTGATATAATGATATTTATCTGCAAAATCTCTGAAAGCTACATAAGACGAGCCGTCATAAATCATAAAAAGTCCAAAAAGTGTTAAAAAAACAGTGGGAATTAGAAGCGTTATGTCTATCTTTTTCATATTGTCCGAAGAAACTTAATATTATTTAATGAAAGCCAGGTAAAGTCCTAAAATAGCAAAGAAGAACCCAAGAAGCCATCCGCGCATAACTATTTTTGGTTCATCCCAACCCCTTCTCAAAAGATATAAATGAAGAGGCGCCGCCAGGAAGATTTTTTTGCCAAAAAATCTTTTCGCAAAAAGTTGAGTTAGTGAAGACGCTACCTCCAAGACAAAAACTCCTCCTATAAAAACAAGGGCAATGGTCTTGCCCGTTAACAAACCTATTACGGCCAGTGCCGCTCCTAAAGACATAGATCCTACATCTCCAAGCCAGATCCTTGCTTTGTAAATATTGAAATACAAAAACGATGCGACTGACCCCATAAGAATTGCGATAAAAATTCCCAGTGACTGGTCAAGCTGGTTTGCGGAGATTGCCAAAAAAGCAACAAGACAGATAAGAAGAAGCCCCGATGCCAAACCATCCAACCCGTCGGTAATGTTGAAAGCATTGGTAAAAGCTACGATTACAAAAGCGGCAAACGGGATATAAAGAAAACCCAAACTTGCAAGACCAAATCCTCTTATGAAAATAAAATGGTAGCCTAATTGGAAGTAAAGAATTGAGGCAATAAGAATTGCCAATATCCACTGGATTATAAATTTATGCCTGAACTTTAGTCCGAAAAATGAAGAACTTGTCCCGTTAATAAGTTTCTTTGCATCATCGTATAAACCCAATAATCCAAAGCTTATAAAAGAAAAAAGGATCGCAATAAGCTCCCATATTTTAAAGTCCACTCCCAGTATCCCGTATGACCAAAGAGTCAGGACCGAAACGACCACTATTATGAGTATTCCTCCTCCAAACGGAGTTCCGGCTTTCCAGTTATTGTATTTATCGAAAATTGGCGAGGGCTTGTTGAACATATCAACAGTTGATTGCTTCTGACGGCGAAACTTCATTTTTTTGTACAAAAAATCTATGAAGGGAATTATAAGGGCAGATGTGATAAATAGCGACAAAAGAGTCAAGCCCAAAAGCTGTGCCATAAGGATTTAATTATACTCCATCCTTTTCTTTATTGCACCCAAACGTTTAAGGGCGCGTTGGCACTCAAAAATATATGTGCAAACGCAAGCAGCCTCCCGGGTTAAATTTCCCATTATTTAATTGTTACGCTTTTGGAAAGGGTGGAGGAATTTTGGAGAAATCTTCAGGACCTTGTCTTAAAAAAGAATTTTCTAATTCTTCCGCTTCAATTACTTTAAAAAACGGCACTGCGACCAGTAACGCTCCTAAAATAAAATCGGTTCTTTCTTTAAATCTGCCAAGCTGACTAGTCATATCTGACAGCCAATCTGTAAAAGCTGGTGAATCTTTTTGTAACCTGTCGTAAAACCATATAAGGTCAATCTCCCGTTTGCCTTCTGTAAGATCAACATGATCAAAAATGTCGTGACGGACTACCTCTAGAGTTGATGGGGTTATGCGATATTTGATTGCTGACTCGGGAAGTGATTGGCTAATCATATCGTAAGACATTGCTACGGCTAAAAAATAAATAAATTCATCTTCTATATCAATAGATCGTCTAATTTCTCTTAAAAACAATGCAAGGGAAGGTTGTTCAACCATCATTTTTGACATAACGCTTTGCACATATTCTGCTATATTGTTTTCTTCCCCATTTAATTTCCGTTCCGTACGTTCAACGATTCCTTCCGTTATCCCTAGTTTGGAGCCGTTTTCCTTCATGTGCGGATTATACCAAAAACTAAAGAGGAAATCAGCGGGTGGCGAGTTGAATAAAAGACCTACTATCAATATCAAACCAGAAAGACGGTCCTTTTGTATTACCTGTGGAAGTAGTTACATGAAGAAGAGTCGGGTCATCCCAACCCGTAACATCTTTGAAGACATATTGCACTTTCTTTTGTATAAAAAGTGTGGCTACGTCTAAATAATTCTGTCCGTCGGAGAATGAATCGCCATTTGCTTTAAATACTAAAAACGTAAAAGAATTCGAATCATCTTCTCTTAGAAATACATATTTATCATCGGGAGAAAAACTATTAAGAGGAAGGGTCATTGATCCATTTTCAACTGTCTTTGAAAAAAGAAGTTTCTGGTTTTCTCCGGAAAGGGCCGAAACATAAAATGAATATAATTTGGAACCGTCAGATTGATTGGATATTTTCATGACTATTTTCATTTTCCCATCCGGAGAGTGAACCTCCCTATCCGGATTTACTGTGGGAGTGGCAACCGGTTTGATTAAAATTGAAGGATTTTGGGGTATGAAATTTGTTTTTTTATAACCGGAAACCAACCAAACTACCGCAATAACTAAAATAACGAAAAGAACAAATAACTTCAAGGGAGAATTTCCGGCAGATTTACTCATCTATACTTAGAATAGTAAGATCCAGACAAGAAGTCAAGAATAATTATTTTACAGTTACGCTTTTGGCAAGGTTGCGGGGTTTGTCAGGATCAAGCTTTAGATTTACCGCCATGTAGTATGCCAAAAGCTGAGCAACAACGACTTGAGCGATGTAGGAGCCATCCTTTACATCTTTTACTTCAATGAAATGGTCAAATGCTTCGGAGTTTTTATGGGAGATTCCGATAATTACTCCGCCCCTTGACTTTATTTCTATCGCATTTGAGATTATTGATTCATAGGTCTCATCCTGAGGCGCAAATACGATGCACGGCGTACCTTTTTCAATCAAAGCAATTGTCCCATGCTTTAATTCTCCACCCGCTAATCCTTCGGTCGGAACATAACTTACTTCTTTGATCTTCAGAGCTGCCTCCAAAGCCGAAGAATAAGACACTCCCCGACCGATAACATAAATATTTTTAATTTTACTTAAGATCGAAGCGATATTTTTTATTTGGTTAATATTTTTATTTTCAAAAAGTCTTTCTATTTCATCTGCCCCATCAAGTAAAATTTTCTTAACATCGCTCAATCTGCCAATTCCGGCAAAAACCAGCATTAAAATAACACAAAGTTTTGCGGTATAAGCTTTGGTTGATGCAACTGCTTTCTCCGGGCCTGCATTTAGCAACACCTTGAAATCTGCCATCCTGTAAATAGATGAACCAAGAGTATTGGTAATTGCGACAATTTTGCAGCCTTTGTTTTTTGCCCTATTAAGAGGTTCTATTACATCAATTGTTTCGCCGCTTTGGGACAACGCAATAATAAGGCTTTCATGTGTCAGAAAATCCTCAAGATAATTAAACTCCGATGCGACCGCCGTATTTATGTGCTTGTGTGCGGTTTTTGAAAAAAGATATACTCCTGCAAGACCCGCGTGAAAAGCAGTGCCGGCTCCAATAAAAAATGTCCCCTTTGCTTTTTTGATAATGCTACTTAATTCTTTTACCTGGTCTTGATAATTCTGGGCAATATTTCTTATCACGTTTGGCTGCTCATAGATTTCCTTAATTAGAAAATGATCAAATTTCCCCTTATTTGATTCTTCAAACTTCCATGTAACTTCCTCTGGTACTATTTTTAATTTATTGCCTTCCGGTAGATGAAGTAGCTGAATGTCTTTTTTACCCATGATTACCATCTCCCAATCCTTAACAAAGATAATTTTTCGAGTGTATTTGATAATGCTTATAATATCCGATGCCACAAAAAATTCTCCCTCACCAAGACCAACTACCAATGGTGAACCATTTTTGACGGCAATTATTTCCGAAGATTTTGCGTAGGAAACAACAATTGCATTAAGACCTTTAAGCCTATTAAATGTATCTCTGACCGAGGAAGCAAAACCTTCTTTTTGTAAATAATCTTCAATCAAGTGAGGAATTACTTCCGTGTCGGTTTGGGATAAAAATTTGTGACCTTTTTTGATAAGATCGTCTTTAAGTTCCTGGAAATTTTCAACAATTCCATTATGAACAACTGCAACAGATCTTGTGCAATCAAGATGGGGATGCGCGTTTTGGACAGTTACTCCTCCATGAGTCGCCCATCTTGTATGCCCTATCCCCAAGGAAGATGAAGCTTTAAAAATCTCTGAATTTTCATTTACATTTTCTATTTTGCCCGTATGTTTTTCGACAATGAATTTCTTTTGTGCTTTGACTGCAATTCCCCAGCTGTCATAACCCCTATACTCAAGAAGTTTTAAACCTTCAAGGGTAAGGGTTGCAACGTTATCCTTATTTCCAACATATCCGAAAATTCCACACATAATTTTATATTTTAGATTTTACTATTGAAACTATATTTTTCAAATCATAAACAATTGAGTCCGGCTTAAATCCTTGAATTTCTTTTTGATTTTGGGCATACCTTCCTCTTTTCACCCAAACAGTAAAGACGGACGGAAAATGTTTCTTGACATCGTGTAAAATTGTCGCCTTATCGTCAATCAAAAAAAGTTTTGCGTCTTTATATTTTCCCAAAATCTTTTCTATTTCCTTAGTTTTGTCCAAAACGATATGTGTATGTTTTTCCTCAAAATATTTCTGAATATCTGTATTTATTAATTTATTTTTTTGAAACCAAAAATCGCCTTCTGAAAAAATCCCAAGATTTATAAATTTTGATAAATTCTTTAACACTTGACCAACTTCTTTATATAATGAAAATTCTTTTAAAAGAGTTTCTTTATATAAATCTATATTAAAAAGCGTATAATCAATGTCGAATAAAACTATTGGTTTTTTATTCATTTTTTCTTACTTATAATCTCCTGAAATTTCGTATAATATGTGACGCCATCTGAAATATTGCTCATAATGGTCGTGCCTGCTCCCACGGTAACATTTCTTCCTATAATAACACCCGGCATAGTTGACACTCTTATCCCGATATTAGAATTGTCTCCAATCATTGCCCCTAAACTTGTAAGACCGGTGTCGATTTTTTCTTCTTTAACAATAACTTTAACGCTTGTTCTATCAAGCCTGACATTTGCATTGTAAAATCCGGCTGCAATTTTGCAGTTCTTACCAATAATTGAATCTCCTATAAATCCCGAATGAGTCGTAGAATCTTCCATCAAAATACTGTTTTTAATTTCCATATTTGCTCCTACAATACAATTCGCTTCTATGTCTACTCCCGAGCGTATAATTACATTATTGCCAATGAATACGTTATCCCCGATATAGCATGGGCCCTTAATTACCGCCTTCTCCATTACGCAAACATTGTCCCCAATAATTACCGCCCCTATAATCTCTGCGCTTTTAGCGATGTTTGTATGCTTACCAATAGCTTTAGTTTCCTCTATGATCTTCCGAGAATATTTGTTAAATAGGTATTTTCGCATATCAAAAAGGTGCCAAGGATACTTAAGGGATGGGGTCTGCCTATCCCAAAGCATTACCTCAACATGATATTTTTTCATATATACAGATAGCGCTTCTTCAAAATCGTATTGATGTTTTTTTGTTTCGGAATAAATATCGAAAAAGGCCTGTGTTAAAACATATACTCCTAACGCTTTTATGTTGGATTGCTCTTCGCCTTTTCTGGGTTTCTCTACAATCTCAACAACTCTATTCTTTTCCAATTTTAAAATACCAAATAAATATGGCGTATCTGTTTTTGCCCCCACAAGAATTGTTTTTGACCTTGAAGCATTTATTTTAGGACTTAACTTTCTAAATATTTCTCCACAATCCACTCTTTCTGCGAGAATTAATAAAAATTGCCCTACCAATAATTCTTTTGCCTGAATTAAAGCATTGCCCATACCTTTGGGCTCATTTTGCAATACATATTTAATATGCTTACTATACTCAGGATAATTATTAAGCTGCCTCTCTATGTCCCTATTTGGTCCTTGGATAATAATGATGTCGTTAATGCCCTCATCAATCAAACCCTTGACGGTATAGAAAATTATAGGCTTTCCCATTATCTTTAAAAGAGATTTATGAGTATTATTAAATGGCCAAAATCTTGTAGATTCTCCTGCTGCTAAAATTACTACTTGCATATTCTATTCCTCCTTTACCCTTTTAATATTTGCCCCCAAACTCCTCAGTCTTTCTTCAAGCATTTCATATCCTCTATCCAAATGATTGACTCCAAAAATAACACTTTCGCCACTCGCGCATATTGCTCCCAAAACAAGAGTGGCTCCCGCTCTTAAATCCGATATTTCAACAACTCCGTTATGCAATTTTGTAGGCCCGAATATTCTGGCAGCATGACGATAATCCGGATTGTTGTCCGAAAGATTAAAGTTATAAACTTTTTCCGGATTTTTTATTTCGGGGTTGAAAAGATTTATACGTGCGCCCATTTTTTTGAGTCCTTCTACATATCCAAACCTATTTTCGTATACTGTTTCGTGTATCGTAGATGTCCCGTTTGCCTGTGTCATCAGGATCGCCCATGGTCCCTGCCAGTCGGTCATAAATCCCGGATAAGAACTGGTCGTAACATCCGTACTCATAATTTGTTTATCATAATAAAACCTTATCCCGTCGGATCCTTCCTCAACCCCTGCTCCGATTTCTTTTAGTTTTTTTATAAATTCAGCTAGCTCCACTTTATTTGCATTTTTTATAAGAATGTCCCCTTTTGTTATAATTGCGCCAACAGCCAGCGTAACTATTTCATTTCGATCTGGTCCTATTGTAAAAGTTGTCCCTTTGAGCTTATCGACGCCTGTTATAATAATTGAATTACTTTCTCCCCTTTTAACTTTTGCTCCCATTTGGTTAAGAAGATTTATCAATTCGTCAATTTCAGGCTCCTGGGCTACGTTCCCCAGTATTGTTTTTCCTTTTGCCAAAACCGATGCGAGGATTAAGGTTTCAGTACCCGTATGAGTTGGTTTATCAAAAGAGTATTCCACGTCACCTCTTTTTGAAGAGTTCTTTAAATAAAAATACCCGTCTTTGCTATTATATCTTGCGCTTACCCCCATTGCCCGAAGCCCTTTAATCGTTCTGTCTATTGGTCTTGCTCCGATTCTGCATCCACCCGGATTGGGGATTATGGCTACGCCCTTTCTTGATAGAAGAGGAGCCATAAACATTGCCGAAGTCCTTATTTTAGCCGCTTCCTCCAGAGATATTTTTTCTTTTTTGATTTTCTTAACCTGAACTGTAATTGTATGATCGCTTATTTTAACTTCTCCGCCTAATTCCTTGATAATCTCTACCATTACCATAAAATCCGATATTAATGGAATGTTTTTTATCACAACTTTTTTGTCTGTTAAGCACGCGGCAACCAAAGCTTTCAGGGCGACATTTTTTGCGCCCGATACCGAAACGCTTCCGCTTAACCTTTTCCCCCCTCTTATTACAAATTTACTCATATATTAACTTTTCGCTAATCTTGTATATGTCCCCAGCCCCCATAGTTATGATAATTACATCCCTCCCATAGCTTTTCTTATCAATATATTCTATCACATCTTTAAACTCAGGCAAAAAAAGAACGTCTTTATGAGAGCGACTAATCTCTTCTTTTAGAATTTCTGCTGAGATAGTTGGATCTATCCTTTCACGAAGCGAACTATATATATTTGTTACTATAACAGTATATGCATCGTTAAATGAGTAACCAAATTCTTCGAACAAAGATTTTGTTCTTGAGTAGGTATGCGGCTGAAAAATACAAATTATTTTCGAATTTTTAAAGTTTTCCTTGAAAGCTGTTAGAGTTTTTTTTATTTCAGTGGGATGATGCGCATAATCATCAAAAATGAGTGCGCCGGATCTCAACCGACCTACATATTCTGACCTTCTTTTTGTTCCCCTAAATTCTAAGAGGCTTTTTTTAATCTGCGCAATACTTAACCCAAGTTCTAATGATGTAATTACGGAAGCTGTGGCGTTCAATGCGTTATGCTGCCCAAAAACATTAAGATTAAATTCTCCTAATTTTTCTCCGTTGCGGTCGAGGGAGAAGGAGAACTTTCCATTTGAAAATTTTACATTGCTAATTACAAAGTCATTATTTTTCGAAAATCCATAAGTGATTCTTTTGCCCTTATGCTGAAGAAGGAGTTTTTTTGTTTCACTGCTATCCCCGCAAATAATTAAAACCCCTTCTTTGGGAAGAGTATTTGCAAATTTGGTAAAAGCCTTAACTACATCATCCAAATCTTTGTATACATCAGGGTGATCAAAGTCTATGTTCGTAATTACCGCAATTTTCGGATGCTGCCACAAAAACTTAGGTCTCCTGTCATAATTTGGCTCTGTTGCGTATTCATCCGCCTCCGCAATAAAAAATTCTCCTTTTCCGTAATGTCCCGGCCCCCTTAGCGAGACAACGTCTCCAGTACCTACAAGGTAAGATGGATCCAAACTATTTTCCTTGAAGATTGTCGCAATCATCGCGGTTGTGGTCGTTTTTCCATGGGTCCCCGTAACAGAAATTCCTGTTAATTTTCTTCCAAAAATTGTGCCTTCCATGAAAATTCCAACCGCCTGACCCTGGGTTAATATATCTATATTCAATCTTTTTGCCTCTTTCACTTCGACATTGTCAAAACCACCGTGGGCTCCTGTCGTAATAACAAGATCAGCGCCTATTACATTTTTTTTGGCAAATCCCGTAATTGGAATTATGTTTGCTCGCGATAACGGCTTATCCGTAATAAAAGAGGACGCAATGTCCGATCCCGAAACATCAATTCCTGCTTCTTTGGCAATAATCGCAAGAGGAGTCATTCCAACTCCTTTGATACCTACAAAATGAATTTTTTTATATTGAGCCGTAGGCCTGCTCTGATCCGCCAGCTGGCGAAGAATGGGTTTAAGAATCATAATCTTTGAACAACCGTTACAAATTCGCCAAAACTTTTTCCGTCTCCCCTATAAGAAAAAAAATTATCTATATTACACTTCGTGCAAAGCTTTGATAATTGAATATTTTTTATGTTTATTTTCTCTTTCAAAAGAATTTTTTTAGCAATATCTTTTAAATCTAAAAAATATTTTCCTTTTCTTAATTTGAAACTATTTAATTTATTCAGCTTTTTGTCAAACATCTTTATCCTCTTCTGAGGAACATCGTAACAGCAGGGCCCAATTGACGGTCCAATACAAACTTTAATATTTTTTAAGTCTCCGTTCAAATCCTTAATTTTTTTTACCATTTGTTGAATAATCCCTTTAATAAGCCCTTTATATCCTGCGTGCGCTACTCCTATTATGCCCTTATTCTCATCATGAAAAATTATTGGCAAACAATCTGCAGTAACAATACCAAGAGCTATATTTTTTTTGTTGGTAATAAGACCGTCTGCATTATTTATTATTTTCTTTTTAGCGCTATCAATTATACTTACTTTTTCGCTATGGATTTGTTTAGCAAGGACAATTTTTTTTGTATCAATATTCATGGCACCTAAAAATCTATTAAGATTTTTCTTGGTCTTGATGTCTCCAAAATATCGCGTGGATATTCCCGCAACGATATCTTTGGAATTAAATAAATTAAATTTATAAATATTTTTATTCATTCCTGTCTTAACGCTTTACTAACTGCCTCATATTCATCCCACGGCTCCTCACCATGCCCATAATTCATTGATTTCTCATGGCTTTTGCCTGTTAAAAGAACCAAGTCTCCTTTTTTTGCAACGTTAATGGCAAAGCTTATCGCTTCTGTCCTTGAATCTATTTTAAAATAAACGTTTTTATCCTGAAGATCTACATAGCTTTTGTAATCCCTAAACTCAAAATCTTTAGATATTCCTTTTTCAATATCTTTATTAATATTTTGAATAGATTCTCCCCTCGGGTCCTCTTGAGTTAAGATGATAACATCTGCAATTGAAGATGAAATTTTACCCATAAGAGGCCGTTTTGTCCTGTCTCTTTTGCCGGCTGACCCAAACACATGAATAATTCTGCCCTTTGTTTCTTTTCTTAAAGAACTTAGTATTTTTTCAAATGCATTCGGAGTATGGGCAAAATCAATCATAACAACAAAATCTTTTTTATAAACTACGTCCTCTCTACCAAGCGGCGCAGAAAAGCTTTCGATCGCTTTTCTTATTTCTTCTTCGCTAATACCAAGTTGTTTACAAACGGCAATTGCCGCTAAAATATTATATTTATTAAATTCTCCGATTAACTTTGTTTTAAAAGGAAAAATTTCCAGATTAACATCGGCATCCTTTCCGATTCCGTATGTCCTTAATTCCAAATTCTTAATTCTTAATTCTGAATTAATTGATTTATATGACTCATCATCTCTATTTATGACTGCCACTTTTGCCATTTCTAACAGTTTAGCCTTAGTTTTTAGATAATTATCGTATGTCTTGTGGTAATCTAAGTGTTCATGGGTAACATTTGTCAAAACTCCTATGTCAAATTTAATTCCAAACACCCTATGCTGATCAAGGGCATGGGATGTTGTCTCCAGAACCATAAAAGACTTGTTTTTTGAGGGGAGCCCGGCTGCTTTTTTCAAGAATTTTTGGATACCAAACGAGGATGGGGTTGTAACATGAAACCCGACATCGTACTTTTTACCGTTAATTATTGCGCCAACAGAGCTTATCATTGATGCATCTTTACCGGATGACTTGAGGATATGGTAAATAAGGCTGGTTGTGGTCGTTTTCCCATCTGTCCCTGTCACGCCAATAACAATAATGTTTCGCGAAGGAAACCCAAACCAAATATTTGCAAGAAGGGCTATAAATAAATGGTATATGTTTTTAAGCTTCTGCCACATACATGTATTATACGCTTTTCTATTCCTACTCTCTATGTTTGAAGACGCGAGTTTGTACATTTTTATAATTGTTGATATAATTCGTTCAGATGGTTTTTGAGGGTAAAACCGGTGAAATAAGTCCCAATGAGATAGAAAAAGTAAGGAGTGTGCTTCAGAGGGAAGAGGGTGTAGTTTTCGTGCCAAAACGCCAACTTGATGTTTTCGTTCCTGATACCAATATTGTGTGTAAAATTTTAGGCGAGCGAAATACTGAATCGGCAATGAAATATCTTTTATGGATATCCAATTACTTAACCGACGCAATACCTATTGCAGACAAATTTGGAGCCGGTAGTCAATTCAAAGAAAGAAGAAAGTGGTTAACCAATATGACACAGAAATTTGGACCCTCTTTTAGAAAAGCATATCCAGCAAATAACCAGTTTAGAGTAAACGCA
>Ga0209515_10004094_pt1 | contig 20022 bp, 22 predicted proteins | sample Subgroupgradi54m_FD_187454 | JGI IMG/M metagenome (GOLD analysis project Ga0209515, IMG submission 187454) | Subsurface groundwater microbial communities from S. Glens Falls, New York, USA - GMW60B uncontaminated upgradient, 5.4 m (SPAdes)... ...
AACTGTTAAAGTTGAAGCGGTGAAGAGTGCTCCGATCAACTTTAACTTTGGAAGTTTTATAGCCAGAATACTGAATCTTTTCCACCTGGCCTCCTAAATTCTTACAATAATTCGATTTGACAACTGTCTCAGCTTCTGTCATTGTAATAATGAGGAGGTGATTTTAAATGGATGCAATGATGAAAGAGTGTATGAAACCACACGCTTTAGTTCATTCCCTGGCTGGTTTAGGAGTCGGTCTTATTTTGGTTAGTTTAGTTCCCAGCTTAGGAACACTAATGTATGGCGTAGTCGTAATAGTTGTGGCTATAGTTTTGGACATGATGGTTCAAAAAAAGAAAGCTTAACTCTAAACTGAAGGAAGGAGGTGGTAAAGTTGGATTTATTCCTTTTCCAGACAGATTACATGCGCTGGGTTGTTATCCTAATCCTTATTGATTGGGTTTTAGGTGTAGTAGGTGCATTAACAAAGGGAACTTTTAGACTGCACATGCTGGCCAATTACCTGCATGATGCAGTTTTGCCGTTTGTTTTTGTTTTTGCAGTCGTAGAAATGGTTGGTCATGCCCAGCCGGACTTATCTTTTGTAATTCCTGTCACATTTGTGGTAATAGTGGCCACTTTGATAGGCAATATTGCTGCTAATTTAGGTAAATTGGGAGTGCCTGTTCCTAAAGTCTTCACTAAAGAGAAGTAAGGAAAAATTGAGCTAAAGTTGTGGTACAATTTAGTTGTGCCGACTTTAGATGATTTAACATCGCAAGGAGGCTAAAAGCCGACTTAGCTCAGTGGTAGAGCAACACTTTTGTAAAGTGAAGGTCGTCGGTTCAAATCCGACAGTCGGCTCCACCTTCTAAATTAAATAATTCCACCCTACTCTAGACGCTAAATTAAAGTTTTTCCCCCGAAGTGATCAGGTGGTAACCCTAGTCCACGTCGCCAAGGCTTCGCGGACACTCCGGATCAACCATGAGGTTGAAATTTCAGCGGAGGAAAAAATTCTTTAATTTTCAAACGTACCAGGTAGGGTTGTTTTACAACCCTTTCGGGCAGCCCTCAGGCCATCTACTAAAAGTAACCTTAGGGTAAATTTAGATTAGTATAAAAATCACAATGTGTCAAGTGAGGTAGCTTACAGACTGAGTGTGGTAGAGTGGCTAAAATCCCAACAGATTGGCAAATAAATTGACAAAAAAGCCCAAGAATGTTTGAAGCAAGCTCGAATTTCCCAATGGAACCAACAAAAGTATCATTAAAATAATAAATCCGTATGGCTCCAGTTTTTGATATTCTTTGGCCAAATTATATGGCAGTCTCGAAAGCAGCACTTTTGACCCGTCCAGTGGCGGAATGGGAAACAAGTTAAATGTGCCTAAAACCAAATTTATTATAACGGTAAACCTAAGAAGAGCTCCTAAAAGGGCCGGAAATGTTTGGGGCAGAGCTACCAGTATATGGTAGATTACGGCCGCCGCAATGGCCAGGCCAAAATTGGCCAAAATGCCGGCTGCGGAGACGAAAAGTTCACCTTTTCTAAGATTGGAAAAATTTAAGGGGTTAACTGGAACAGGTTTTGCCCAGCCAAAAAGGATGGGGGAGCCGGTTAACATCAATATGGCCGGTAAAAGGATGGTGCCAAAAGGGTCAATATGGGGAATTGGGTTAAGAGTTAATCGGCCTGCGGCCTCAGCGGTATGATCACCAAATTTTAGGGCCATCAGTCCATGGCTGACTTCGTGAACTATGACAGAAAAAAGCAGGATGATTATAGATAATGCTAAGAATTCTGGATTCATGGATTAATTTGAAATTTTTAATTCTTAATTTTTAATCAAATATTAATGTTTTAAAATTAAATATTCAAAAATTTTGGTTTGATTTTAAATTTCGAATTTTAAATTGAAATTTTCTCAAACTCATGTTATAGTGTAGCACATATGTTAGTTTGTACAAGGTGTGGAAAAGGGAAAAATCTAATTGCCTTCTCAAGGCATAAAAAGGGTTCCTCCGGTGCCGGAGGAACCTGGGCCCTGCGTGCCCCGATTCACAAACGGCTCCAAAAGGCTAATTTGCATGTCTATTTGGGCAAAAAATACTGTACTAAGTGTTTAAGGGTTGTTAAACCGAAATATGTGGCATCTAAAGTTGAGGAACGACTTCCAGCACAGACTTGAGTTGACGCACCTGGTGAAAATAATCACTTGGGTTTGGTTTTGAAGGTAAAACCCCAACTGCTAACTTTAAGGCAAAAAATGCCACTCTCTCGTAACTAGGGATATCCATAAGCTTTACATTTGATATATATGCATTTTCAGTGTTAGTTAAATCTACTTCTCCAGGTCCGGCAACACGGGAAGCAACTACTTTAAATTTGACAGGCTCTCCCTCTGGAATCAGCTTAATTTGTTGGGGATCAGTCTCTGTTAAAAGACTAATCGCACACAAAACTGCTGAGGCTGTGTCAGGACGAGTTAAAGTTGATTTAACTCCTATTGCCCTGACAGAGAAGTCAAAGTCGTTAGCTTTTAGCCTATAAAGATAGAAATCATCTATAGTTAGTGTCCCATCAGATAATCTTAAAAGAGCCATCCCATCAGGAAATATACACACATTCCTTTTTCGGCCAACGTTCAGAGTTCGTCCATCAATTTCCAGCATTTTGAAACGTCTTTGACCTGCCATTTCCCCAATAGTTGAGTTGAGCTGATCTCTGGATAATAACAGCCTCGGTCCTAGGCCATTTTCTCTTAAAAAGGCTTCTGATATTACATTATTGACGATTACGCACCATTTAAACCAATCTGATCTTTCAGCATCACTTAAGTTTCTCAGGTCAGTGGGTTTGTCAAGAAAATTTAGGGAGCCCACTTTAGCCTCAAGAGTATGGTCTAATATTTCAAGGCTGAAGTTTGGTCTCATTAGTGCTCTTGGGTTGTACTCATAAGCTAAAACAGCCTGTTGGATTCCATTTGATGCAAGAAACCGACAAACCAGTCTTTGAGTTTGTTCTTCTAAAACCCCGGCATATTGTGCAGTATATAGTGGCGGTGATTCTACTGTCATAGCTACAGATTATACCAGATTTAAGGTCGATTTACCGCTTTGAAGAGTTGAATGGGAGGAACTTGGGGAAGACGGCCAAGCTGGTATTGCAGATCCATATAAGAAAAGGGGGTTAAATCTACTCCCATAGCCAGTCTGTTATCAAAATAAACCTCTAGACCTGCCATAGTCATTAACCTTTCCGGGAATTCCTGAGGACGGGGACTCCGATAAGCTGATACTAAAGTTAAATCCGTATCCTCTGGTCTAGGTAATCTTACTTCATTGACATTAAACGAAGCCCTGACAACGTCTTCCAGCAGGGTTCTGGTATCCTGATTGGCTAATGTAGAAGCAACCCCGTAAACATGACGCAGATACTCCTGATAAGACTCAGTGAATTTCATGCTGGGGATAGTGGCTCTAAAATCATACATGCTCGAGAGTGCAGCTATCCCTGAATCAATGGTAAAGCTAAGGCTACCTGCAAATACCGGGGAAACTAGCTCATCTCCGACACGGAGAGTTTCAGGATCAACAAAAACCGAGGTTAACTTCTGTTCTGCTAATTGTCTAACTAATGGAATAATTTCACTTTGAAATAATAAACTTCTACCGTCAACCTCGTTTGTATAATGTAAAAACTTTTCTCCCAGGGAATGAAGGTTGTCCATTCTCCATCTTCGCCACCGTCTCCAGTTTGGTTTTTCTAGGGAACCCAGTGAATAGGGAAAATCTGTTATCATTAGGTTTAGTTCTTCTAAACTGATTGCTTTGGACGGGTCCTGAACATTTTCAAAAAGTTTGACTGCCCTTTCAGGACCACCATGAGATAGGAAATAAACGTAAATATCGCGGGTTGGTTGGCTGATGAGATCCCTGTGAAATGGAGCAGAAAATTGTTGTCCTGTTTCAATTGCCACGAAAGGATTATAGCATAGTTTTTAGAGGAAAATCGGGGTAGCCGTTTAGGAAATCTTTTAATGTTTGAGGTTTTTTGCCTTCCATTTGGATTAGGAACGTATTGTCATTCCGGACTTGATCCGGAATCCATGTTTTTCCTATTGTATGGATTCCCGCTTTCGCGGGAATGACAGTGGGAGGTAGGAATTTGACGATTTTTCCGTTCCACTTAGTCCAAACTCCTGGCCAAGGGTGGTAAGCCCTTATCATTCTGTTAAGCTGGTCAGCCGATGGAGGAGTATTGATGTCAAAATAACCATCCTCCTTTTTGAAGATTTTGGTATAAGTAGCTTTTTGGTGGTTTTGTTCTTTCAATTTAATCTTTCCATTGATGAAATCCGAGATAATTTCTACTAAAAGCTCTGCCCCAGCCCGGAATAATTTTGTGATCAATTCCGATAATTCTTCTTTTCCGGACATGCTAATCTTCTTTGTAGAAACAACCGGTCCATGATCCATTGTTTGATCCATTTTTATAATGGTTACTCCGGTCTCTTTATCGCCGTTTAGTATGGCTGCTGGCACCGGAGATGGCCCCCGATACTTAGGCAAAAGTGAAGGGTGAATATTTAAGGCCCCGCATTTTGGAATGTCCAATAATTCCTGAGGTAAAATTTTACCATAGGAGGCTACCACAAAAAGATCAGAAGTGAGAAATGAGAGATGAGAGTTAATAAATTGGGAATCAAGCTTATCAGGAGTTAAAATTGGACCATTAAAATAGTCGGCAACAGCTGAATCTGATGCAGTCACCACTGCCTGAACATCAAAATTATCTTCCAGGGTTTTTAAAACCAGAATAGACCATGGATCAGAACCAAAAAAGACAATCCTAACGGTTTGTCTGGGTGCTTTAACTAAATATTTTTTAATATCTAATTCCGGATTTGGAAATATCCCCTGATATGCGGGGAGTATCATGGGCTGCGGCATAACTTTTTTCATGGTTGTAGTTTATCATACATATGATATAATATAAATATGCAAAGAATTAGTGTTTTTATACCTGATGATACTCGGAGGCGAATTAATATGGTAGCCAGAGCTAAAAGTAAGCCGGAATCTGAAGTGGTCAGGGATGCACTGGAAGAAGGGTTGGAAAGACTTCATCCTAAATCCAGTTCTGCCCGGGCTTTATTGGACTTGGCTAAAATGGCTGAAAAGATTCCATCTCAAGCAGGAGACCCAACAGATCTTTCTATAAATCATGACTATTATGCCTGGGGAGGGGAAAAAAGGAAAAAGTGAGTAAGATAGTAGTGGGCGATGCAGATTCACTAATTGCCCTGGTACACCAAGCTGATTCTAATCATCAAAGAGCCCAAAAAATAAGCGATCAATTATTTTCCGGCGGATATGAAGTCATTTATCCCAATACAACCATAGTTGAAGCTGTAACTACTCTTAAGAGGGCACTAAATTTACCGGATAAGGCCCAACTTATTAATAAGCAATATCAGCAGGGCGCTTTTCATGTTGAATATATAAATGAAGAAATTATGGCCAGGGCCAGCCGGATTTTTGATAAAGCTGTCTCCAAGAAAAATACTTTTTTTGATGCGATTGTAGCTGCAACGGCTGAAAATTTAGAGGCAGAAGCCATATTTTCTTTTGATGACTGGTATCCCAAATTAGGACTTAAGCTGGTAGAAACTTAAAAATTTAGCTTTATACCTTCGTTGTAGTCTATTTGATTTCTTGATATTTCACCGATCCTTATTGACTTATAATATTCTAGTAAGTATAATTTCTCCCAATGAATGCCAGTGAATATGAACAACGTTTAATACAAAAGGATGGGCTTTTACAATATACCCAAACTTCTTTAAGGCAAGCAACAGATGAAGACATGGCTTGGATTTTATATTCTCTCGATTCAAATCGGAATAGAGCAGAAGATAGATCAAGAGCACTAAGAGTGGTAGAAGTCAATTATTACAAAATGCTGTGGCGTTGGGCTTGGAGCGGACGTTTGCCTAAATCCCTGGACGATCCTGCTAGAGTTAATGGATTAGTTTCTCAGGAGTTTGGTGAATGGAGATCTCCAATGTCTGGAAATATATGTAATGCGTTGGTTACTCATTATAATCAAGCTGTTGTAATTGAAACCGGCAGACGAAACGTTCTTGATGCCAGAAGGTTAGCTATAGTTTTGGTTAACCCAGTAATGAATGAAGCCGGTATACAGTCAGTTCTGCCGTGGTATCGAAAGCACGCCAAAGAAACTGTTATGAGAGCTTACGAGTTGGCTGACGAGAGAGGAGTATCCTTGATACCATTTTATACTTCTGCCAACGCACCTACTCTTTCCTGTCCTGTACCAAGAGAAGGATAATCTTTATATGGTCACCTCTTCAAAAATATCAGTGCCGGTTTTGTCTTTGCCGACATTTTTGTAAAACTTCCCCTTTTGTTCTAAAACCCTATCCACAAATAATTTGCCGTTTAGGTGATCAATCTCGTGCTGAAAAATCCAGGCCATGACCCCTTTTAAGGAGGTCTTAATAACTTTGCCGGTCTCGTCCATGTAGGTAACTTTTATACTTAAATATCTATTGACATCGCCCCAATAAAGAGGAATAGACAAACACCCCTCGAAATAAATTTTAGTTTTTTTAGAGGTCCAAGTGATTTTGGGGTTGATGACTGTGATGAACTTTTCTTCGCGATTTGAGCTCGCTCGATCGGATCCCTTGATCCTCAAAATCGCTTCGCTCTGAGAATCTGCGGAATCTCGATCTTCGCTCGCTTGCCTTCTTGTACGTTCAGATCCGTCCACTTTGGCCACAAAATACTGGCCGTCCAGGCCAATTTGGGTAGAGGCCAAACCAACCCCTTCCGGATCCTTAAAGGTTTTGGTCAGTTTGACCATATCCTTAAAGGTTTGTAAAAGGCTCAGTGTTAATTTTTTAACCGGTTTGGTCTGGACTCTAAGTAACGGATTTGGCGCTCTCAAAACTTGCATAGGGGAAATTGTAACACAAAAACTTGACTTTAGCTTCAAATACTGTATCATTTTAAAATGATTGATATGGTAGAAAGCAGAAGATATTCCCCATTTCCTAATCTTCCTCCTGCTGAAAATGAAGATATCAGGTTTATGGTCGATTTTTTGAAGGGTAAGCAATTACCAGGAAATAGGCAACCTTGGTTTTTTAGTAACATGGGTATGTTTGAGGTTGAAAACATAGGGCAAAGGGAAGGCTTTACAGAATTATGGTCATTGGGTCTTTTAAGTCTTAGCCCCGAGCAACACAGATTGATGGTAAACAACAATAGCTTGATTGAGGTTAAAGCTTTAAGACGGCCATTCCGCGACTCTCCTACTGAATTTTTTATTTCTCCGGCCAGCACCTTTTTCGCTATGAGAGGAGATATTAAAAATGGAGAATTAGTTGATGAATCCCGGTTTGTTATCTCTGACAGTAACTTGTTTAAATCGCTGCAAGAATTTAAGGCTTCCAATCCGGAGATAAAAGAAAGCCCGCAAGCTATTTTAACGAACAGTTTGAGAAAAGTTGTTTTAGGCGAGAGACCTGATTTTATAACCCCGGCTCCATTTGCCAGAGTGCCAAAGGAGTTTGTAGGTCACAGACTAACAACTATAATTATTGCCAGATTTCCAATAAGAGGTCCGGGAAACCCAGCCCTTCAGGATGTACTGGTGATTAATCCGGAAAACAGAACTTTAGTACCAAGAATGGTTGATCATCCCCTTCATCCTGACAGGTGGCAGGATTAACCCTGCCCTTGACAAACCCTAACTAAAGATACTACAGTAGTATAAGTAGATGAATTCCGAAAAGGGAATTGCCCACATCGTTGCCTTAATAGTGTTAGTTTTAGGATTGGGAGCAGGTTTATACCTGGTTTCGCATCCGACAATTCTAAAACCCAGGGCACAGGAAGTTTCAATCAGCCCTTATGGTTCGTATCCCCAAACACCACCCAACTTTTGCAAAGCCAGAATTGGCAATTTTAGCCTGGGACAGCCTTGTGATGAGGTAGAAAACGGTTTTAGAACAGCCAGGTATTCATGTTTAGGTGAAATAACCATTTCTAAGGATGAAGTTCAGGCAGAAGGGGATTCATCCAGCTGCAAATCAGCTGAGGAATGGGTTAAAATAGCCTCAAATAAGTGCCAAAGTTTCTGTCCGATAGCACCTTCGGGCCCACCTCCTTTCCCAAGCTCGTATCCTCTTCAACCATGTGGAGGATTTATTAGAAATGCCCCGACTTGTCCTAATGGATATATCTGTAAAGGCGGAAATAATCCTGATGGCCCGGGTGTTTGTGTGCCTAATATTACTCCTCCACCAAATGTTTCACCGGTGCCTTCTGGCCCGCCCATTGTTGTTAATATTCCAACACCCTCTCCGTCGCCAACGCCGCCATCCATTCAGCCTCCACTGTCATCATATTGTTCCACAACCAACAGCTGGAATTATCCCTGGCAGCAATGTCCGGAAAAGCTCTCAAATGATTCCTGCACAATGAATTTATCCGATGGTCAATCAGTGGTGGGAGATAATTTTAAGATAGATGTCAAAGGCCAAAGATCCAAGCCCGAATATTATCTTTCTTTTTGGGCCAGGAATTCAAAACTGGGCAGCAACTACAAAATAGCTTCATTTCAGACAGACAATTTTGGGACTACTCTAAATACCCCGGCCCTTTTTGATAATGGTCCTGTCACTTTGGAGTGCCGAATTGAATCGGGAATTAATGGCCCGGCAGTCTATTCAAGCACCGTTACCGTCCTGGTTAGAAACTAAACTTCGTAGCTCTTTTAATTTCCACATAAATATTTTGGCCTTACTTTTGGCGCTGTAGTATTCTTTGGTATAAGTTAAGGCTTCATCCAGAATTTTTCTATCCACCTCTTTGGCCAGTTTTATATAAAGCGAATAATGTTTGGTATCCTCCAGAGATTCTGCCAGGTAGACACCGTAAACTTGAAATTCCCGGGATAAGTTTTTAGGCCGGTCTTTGAATTTAACTTCTGCAATGACTGTTCCAATTGATTTCATATGCATATTTGACAAAGTGCGTATAATTTTTAACGCACTTTGTCATCCTGAGGGAGCGTAGCGACCGAAGGATCTCGGTCGGGATTCTCGAGCAGATCGTAATTAGATTCTTCGCTTCGCTCAGAATGACAGTTATGGTTGTTTTCCTGACTTTGTGGCTATTCCAGTTTTCCCCCATTCATTTAACTTGCCCAGAGCTTCCGGGTCTCCTGGAATAAGCTGAAGAACCTTATTCATAGTCTCCACAGCCCTGGCATTATCTTTTGTATCAAACTGGAAAAGAGCCAAGGCAAAATAGGCATCCCGGTAATTTGGTTTTAGTTCAATTGCTTTCTCCAAGGCCTTAATAGCCTCAGTATTTTGATTGTCATCTCCCAATATGACTGCTTTATTGTAGTAAAGTTTGGCATCGGTTGGGGCCAGGGAAATGGTTTGATCAACTGTGTCAAGAGTTTTTTTGATAAAGGATTTATCAATTCCATAAAGCTCAAAATAGGTTCTGATGGCGGTTCGCCAAAAAGAAGTATTATTTGGATTTTGGCGCAACACATTTTCGGTTAATTGAATAGCTTCATTTTTTAGAACCGCAGAGGTTGAGGCATCATCTGACTGCAGGGCCAGGGCTGATGCGGCGGCGGCGTATCCAAGCTCACTCAAATAATATGGCTCACCTCTATTTTTGGAAACAGCCTCTGTCAATTCATTGTAGGCTCTGCCGGGATTGCCGGATTCACTGGCATGTTCTCCCTTGGCAAAATGTGTATCCGAGAGCCACAAACGATAAGTAACAAGTAACAAGTAACAAGTAACAAGTAGAATGACTGCCTGGACAACTTTGGTGTAGACTTCGCGACGGTAAATCCAATTCAAAATTGGAAATTGGAAATTGGAAATTGGAAATTCTCTTGTGGAATCTGTGGCTACAAAGGCAATAGCCGGGAAGAGGAAGAAAAAAAGGGCAATGATAACAACGGAAAAGCCAAAAAAGTTTTGGACGAGATAGCTGACATAAGAGGCAAGAAGAGTTAAAGCAAGAAGGCTTTTACGTTGCTTTCTTAATATAAGCGGAGCTTGAAATTCTCGCTGTGCTCGAATTATAAAAATTATAAAAGTTATAATCATTAAAATATACGCGGAGAAACCTACGATTCCGGTGGTGGCCAGGTAATTTAAAAATTCGTTGTGGGCTTTATTGTAAAGAAAATCCCATTCTGTGGTTAAGTTGTGCGCAGCTGGCCTAAATTGATAGTAAGAATAGGCAAAAGTTTCAACTCCCGATCCAAAGATTGGATAATGTTTAAAAATTTCAATTGCTCCCTGCCAAACAATTAACCTGATTTGTCCGGATTCGGTGCCTCCGTTTTCAAGTTGAGTGACGGAACTGGAGGTTGGATGTTGGAGGTTGGAGGTTGGGGCAGATGGATGTAAGAACTGGGAAATATGGAAACGGGTTAGAGCTGAACCAAAAAGAAGATTAATAAGTAAGAGCAAACCAAGAATTAACATGATGGAACGCCATCCAACTTTGTCATTCTGGGGAGAAGTTTTACGACGACTCCAGAATCTTGTTTGGAACGAAGTAGAAGGATTCTGGACAAGCCAGAATGACAGAAATACGCCCAATCCTGCTAAAAATCCCAGCATCCCACCTCTGGAGTAGGTAAAAGTAAAAGCCAAATAAAGAGAGATAAGAGATATGAGATATAAGATACGTTGATTGCGTGTGGTCGAGGTAAGAAAGAAGTAAATTGCAGGGAAGATTAGCATCCCCAAATAGGCTGCCATCCAGTTGGGTTGGCCCAGTGTAGCAAACACTCTGGATTGGACATCTTGGACCCAACAGCCTGCATTAAATTCTCCCCTCAAAAATACACAAGATGGAGATACTCCAAAATGTTCGGCAATTCCCCACAAAGAAATAATAAATCCGGACAAAAGCCCAATTTTTAATAATTTAAAGACTTGATCTTTGGTGATATTAGACACAAAGGCCCAGTAAAGCAGGAGATAAGCGATAAGGGACAAGAGGCCGCCGTTTGACCTGGAATAATATCCCCAAATTGAAGTGTGAACATCAATGGAAAAAATGGTGGACAAAACTTGGCTGGTCAGAAAAAGCAGGAGAGGAATATCCAGTGGGGTACGATTTATAATTAATTTTCTTTGAGACAGCATCTTCAAAAGCCAGGCGCCGACAATAATTATGGTTAATCCATAAGTCAGCATCATCTTGTTATATTCAAACAGCTCGAAATTATTGGGAGTCCAAAAAAGGGGGACAAGGAAGAATATGAGGGCGAATGAATAGAAAATGATTTTATCGAGCATAGGTTGACTATTATCCTAGCAGAACTCCTTGTCCATTGTCCACTTAGTGTGCTAAACTCCCCCTATGCTTAACTACCTCTGGAAACTACTCTCATATGATATTGGAATAGATTTAGGAACTGTTAATACTTTGGTTTTGGTTAAAGGCAAAGGGATTGTTATCAGAGAACCCTCAGTGGTAGCTCTTCATAAAAAAACCAGACAGGTTCTGGCTATTGGTACTGAGGCCAAAAGAATGCTAGGTCGGACCCCGGCGGCTATTGAAGCTGTCAGGCCACTGCGCAATGGGGTAATTTCCGATTTTGAGACCACGGAGGCGATGCTTCGTTTTTTTATTCAAAAAGTCCACTCAGGTCCCGGAAAAAACAAATGGTCCATACCAAAATTAGCTCATCCGCGTATTGTGGTGGGAATACCCTCCGGCGTAACTGAGGTGGAAAGAAGAGCGGTGCAGGATGCCTGTCTTTCGGCCGGAGCCAGGCAGGCTTACCTGATTGAGGAACCTATGGCTGCTGCCATTGGAGCCAAACTGCCGATTGAAGAACCGGAAGGAACCATGATAGTTGATATTGGCGGAGGGACTACCGAAATTGCCGTAATTTCTCTGGGAGGAATGGTGATAAACAGATCCCTGCGGATTGCGGGAGATGAATTAGATCAGGATATTATCTCTTATCTTCGGATGAGGTACGGACTGCTTATTGGTGAGAGAACTGCAGAAGATATAAAGCTGGAAATTGGCTCAGCTTATCCGGACGGAAAAGCTGATTATATTGTCAGAGGGCGGGATTTATCAACCGGATTGCCAAAATCAATTAAAATTTCCTCGGATGAAATCAGGGAAGCTCTCTCCGGGACCATCTCTCAAATGATTGCCAGTATTCAGGAAGTTTTAGAGGAAACTCCGCCGGAGCTTTTGTCGGATATTCTGGAAAGGGGTATAACACTGGCAGGAGGCGGGGCGCTGATCAAGGGTTTGGATAAAAAAATTGCCGAGGAAACCAAAATGCCGGTTTGGGTCTCGGATGATCCTCTAACTACCGTGGTCAGGGGTTGCGGCAGAGTGTTGGAAGATCTGGATTTGCTGTCTAAGGTAAAAGTAACCGGGGGGTTGAGATAGCTTGCTAAATGAGTAGACATGTGGTAAATTGCAAATGATATGGATGATAAATTATTCAAGTTATTGAATCAGCAGTATGAAGACATAGTCAGAAAAATAGATAGCTATAAAGCCGAAATTGATCAATTTAAGAATAAAGTTTATGATCGGATGGATGTGGTTTACAAGGAAGTTGTAAATGTCAGGTTGGAACAATCAATGCATACAGGTAACCATATGAGAATTAGTGATGAACTAAAGGATCATGAGAAAAGGATAGAGAAACTGGAATCTCCCAGTGTAACTGCTCACCAAATTCACAAATAAATTCATATTTAGTTCCCTTTTACATCTGTAAAGCTATTTGCTATAATCCTTTTCAATATGGGACGACGAGCTGAAGAACAACCGGTACCAGGAATTGAAGAATTCCAGAATAATACTTTTGCTGCTAAAATATACAAGCAGGCATATAAAAGAGCATTTCCAATTTTCGCTGATTACTCTCAAACAAATGATGTACAAGCACAGGCCAATGATATGGCAATTTCATTTGCCTGTGCTAGGGCAAATGAATATCTCTTTTCAGAGGAACAGATAAAAGCAATGGCGGATGAGATTTTTATAGTGGGTGAGCAAATAAGGATTGAAAGAGGATGGGATGAGCCAAATCAAGAGGCAGATAATTTTGCATGGCAGCTGCGAGGTACAAATAAATATGCACAAGAACTACGAATTGCACAGCGCACAGGTAGACTTTTTTCCTTGGTTAATGAGCATGGAAGAGCAAGGAATATTGGTTTTGGATCACTGATTAGATTTTTAAATATTCCGGATCTGTCAAGTCCTGAAGACCCTTTTAAAACGCAAGGTAGACTGATGTGGGAATTCTCAATTGATTTTATGAGAAGGTTGGGATTTTTAAGGGATATGGAAACACCACTTGATACGACCGCGCGAGCGGAACTTTTTGGATGGAAAGGCCCCTTAAATAAAAAAATGCATCCAACTAAGTCAGCTGTAATCTTTCATCCATCAAAACCGTTTAAGACAGAATTCTGGTCTATGGGTGAAAGGGAAGAGCATGGACAAGATTTTTATTCAAACACTTGGTTAGAATTTTTCTATAGCCCAACCTTATCAAGGAAACTACATGCTTAATGATGATATTGTCTTAATTACCGGCACAGCCAATTTGGGGTTGGCCAAAGCAGTCGGGAAAATTTTAAAAAGGCCGGTTTTAGAAACTGCCAGGCGGTTTGCCGACGGAGAAATCAGAATTACCATCCCGGAAAATGTCAGAAGTAAGAGAGTCTTTATTATTCAGCCGACTTGTCCTCCGGTTAATAATAATTTAATGGAGATTTTGCTGATGATTGATGCCGCCAGACGGGCCTCGGCTCAGGAAATTACAGCAGTCATTCCCTATTTTGGCTATTCCAGGCAGGATCGAAAAGAACAACCACGCGTTCCTGTTTCGGTTGCATTGGTGGCCAATTTAATAGAATACGCCGGTGCCTCACGGGTGGTGACAGTTGACATTCACTCGGAGCAGGAACAAGGTTTTATCAAGATTCCCTGGGATAATTTGTATGCCAGTTATTCACTGATCCCCATACTAAGGAAAAAATATAAGAAAAATTTAGTCATTGCCTCGCCGGATAAAAATGGGGTATTACGGGCCACAGCTTATGCCAGATTACTGAAAGCTGACGGAGTGGCCATTGTCTATAAAGAAAGGGATATTAAAACAGAAAATGTCTCGCTTGCCTTGGAGTTAATAGGTGATGTTTCCGATAAAGATGTTTTGTTGGTGGATGATATGATTGATACTGCCGGAACCTTAGTTGGAGCGGTTGAATTATTGAAAAAAAAGGGGGCCAGGAGTATTTCAGCAGTGGCCACACATGGAATATTTTCACAGCCGGCTCTTGAGAGGATAAATGACAGTGTTCTAAAAGAGGTTTATGTTACAGATACTGTTCCACAAAAAAATGATGGAAAAATAAAAGTAGTCTCGGTGGCCAAACTTTTAGCAGAGGCCATCAAGTGTATTTATACCGGAGAATCCATCAGTAAAAAACTTTTTCCATGAAAATTGGCATTTTTGGATCGGCAGCCGGGGAAATTAAACCCGTTTTCGAAAAGGCCCGCGAATTGGGAGAAATTTTAGCTTCCGAGAACGTCACTATTATTACCGGAGCCAGCACAGGAATTCCCTACCAGGCTGCATATGCGGCATATAAAAAAGGGGCCGCAGTCTGGGGATATTCTCCGTCAATGGACTATAAAAGTCATATAAAAGACACTGGTGATGATGTATCAATTTATAAAAAATTGATCTATGTTTCCAGAGATTTTCAGTACGGTAAGAATATTTTAGTGACCAGAAAATATCGAAATGTTTTGTCAACTGCGAACTGTGATGCCGGTATAATAATTTCCGGCAGATGGGGAACGCTTAATGAATTCACCAACCTGTTTGATATGGGTAAAGTAATCGGGGTTTTAACTGGAACAGGCGGGGTGGCAAATGAATTGAAAAGTTTAAGCAAAAAAATCAGCAAACCAAGCAAGGCCAAAATAATATTTGACAGCTCCCCCCGAAGACTGGTTAAATCTATACTTAAGGAATTGGCGAAATCATGAACTTCCAGCAAAAACTGAATAAAATTCTTAAAAAAAATAATTCGCTTCTTTGTATCGGTCTTGACCCCGACCTGGAAAAATTTCCTAAACATATTTTAAAAAGTGCAGATCCAATTTTTATTTTTAACAAAAGCATTATTGATGAAACCTTCAATTTAGTTTATGCCTATAAACCCAACATTGCTTTTTATGAAGCTTACGGTCTTAAAGGTTTAAAGTCTTTGGAGAAAACCATTCAATATTTAAAGAAAAAATATCCGGACATACCAATTATTTTGGATGCCAAAAGAGCCGATATTGGTAATACTGCCAAAATGTATGCCAAAGCTATTTTTGAATATTGGGGAGTAGATGCGACAACGGTTTATCCATATTTAGGGCTTGATTCAGTAGTGCCGTTTTTGGAATATAAAAATCAATGCACCATACTTCTAATTAGAACTTCCAACCCGGATGCCAAAACTTTTCAGGATTTGAAAATTAATGGTGAACCGTTTTATATGCAACTTGCTAATGAAATTAAAAAATGGAAATTTGAAAATATCGGAGTTTTTGTTGGCGCAACATATCCGGATGAGCTGGTAAAGGTAAGAAAATTATTTCCGGATTCTCCAATTTTAACTGCCGGACTGGGCGTACAAGGCGCTCAGACCAAGAAGGCAGTTCAGGCCGGTGTTGATAAAAAGGGCCAGAATTTAATCTGCAATAATTCCAGAGAAATAATCTATGCGGGAAGTAATAAAGATTTTGTTTTAAAGTCGCGGCTGAAAGCTATTGAGATTAGAGATATAATCGAAAGCTATAGATCATGAGTAGCTTAAGTGTAGCACAACAAGCTTTAGCTGAAATGTTTCTTGAAACAAATATCAGAGCTAAGGTTTTAAGACGTTACAGCAATGGAGATGGAAAATATACTTTTGAAGAAATAATTAGGGATACTCACCCGATAGATTTCCCGGTTCATCCCGGGGAATTTGCTATCAAGATTCATGATAAAAATCCAGGAGCCCCTTTGACGCCAATTTATATCAGTTTAAGAAATTTACCGGAAGAGCTTTTAACTCTAGTTGCCAAAACAATTGATGAAGTGACCCTGAAAGACGGAGTTAATGTCTGCACCGGCATTCCCAGAGCAGGAATTCCCCTTGCTTTAGAGTATTCAAAAGTTTCCGGAATTCCGTTTGAGGATATACTGAATAAAACAGGAGAACCCGGAACTACCCGTCAAATTGTGGGAAAATCAGGAGTTAATGGTCAAGGGAAAAGGTTGATAATTGTGGATGATTTGGTTACACACGCCGGAACTAAATTGGAAGCAATTAAAGCAGCAGAAAGTTTGGGATATAAAGTTGTAGGAATAGCCCTTTTGTTTGATAGAGAACAAGGGGGAGCAGAGGATTTGAGAAAAATGGGTTACCCGGTTTACAGCGCCTTGAAACTGTCAGATACTTTGGATTACTATCTGGAAAAAGGAAAAATTACTCAGGAAAGATTTAACCAAATTCAAGATTATTTGAAGGTTGCTTAATGACCGGGCTCATTTATAATAAATTGCCTTAATTCTGATGTCCATAAATCTATTCCTTTTTCGGCTGCAAATTGTCTAGTCATTAAATCAACCTGAATCATAGCGGCTAATTCCCTATGAGTAGCTATAGAGGCTGCCTTACGGATACCCCAATCTCTAATTTCGTGCCGAGGTTGTTGGTCGTAATAAGTTATACCTTCAGTCCTAGAAATAGCAGTAGTTGAAATAGTTAGGCCGACCCTTGGGTCCATAATTCTGTTGGGATCAGGATAATCAGGGCTGACGAAAGCTACTCGGCCTCTTCTTTCATTAAGTACGATCGCCATGCCACGTAGCTTTTCGCTTCTCTCGAATTGGTCAAAGGTGCTGGTGCGAAGCACAGGAATATCCCGATCACCATATTTAATTAGAGAGCCAGTGCCGTTGGGTACAGTAAAATGCATTTCTAATTGATATTCACCATCGTGTGCAACTCCTCCAATAGCGTTTGCAATTCTTGTTAAATCTGACAACTCAAGTTTAGATGGATTTTCATATATGATGTTGGCTATCTCAGATTCTGCTAAATCTGCTTCGATAATCTTTTCAAGCTGAGAAGCAGCAAATTTGCCGGCGATTGGCGATGTTAGTTTATGCAGATCGATTACTGTTGCTTTTAGAGGAAAGTACACTCTGTCCGAAAAAGCTACTAACTCACCGTCATCAAATCTTTCATTAACATGATGCATAGCAACAACACATGAATCTTTGCCGTCTTCCAGCATTTCTTTAAATGGATTAGGTCCTGGATAAGATGGCCACTTATCACCGTAGCATGGATGAAAATTGTAAAATCCTAATCTAGGGGAGGAGAATAAAGGCTCATCTACGCGCTGGCCAAACGTGGCCATAAGGCATATGTCCGGTTGCCAAGCTTGTGTAAATCTCTGTAGGAATTCACTTGTCTTAACGCGGCCTGTGTAAGTATCAATACTATTTGCCATGGCCATTTCTTCAACCATAGTTTCCTCAAAAGGCTCATGAGAATATTGCCAGGCTCGTTTACCTGATCCAACAAAAGTTTGTTTTGGATCATCAGTGGCCACTCCGACGATTTCGATCTGATCACTTACCCACCCATGTAATAACTCCTGGAGTACACAATAACCCCTATAAAAACTGCCAAATAATGCTACTCGGATTTTATCTGGCGCGATCTCAATTTCTCTTTCTGCCATAGAGGTGAATATTATACATGTTGACAATTAGTTTTTCATGTAGTTATATAAGGAGAAGTGCAAAGTCCGTTTTTTGATCCGTCTAAAACCTACGATGAAAATGATTCAGCGGGACCGTTTAATGGATTTGCCGACGGGGTTGATTTAAGAGATTCAACTTCCGAGCCAAAGTTTAATTTTTTAGGCTATAAAATTCACACCCCTTTTGGAATTCCCTCCGGACCACTCCTTAATTCTAAATATTGTAAAGGAGCTTTTGAAAAAGGCTTTGATGTCATTCATTATAAAACCCGCAGGAGCGGCACTTTTCCCTGTAACCCGTTTCCCAATGTGGTTTTTCTTAGGATTGATGAGGATCTGACTCTGCAAAGAGCCAAAAAAACTATTATTGGAGATACAAATCCCCCCTCTGATCCGACCAAATTTAGCATTACCAACTCTTTTGGAAATCCTTCCCCTGACCCAACTGTTTGGCAGGAGGATATGAAAAAAGCGCTGTCTTTTGAAGGAAGAGGTCAGCTTTTAATTGGTTCGGCTGTCGGCACCATTAGGGAAGGTTTTTCCGAGGAAGATTACTGGAATGATTTTGCCCTGACTGCCAAACTGGCCGCTGAAACCGGGGTTAAAGTAATTGAGGTTAATTTATCCTGTCCCAACGTGGCTAGTGAGGGAATTCTCTGTTTTTCCAAAGAGGCAGTGGTGGCAGTTTGCCGAAAAAGTAAAGAGGCCATTGGGGATAAACCTCTGCTTGTAAAATTTGGCTATTTTTCCAAAGATCAGCAAGAATTGCTGGAGACCATCATGAAAGATATTTCCCCATTTATTGCCGGGGTCTCTGCCATAAATACTATTCCGGCACCGGTGATTGATGAAGAGGGTAATCAAAAACTCCCTGGGCAGGGGAGGCTAATGGCCGGAATTTGCGGGGCCTCTATTAAGTGGGCCGGATTGGATATGGTCAAAAGGCTAAATCAAATTAAGGAAAAGTTAAATTTAAACTTTGCCATAATTGGAGTGGGTGGGGTAATGAACCCGGAGGACTATTTTGAATATAAAAAACTGGGAGCAGATGTGGTTCAATCAGCTACCGGAGTGATGTGGAATAATAATTTGGCAAAGCAAATAAAGGAAAAAGAAAAAGCTAAAGCCGAAATTCTGGAAAGATTGGATTCAGTTCAACTGGTTGGGTAAATTACTTTGCCTTGTGGGCCGGTTTTGAACTGTCCGTTTTCAAAAATAGTTTGGCCTCTTAGAACTACGCTTTTGATTTTTCCCTTAACCCTCATTCCTTTAAATGGAGTCCATTGGCATTTGGTGAAAAGGTTTTTATTACTAATAATATGGGAAGATTTTGGATCTATCTCAATATATGTTCGATTATTCGAATAATTGGTGGTAGATATATTAAATATTTTGGCTGGATTAGTATGGCAGAGCCGAATGATATCTTCCATGGTGAGGCGTTTTTCAGAGACAGCATTTAAAAGTAAGGGAAGTGTAGTTTCTAAACCTGGTATTCCATTTGGGGTCGGAGTGGATTGTTTCTCTTCTATAGTATGCGGAGCATGGTCAGAGGCGATTGTGTCCACAATGCCATCTTTAATGCCTTTCCAGAGTGAGTTTTGGTCAGATTTTGTGGCCAGTGGCGGCCTCATCATGCCAAATGGGCCAAGGCGCTTCACATCCTCCCTGGTTAAAAAAAGATGATGTGCGGTGACCTCACAGGTAATATCCATATTGGATTGCTTGGCAATTCTGACCATTTCTATTTGTTCTTTTAAACTTAAATGACAAACATGAAGCCTTTTTTTAAATTTCTTAGCCAACTCTATAGCTTTTTTTAAAGTTTCACCTTCGGCATGGACCATAATTACTTTTTGAGAGGGCCAGTTAGAAAAAACTTTTTCCAGCAGCTTTTTATCTTCTATTAATAAAGAGCCGGTGGTGTGATTCATATAAACTTTTAAAGCAAAAGCCTTTTTTTGAACTGCCAAAAAATGGGCAATACTATCTGGAGAGGCTCCAAAATGAAAGCCCACATCACAATACAACCTACTCACGTCATTGCGAGGAGGCATAGCCGACGAAGCAATCTTCTCCATGTTTAGAGATTGCTTCGCTCCGCTCGCAATGACGGAATGGGTTAATCTAATCTTTTTTCTTAAA
>Ga0209515_10004095_pt1 | contig 20022 bp, 21 predicted proteins | sample Subgroupgradi54m_FD_187454 | JGI IMG/M metagenome (GOLD analysis project Ga0209515, IMG submission 187454) | Subsurface groundwater microbial communities from S. Glens Falls, New York, USA - GMW60B uncontaminated upgradient, 5.4 m (SPAdes)... ...
GTACACAGACTGTAAAAGAACAATTGACCTAAACTTCAGTACCCCAATAATTAAAGTTTAACACATAAAAACCCCTTGTCAAGGCGCTGTGACCCCTAAAAATACAAAGTGGAGGTGCCGGGGATCGAACCCGGGTCCTTGAGTTTCAAAGCATAAGCGTCTACGGTGCGTAGTTTGTCTTTTAAGTCTCGTCCCTCATGCCCCGGCAAACAGGCTCATTTTGGGACCAGCCTTCAAGATCTCGTCCCGGAGCTGAAGGCAAAACTCCGGGACCAGCCCGCCAGTGTCCTTTTGCCGACCCGCGGGCGGGGCCGACAAAAGGGCTTAGTCGTTTTAGACTAAGACAGCAGCATCAGCCTGGGCCAAAATGCCTTCGGCTTCTGCGACGACGTTGTAGTCGTTTGCGTTTAATTGTGCCTGGATTTTTGTCGAGGCCTACCAGACTTCCCCGGCACGCAACCTATACCCGAACAACACAAGTCGAGACCAAGTCACCCCCTATAGAAAAGAACGAAATGCGGATAAAACAAGTATACGGCAAGCCCGCCGGAAAATCAAATTATCGTTGGTGGCCCTTGAGGGCGCGGTCCATGTCGCGCCTGATCTCGCGTTTTTTGATGTCTTCGCGCTTGTCGTACAATTTTTTGCCCTGCCCCAGAGCGATCTCCACTTTCACGAGCCCCCGGCTGTTGAAATAAATCTTTGTCGGAACCAGCGTCAGGCCTGTGCGCGACAAAAACCCGACGGTGCGCTCCAGTTCTTTTTTGTGCAAAAGCAATTTGCGCGGCCTGTCCGCCTCCGGGTTCATGAAACTGGCCTGCTCATACGGGTTGATGTGCAGGTTATATAAAAACAGTTCCCCCTTGTCCGCGTGGGCGAAGGCGTCGGTGAAACTGGCGTGGCCGGCCCTCAAAGATTTCACCTCCGGCCCGACGAGCGCGATGCCGCATTCCCACTTTTCCAGGAGGTTGAAATTGTGATACGCCTTTTTATTGGTGGCGATGACTTTAAGGGCCATAAAGAAGACCCCCGTACAGGGCCAGCGCGACCGGCAAGGTAACAATACAGGCCAGATGAGTGAAAAAGATCGCCTGGTTGACGAAATCCTGGTTCTTGATGTCATAGTGCCGGCCGATGATGGACAGCGTCATCGCCGAAGGCACCGCGGACTGAATGATGATCAAAAGCCCGATGAGCGGATCCGGCCTTAAAACCGACACAGCAGCCAAAGCCAGCGCCGGCATGATGATCAGTTTCGCCGCGCACACCCGCGTCAGGTCAAAAGCATTGTCCTTGCTCAACCGTGTCATGGCCAAATTCCCGCCGATCGTAACCATGATCAAAGGCAAAGCGCAATCCCCCAAAATGTGGGCCGGCTTAGTGATCAGTTCAGGGATGGCTGTATTCCATCCCAAAAGTACCAAAACCAGACCAAAAACCATGGCTGTCAAAGGCGGATTGACTAAATTCCGAAAATCAACACCCGAACCAGCCTTTCGCGTCAACAGCCATACCCCCAGCGACCACAAGGACAGATCAAAACCGATGAGCGACAGGATGATATAGATGTACAAAACCGGGGATTGGCTGCCCAAAGGCAGGGTCGCGGCCAATAATAAAGGGATATGTCCGGCATTGTGCAAAGCGACCACCGCCTTGAATTCGTTTTTGACAGGAGATTTACGAAAGGCCAAAAGCAAGGAGGCCACACCCAAAGCCGTCAGGGTGATGGCAAAACTGATCAGCGCAAAGACCCACCAGAAAGGGATGGCTTTGAAGTCAAAATGGCTGATGAACTGGTAAAAGACAAATAAGGGGAAAAAGACCTGAATGGTCAGCCTGGAGAGCAATTTCAGGCCGTTTTGGTCTAAAACCCCCCTTTTGGCCAGGACATACCCAACTAGCCCCATCAGGAAGACCTGCAGGACAGCTCCGGCCGTGCTTTGGAAACTCAACGTCAACATAAGAAAAAATTATAACAATAAACCGTATGTATTGACAGGTAATTCTGAACGGTCTATACTTGGGAAACTTGCCGGGGTGGCGGAATTGGTATACGCGTACGCCTCAGAAGCGTATGGCGAAAGCCTTGAGAGTTCAAATCTCTCCTCCGGCACCATATATTAGGTATTCTTGAGGAGTTTGTATGAGCGATGGCGTAAAAAAGAACGTTCCGGTCATGGATGATATTGAACTTAAAGAATGGCTGGCCTCCTTAGATTATGTGCTGAACAACGGTAGCCCAGAACGGGTCCAATACCTCCTGCAGCAATTGCAGATCCGGGCCCAGGAAAGCGGGGTCACCCTGCCTTTCACCCTCAACACCCCCTATATCAACACCATTGCCAAAGAAAAACAGCCCCCGTTCCCCGGAAACCGGGAATTGGAACGCAGGATCAAAAGCATTATCCGCTGGAACGCCATGGCCATGGTGATTCGCGCGAACAAAAACGCGGACGGGATCGGCGGCCATATTTCCACGTATGCCTCCGCCGCCACTCTTTACGAGATCGGGTTTAATCATTTTTTCAAAGCCAGAGGTCCCGACGGCATCGGGGACCAGGTCTATTTTCAGGGCCATGCCTCCCCGGGTATTTATGCCCGCGCTTTCGTCGAGGGCCGTCTCACCGAACAGAACATGGTCAATTTCCGTCGTGAGTTGCAGCCCGGCGGCGGCCTTTCGTCCTATCCTCACCCGTGGCTGATGCCTGGTTTTTGGGAATTCCCGACGGTGTCCATGGGACTGGCCCCGCTCATGGGTATTTATCAGGCGCGGTTCAACCGTTACCTCGAAGACCGCGGGCTTAAACCCAAAGACAGCCACAAGGTCTGGGTGTTCATGGGCGACGGCGAAAGCGATGAACCGGAATCGCTGGGTGCTTTGACCATAGCCTCCCGCGAAAAACTCGACAATCTCATTTTCGTCATCAACTGCAATCTCCAGCGCCTGGACGGCCCGGTGCGCGGCAACGGCAAGATCATCCAGGAACTGGAGGCCTTGTTCAGGGGCGCGGGCTGGAACGTCATCAAAGTCATTTGGGGCGATGACTGGGACCCCTTATTAGAGAAGGACAGCGAAGGCCTTTTGGCCCGGCGCATGGGCGAAGCGGTGGATGGCGATTATCAAAAATACACCGTTTCTTCCGGCGCCTACGTGCGCGAACATTTCTTCGGCAAAGACCCGCGCCTGCTGGACATGGCCCAACATCTCTCCGACGAGGACATCCGCAAGATGCGCCGCGGCGGGCATGACCCGGAAAAAGTGTACGCCGCTTACAAAGCCGCCGTCGAATACAAAGGCGCGCCCACCGTCATCCTCGCCAAGACCATCAAGGGCTATGGTCTGGGCGAAAGCGGCGAAGGCAAAAACATCACCCATCAGCAGAAAAAACTCAACGAGCAGGAGTTAAAGGAATTCCGCTCACGCTTTGATATCCCCATTTCCGACAAGGAGATCGCCAAGGCGCCGTTCTACAAACCGGAGGAAGATTCCCCGGAAATGCAATATTTGCGCGAATGCCGCAAAAAATTAGACGGTTATTTGCCCGCGCGGCGCACCGACAGTGCGCCTTTGTCGACGCCGGCGGAAGAGTTGTTCGAAGAGTTCTATAAAGGCACCGAAGGCCGGCCGGTCTCCACCACCATGGCCTATGTGCGCGTGCTCTCCAAATTATTGCGCGATGAGAAGATCGGCAAATTCGTCGTGCCCATCATTCCCGACGAAGCGCGCACCTTCGGGATGGAAGGCCTTTTCCGCCAGGTCGGCATTTATTCCCACGTCGGCCAATTGTATGAACCGGTGGACTCCGACAGTTTGATCTATTACAAAGAAGCCAAGGACGGGCAGATCCTCGAAGAAGGTATCAATGAGGCCGGGTCCATTTCATCGTTCATCGCCGCGGGCACGGCCTATGCCACGCACAATATCAACACCATCCCCTTCTATACCTATTATTCCATGTTCGGCCCCCAGCGCGTCGGGGACCTGGTCTGGGCCTCCGGGGACCTGCGCTGCAAAGGATTTCTCGTCGGGGCAACATCAGGACGCACCACCCTCAACGGCGAAGGCCTCCAGCACCAGGACGGCCACACGCATCTGCTGACTTCAACGGTACCCAACCTGATCTCTTATGACCCGGCATTCGCCTATGAGATCGCGGTCATCATCCGCAACGGCATTTACCGGATGTATGAAAAACAGGAAAGCATTTTTTATTATTTGAGCGTCGGCAATGAAAATTATCCCATGCCACCCATGCCCGAGGGCGTCAAGGACGGCATCATCAAAGGGCTTTACCGCTACAGCAAAACGTCAAAAAAATTCCCCCTGCGCGCTCATCTGTTGGGCAGCGGGGCCATCATGAACCAGGTCCTGGAAGCGCAAAAGATCCTCGAAGAAAAATATCAGGTGGCCGCCGACGTGTGGAGCATCACCAGTTACAATGAACTGCGCCGCGAAGCGCTCAATGTCGAGCGCGCAAATCTCCTGAATCCCGGCGCCAAAAAGACCCCCTACGTGACGCAATGCCTGAAAGGCGAACAGGGCGTTTTCATCGCCGCATCCGACTACATGAAAACCCTGCCGGACAGCATCCGGCAATGGGTCCCGGGCCCGTTCACGGCGCTTGGCACCGACGGGTTCGGCCGCAGCGAAAGCCGCGAAGCCCTGCGTGATTTCTTTGAAGTGGATGCCAAACACATTGTCTGGGCCGCGCTGGTGGCCCTGCACAATGAAAAAAAGATCGGCGCGGACGGGCTGGCCAAAGCCCAAAAAGAACTGCCCATTGACCCGAAAAAATCAAATCCCATGGTTTCATAAGGGAACACTATGCTGCTCGACGTGTTTTTACCCGAACTGGGAGAGAATATCGCCGCAGGCACCGTGACCAAAGTTTTAGTCAAGGCCGGCGATGCGCTTAAAAAGGGCCAGAACATCCTTGAACTGGAAACGGACAAGGCGGTTTTGGAGGTCCCCTCCCAGCACGACGGCGTCATTAAAGAAATTCTGGTCAAGACCGGGGCCTTGGTCAAGGTGGGGCAGGCCATCTTTAAGATCGAATCCCCGCCTTCGGTGGGGCAGGCCTCAGCAACAGCCGAGGCAGCGCCTGTCCCGCCCGCCGGGCCTGCTTCTGTGGTGCCGTCAAAACCCGAAACAAAAAGTCCCGAAATAAAATCTCCTGAGCAAATGCCGGGACCGACAATCCACGTGCCTGTCCGCAAGGACGTTCATGCTGCGCCGTCCGTGCGTTTGTTCGCGCGTGAGATCGGCATTGATATCGCCCAGGTGCCCGGCACGGGCTCCGGGGGCCGCATTTCCATCGACGACGTCAAGGCCTACGCCAAGAGCATCCTCACCGGCGCAACCACCATCGGAGGCGGCGCATTTCAACCCCTGCCGAATTTCGCCAAATGGGGCAACGTCAAACGCGAAGCCATGAACAATGTGCGCCGCAAGACCGCACAACACCTTTCGCACGCGTGGCAGACCATCCCCCATGTCACCCAATTCGACAAAGCGGACATTACGGAACTGGAAAAACTGCGCAAACGTTTCTCCGGCACAAAAAAGAAATTATCCATCACGCCATTTTTGGTCAAAGTCACGGCCGCGGCTTTAAAACATTTCCCGCAGTTCAACGCTTCCATTGACATGACCACCCAAGAGATCGTGTATAAGGATTATTACAATATCGGCGTGGCCGTGGACACCGACCGCGGGCTTCTGGTACCGGTCATCAAGAACGCGGACCAGAAGACCGTCCTGCAGATCGCCGACGAACTGACAGCCCTGGCCGAGCGCGCCCGCGCGCGCAAGACCACCATTGAGGAAATGCAGGGCGGGAGTTTTAGCATTTCAAACTTAGGTGGTATCGGTGGCACGTTCTTTACTCCCATCGTCAATTGGCCGGAGGTCGCCATCCTTGGCGTTTCCCGCGGGGTCATGGAGCAGGTGTATGTGGAAAGCCAATTCGCCGCACGGCTCATGCTCCCTTTGTCATTATCCTACGACCACCGCGTCATCGACGGCGCTGACGGCGCGCGCTTCATCCGCTTTATTGCCGAAGCCCTTCAAAATCCCGGAGTCCTTTGAGTGCCTTCCCAATCCGTCCAATTGGTCGTCATCGGCGCCGGTCCAGGCGGTTATGCTGCCGCGTTTAAGGCCGCGGACTTGGGGTTGAGCGTTGCCTTAGTGGACAAAGAAGCAAACCCCGGCGGGGTGTGTTTATACCGCGGCTGTATCCCCTCCAAAACTTATCTGCACGCGGCCAAAGTGATATCCGAGGCCAAGCATGCCACTGATTTCGGCATCGCCTACGGCGCTCCCAACATCGACATCAATAAATTGCGCGACTGGAAAGAAAGCGTTGTCACCAAACTCACCGGTGGCTTGAGTGTTTTAGCCAAACAGCGCAAGATCAGATACATTCAGGGCGAAGCCGTGTTCGTCAATTCTTCCCTATTAAAGATCAAGAAAGCTGACGGCATTGTCGAAGACCTGTCGTTTGAAAAAGCAGTGCTGGCCACGGGTTCGCGGCCGGCCGTCATCCCCCATTTGCCGAAAAGCACGCATATCTGGGACTCGACATCCGCTTTGGACATGGATACCGTGCCCGGCAGTCTTTTGGTCGTCGGCGGCGGGTATATCGGCATGGAATTGGGCACCGTGTACCATGAACTGGGCACTAAAATTTCCGTCGTGGAAATGATGCCCGGACTTTTGCCGGGCGCCGACCGCGACCTGGCCGACGTGCTTTACAAACGCGTCAAAGGCATGTTCGCCAGGATCATGCTGGAAACCAAAGTCGTCAAGATGGAAGAAAACAAGGGCAGGATCACTGTCACCTTCGCGGACAAAGACGGCAAGGAATTCAAGGAAGATTACGATAAGGTACTGGTATCCGTCGGCCGCAAACCCAATTCGGAAGATCTGGGCTTAGAGAAAACCAAGGTCAAAATCAATGCGCGCGGTTTCGTTGAGGTCAATGACCAGCGCCGGAGTGCTGATCCCAACATTTACGCCATCGGCGACATTGCCGGTGACCCCATGCTCGCCCACAAGGCCACCCATGAAGGTCTTGTGGCGGCCGAAGCCATTGCCGGGCATAAAGTCGCTTTTGAGCCGCGCGCCATCCCCGCGGTCGTTTTCACCGACCCGGAGATCGCCTGGTGCGGCTTAAGCGAAACTGACGCGCAAAAACAAGGCAAAGAAGTCCAGATCGTAAAATTCCCCTGGGGCGCGTCAGGCCGTGCTTTGACCCTTGGCCGTCAGGACGGGCTGACCAAGATCATCATTGATCCCAAGACCGAACGTGTTCTGGGGGTTGGTATTGTCGGGGTCGGCGCCGGGGAAATGATCGCCGAAGGGGTTGTGGCCGTTGAAATGGGTTCGGTGGTCAAAGACCTGAAACTTTCCATCCATCCTCATCCAACGCTCTCCGAAACCATCATGGAAGCCGCCGAATCCTTCTTCGGTTCTTCCACGCACATCTTCCGTCCGAAAAAAAATTAAAATTCCAGTTCCAAATTCCATTTCAGCATCCCGTCCGGTGAAGCCGGAGAAATGCCGAACAGATACACCAGTTCATAGTGGACTTTCCTGACCTTCCCGTACAGCGCGGGACCGACCTGATACTTCTGTTTATTATATGGCTCGTGCAGACGCACCTCGCCGAAATCCACGTGATATTCAAAGCCCGGTTCAATGGACCGGCTCAAACGGTACCTGCTGCTCCACGCCACGCCGGCCTCGGTCTCTTTTTTGGCATGGGCCATGACTTCCTTCTCAACGATCAGGTTCGCCGTATGCGTAAAATGCGGCAGTGATTTCTCCAGCAAGATCTTGCCCTCCAGATTGTCCGCATGGTCGTGTTCAAAAGATTTTTCATACTCTAAATAAAGTCCCGCGTCCAACCAATATTGCCCTTGTTCGAATAACTGATAACGGTTCTCCCAAATGAGGTTGGTGAATTTCGGTTTGGACATGACCCCGTTCTCATCCGGAGCCTGCGCGAACTCCCCGTACATTTCCGTGAACCAGTGGTCCGTGACGCCATAACCGACAGCGTATTTCTGCGTGCGGGCATTGTTCTGGCGGGCGCGGTTGTCGAACGCGTAACTGCCGCGCACCTCTATTTCCTTCACTCCTTTTCCCTCCACGATGGGTGAATAAACTTTGTCCACCGCTTGCGCCTTCGGTAACAAACTCAAAAAACCGATCAACCCGGCCGCGACGATCACAACCGCTTTTTTCACATGCCCTCCGTTTTCTCTCCCATTATTTAACAACAATGGTGCCCTGCGCCGTATCTTTATGGAAATCACCGAAATATTTGTAAGAACCGGCCTTGACGGGGCCCACAAAAACAATGATCTTGTGTTTGCCTGCTACGACTTTTTCCCGGTTCAATTCAAAACTTTCGAATTCCTCGGCCGCGGCATCCTGGTTATCAATGACCAATTTGACCTTGGTATTGGCCGGGATGATGATTTGAGCAGGATCAAAACGATGTTCTTTGATGGTCAGTGTATATTCAGGCATGGTTGCCGCCAAAGCCAGGACCGGGACCCAAACCAGAATGCCCAGGCCCAGCGAAACCCAAAAACGCGTCCCAATGATACCCATAACTACATCTCCATTTAAATACGTCATCTAATGACTTATTTAAAGATGAAAATAACAAACAGATCATTTATTGTCAAGGGATTTTTAGTGCAAAAACACCGGGGCAGGCAAATGGCGAATACGGACATGGACACCAGGCTTTAAGCCATGGGTACGGCTGAAACCCGCGCTGACTTCCAGCACGTAACGCGCGTTGACGGGCGGCACATACACCGGGCACGGGTCCGCGGCGCAGGGCGGCACATTCTCACCGATGGCAACGATACGGTCCTGGCGATCCAACCAAATGATGTCAATGGGAAATTTCATGTCTTTCATCCAGAACCGGTAACGGTCATCGTGGTCAAAAATAAACAACATCCCCTTGTTTGGCCCAAGACCTTGTTTGCCCTGCAAACCGCGCTCCATGTCCTTTTTGCCGGATACAACCTCAACGTTCACGCAGACATCCATGGTACAAACCTGGACCGGCTGCTGGGACGGCCAAAAACCATAAAAAATGATAATGACCGCGCCTAAAATTATTTTTGTTCTCCCGTGATATTCAGATAATCCCGGAATTCAGCCGCTCCCTTTGCGGCTTCGTTGGCCCTGGCCATGCGCTGGGGGATATAGGGATGCGTGCGCCAATACGTGAAAGGTCTCGGCGGTTCTTTCATCTGATGTTCCAAAAGTTTGCCCAGCATGGCCCGCATCTGGGAGGGGTCATACCCGGCCCGTTTCATGTAACGCACTCCCAAATGATCGGCCTGGAATTCGTCCTCGCGGGAATTCGCGAACAAAAGAGAGTCCGCGGCGATGCCCACGCCGGCCACCACGCTCCCCTGCCCCGACGCGATGGCCGCGCCCTCCAACACCATGGCGCCGTAAGCGCCCTGCAGGCGTTTCATGGCATGCTTGGCTGTGATATGCCCGACCTCGTGGGCGATGACAGCGGCCAATTGATCGTCGTTCGTAACGAGATCAATAAGCCCCTTATTGACGTAAACGTATCCGCCGGGCAAACTGAACGCGTTGACGGCATCGTCCTCGATCACGCGGACGGTGTAGACCAGGTCTTTGCGGTCGCACACCGCAACGATCCTTTTTAAGATCCTCTCCGCGCGTTCGTTGACATCCACGTCGGTATTGAGCTTGACGGTTTTTTCGACCTGCATGGCTGCCGAAGCGCCGATGCTCTTTTCCTTCTCGTCGCCGTACATCAGGGTCTCTTCCCGGCCCGTGGCAGGATTAAATTCCGAAAAGCACCCGCACACGAACGCCAGGCAGCACAGACCTATGGCCCCCAAAAATTTTCTCATAATGCATGAACGCCGAATTTTTCCAGCATCTTGCGGAGTCTGGCCAGCGGCAGGCCCACGACGTTAAAATAACATCCCTCGATGCGCGGGATAAAAAGCGCGCCCTTGCCCTCAATGTCAAAACCTCCGGCCTTGTCCAGCGGTGAGACCAGACAGTGATACCGGTCAATGGCCGCGTCAGAGAGGCGGTCCATGAACACCCTGGTCTTTTCATGGCCCACGGCTGTTTTGCCCGTGGCCGCGTCCACGACGGCAACGCCGGAATAAATCCAATGGGGACGCGCCATCAATTCTTTCAGGTCCGCTTTGGCCGCTTTGAGATCTTTGGGTTTAAAAATGAGCCGGCCGCGGCTGGAACAGACAATGGTGTCCACGCCGATGACCAGTCCGGAGGTGACGCGGGAGGCAATGTCTTTTGCCTTTAAAAGCGCGTTGGCTTTGACAAGAGCGGCGCAGCCGGCATTGGAACGGGTGATCTCTTGAACGCGGCTGGAACGGACGGTAAAAGGTAAACCGAAAACGGCCATGAGTTTGCGCCGTTGGGGTGAAGCGGAAGCTAAGATGATCTTGCGTATCACTTTAAGAACTCATCTGCCGTAAATATGGACTGCAGCGCCACCCCGTATTCGGCCAATGCCGCACCGGCGCCTTCCTGACGGTCAATGACGCAAATGGCCTTGATCACTTTCACGTCCATCCTGGAGAGAATTTCAATGGATTCAACAAAGGCCTTGCCCGTCGTGGCCACGTCATCAATGAGGACAACCCTGGCCCCCCGCCGTAGGCGGGGCCCTTCCACGTGCTGTTGTTTGCCGTGGGTCTTGGGCGACTTGCGGATAATGAACGTGTTCAAAGGCCTGCCCTGCTGATGGCTTAAAGCCCCGATGGCCCCCACCATGGGATCGGCCCCCAGCGTGGGCCCACCGATGGCGTCCAGGACATCATCCTTGACCATGTCTAAAATGATGCATCCGGTATGATAGGCGCCGGGGGCACTTAAGGTGACTAAGCGCGCGTCGAAGTAATGATCGCTCTCTTTACCCGACGAGAGCATGACCTTTCCTTTAATAAACGCGTTGGCCTTTAAAAGGCCGAACAATTGCGCCCTGTCCCGGGACATAGAGGATGATGGCATCGTCTAATTATACGAATATTTAAAGTGGATGACAAGCCGGATTATATGATACCATCAACCCATGTTCAAAAGCGTATGGCAGGGATTTAAACAACTGGTTTTTCCGGATCATTGCGCCTTGTGCCGGGCCTTTTTGAACGACGGTCGGCAAAAACAATTGTGCGACGCCTGCCGTGGTTCCATCCCCTTCAATGTCCCTCCGTTCTGCCGGCTTTGCCCGCGCCGTTTGGAGATATTCACCCCCGACGGTATTTGCCGCATGTGTGCCGCAAGGGCCCCCTCCTATGACGCCGGATGGTCGGCCTGTCTTTACGATGAGTCCATGCGCCGCCTGCTGCACGCCTTCAAATACAGCGGCAAGACCCGCTTGGCACCCGCCTTTGAAGGATTATTGAACACCTTCATTGATACTATCCATGTCCCCTTGAACCGTTTTGACTTTTGCCTCCCCGTCCCTTTACACCCCGCGCGCCTGAGGGAACGTGGTTTTAACCAGTCGGAAATCTTATGCGCGATCTTACGCGAACGATACGGCCTTGGCTTTCGCGGTGACATCCTGACACGGACGCGTTCGACCGAGCCGCAGGCGGCTTTAGGCGCAAAAGAACGCTGGACAAACCTGGAGGGCGCTTTTAGAATAAACTATTCTAACGCCGTCGCCGACAAAAGCGTGCTCATCGTCGACGATCTATTCACGACCGGGGCCACGGCCGAAGCTGCCAGCCGTATCCTGAAAGAGGCCGGCGCCGCCTATGCCGGCATCCTGACGCTGGCCATAACATCCCATGCGCATCCTTAGAAATTACATCCTTAAAGAATGTCTGCTGCCCTTCGCCATCTCCATCAGCGTGCTGACCGGGGTTTTCATGCTGGGGTATTTGCCACAACTGGCCGATAAGGTCATCAACAAGGGCGTGCCTTTAGCGTCGATCGGCAGCATCTTCATCTATTACATCCCCATCCTTCTGGGATACACGATGCCCATCGCCTGTTTGGTGACGGTGCTCTTGACCTTCGGGCGCATGTCGGCGGAAAACGAGATCCTGGCCATGCGCGCCAGCGGCATTTACCTGCGCCGCCTGCTCTGGCCGCTCATCATGGTGGGGATCACCTTGAGTTTGATCGTCTATATTCTCAATGACCGGGTCATCCCGGCCGCCTACGACGCCCAGTCGCGCGTCCTGCAGCAAACAGGTTCCAAAAACCCGTCGGCCATGCTGGAAGCGGGGTCGTTCATCAACGCGTTCGACAAATACATCATCTTCATTTACCGCATTGACAAGAGCCGGCTTTACGGCGTGCGCATCTACCAGCCGCAGCCCAATAAACCGACCCGCACCATCATCGCGCAGGAAGGGGAATTTGTCCGCGTGCCCAGCCAGGACAAACTCCTGCTCAAACTGCTCAACGGCACTTCCGACGAACCGGACCTGAAAAATCCCGAAAATTTCTACAAACTGAATTTCCAGACCTCTTTTATCACCATGGACCTGTCCAAAAAAAATCCGAAAGCGGACAAAAAGCCCAAAGCCATGACCCTGCGGGAGATCAACGCCAAGGCCAATGAATACAAAGGAATGTCCATTGATCCGGCCCCCTTGATCACCGAATACCAGCGCCGCAGGGCCTGGTCTTTGACGCCGTTGTTATTCATCCTTTTGGGTTTTCCCTTCGCGGTCATCACCCACCGCCGGGCGAAGTCCGCCAACATCCTCTTCGCCGTCCTTTTCGCGGCACCATATTACCTGCTGTCCCTGGCCTGCCAGGGACTGGCGACCCAACACATCACCGACCCGGTCCTGACCATGTGGCTGCCTGACATTGTCCTGGGGCTGGCCGTCCTGGCCCTGAACTGGAAACTATGCGTATCCTAGACCGCTACATCCTTAAAGACATCATCGGCATTTTCTTAGGCACCGTCGTGACCTTCGCGTTTTTGTTCATCCTCATCGACACGTTCGGCAACCTGGAAGATTTCATCGAGAAGAAAGTACCCATGGACGTGATCGTCCAGTATTACCTCTCCTTTTTACCCGTGGTCGTGGTCAACACCTCCACCATGGCATGCCTGATCGCCGTGCTTTTTACCTACAGCCAGCTCAACAGCAACAATGAGATCGTCGCGGCGCGAGCCAGCGGGCTTAACTTCTGGCAGATCACCAGGCCGGCGCTCATCTTCGCGCTGGTCGTGTCGGCCTTCGTTTTTCTGGTCAATGAACGTTTTGTTCCACAATCATCCCTGATCAACGAGCAGATCCGTGATTCCCAGATCAAGGTCACTGTCGTGGAAAAAGGCAAAGGCAGACCGCTGATCCACAACCTCACCTTCTACGGGATGAAAAACCGGCTGTTCTTCGTGGACGTTTTCGACCCCAATACCAATGAGATCTCCGGGGTGACCATCATCGGACACGATAAAAACCAGAACCTGATGGAAAAGATCGTGGCCGCCAAAGGCAAATGGACGGGGATCGCGTGGAAATTCCTACGCTGCCAGATCACCCAATACGATTCAAAACTGCCCAACGTCCCGGGGGAGATCAGGGTCTACGATGAAAAATTGATGGACATCAGGGAAACCCCAACGGATTTCATGAAACAGCGGCTCAATATCACGGCCATGAACCTCAAACAATTGCGCCATTACATCAAACGTTTTTCAGGAAGCGGGGCCACAAAAACCATCACCAATCTGCGGGTGGACTTTCACCAGAAGATCGCCTTTCCATTGCGCGCTTTCATCATCGTCCTGGCCGGCCTGCCGTTCGTGCTCATCACCGCGATCAAACGCAAGACCGCAACCCTGGCCTCCATCGCCGTGGCCCTCATCATCGGATTTTTATATTATGTTTTGGACGCGGTGGGTTTGGCCCTGGGCAAAGGCGGCGGACTGCCCCCCATGGCCTCGGCATGGCTGGCGCCGGGGATCTTTCTAACCGTGGCTTTGATCGCCATCAAAAGTAAATTCTAGGCAGGTTATTTCCCAAACTGCAGAGGATCTCGTAACTGATGGTACCGGCCCAGTGGGCCACCTCGTCGGCGCTGATATCGGCGCCTTTCTGGTTTCCCAGCAAAACCGCTTCTTCCCCCAAACCCGGCAGCTCACCCGACATGCCCAAAGGTGTAATGTCCACCATCACCTGGTCCATGGTCACGCGGCCGATCACCGGACAACGCAGACCACGCATCAAAACAAAACCGGTATTGGACAGGGAGCGCAAATAGCCGTTGCTGTAGCCAATGGGCAAAACTGCGATCGTCATGTCGTCCTTGGCCTTGAACGTATGGCCGTAACTGACGCCATGGCCTTTGGCAATGGTCTTGACAAAAATGATGCGCGTTTTAACGGCCATGGCCGGATGCAAGGCCACTTTCTTTTTCAACTCTTCCGACGGATAAAGACCATACAACATCAGACCCGGCCGCGCCAGATTGAACAATTCGGACTTATAATCCCCCAGCCCCATGCTGTTGCCGGCGTGCACGTAGGTGAAGGTGATGAACTGATTTTCCATGGCATAAACAATGTCACGGAAGCGGCGCATCTGGCCAAAGGTGAATTCGCGGTCGGTTTCCGCCAGCGGGAAGTGCGTATATAGCCCTTCGAGGATCAGATGCGGACAATCCACGCGCAATTTTTGCACGAACGCAAGGGCATCCTCCTCATCCACGCCAAGCCGCCCCATGCCGGTGTCCACCTTGATGTGCACCGGTACCTGCGCGCCGGTGGCAGCGGCCTGCGCGTCAATGGCCTGGGCCAAATCCGGGGTGCACACCGTCGGGGTCAATTGGTTCTCGACAATGTCGGGGGCGTCCTGCGGCAAGGTGCTTTCGAAAAGAAGGATCTTTTGCTTGAAGCCATGACGGCGCAAAGTGACGCCCTCAAAAGCATTGGAAACCGCGAACAGGCGGCAGCCCTGGGCATCCAGGCATTGGGCTGTCTCGAGCATGCCGTGGCCATAGGCATCGGCCTTGATGACCGGCATGAGCCCCGCGTTATACGCCATGTTCCTGGCAGCCAATTTCTTTAATTCGGCAAAATTTGCGGCCAGAGCATCAAGGTCAATGTCGACCCATGCCCAATGTTCCCTGGCCGTCCCTATGTGTTGGGTTTTAACCGCCATGATTATTTTTGGACCTGACAGTCCGCTGAATACAGGTATAAAGGGACCAAGCGTTCAATATCATCATAATCTTTCGCGGCCAAACGCTCAACCGCTATTTGCGCCAGGTGTTTGGCCTGCGGATATCCTAATTTTTGTGGAGCGAAGGCCGGCCGGCAGTCCGCACACGCCGCTTCTTTGTACGCGCGCACGATGTCGTCGCGGTAAAGCCCCGCCCCGTCACCGGTAAAAAGGGTTTTGCCGTGAACTTTATCCAAGACAGTTTTAATGTCACATAACATATAATCCGACGTGCGTTTTAGACCTTTAGGGGTCGAGCCACCTGTGGTGAGCCTTGTCGAACCATAAACGGCCGCATACACCATCCCCCGCCTGGCATCGCTTAAAACACAGATCTCATCGCAAGGCAAACCAGTAACACCCCGCGCAATCACGTCCAAACTGGGCACGCCCACGACAGGCTTGCCCGTGGCCATGGCAAAGGCCTTGACCGTGGCCAAACCCACCCGCAAACTGGTGAACGACCCCGGCCCCAGGCCCACGGCAAAAGCATCGAGTTTCTTAAAAGGCACGCGCGCAGATACCAAAAGCCGGTCAACAGCCGGAATAATGGAATGCTCCAGCACCTTATCCACGGTCATGTTGCGGTAACGCAAAACGCGTCCGCCGTCGGACAACGCTAAAGAGAAAATTTTTGTCGAGGGTTCGATGGATAAGAAATACATAGGTCCCGCTGGTTCTCGCTTTTATGGCGCAATTCCACCAGCCAATGGTTTTCAGGCAACAGACTGCCCAGCCGCTCGGGCCATTCGATCAAACAAATGCCGTCGCCATAAAAATACTCGTCAAAATTAACCGAGGATATTTCTTGCGGCTTTTCCAGACGATACAGGTCAAAATGATATAGTGCGGTCTTTCCCGGATAATAATTCATGATGACAAAGGTCGGGCTGTTGACGCTGTTGGGGTCAATGCCGAAGGCAGACGCCGCGCCTTTGACAAAGACGGTCTTGCCCGCGCCCAGCTCGCCTTTTAAGGCGACAATGTCGCCCTTTTTTAAATGGCGGGCGAATTGGGCGGCCAGACCCATCGTTTCCTCTTCACTCTTAGAAGTGCGTGTAACTCCTGGCATGAATTTGCTCTCTGGTGTCGGCAATGATCTCACCGATGGGATAAAAGAACCAGCTCCTGCGTTTGTTCTGCCATTTCAATAAACGCATCGCATCGCTTTCTTTGAGCGTGAACAGTAATTCGAAATCTTCCCCGTCGGTGAGCGCCTGCGCCAATGTCGCGCCCTTGGTCCGCGGGACAGCGTCTTCCCATAACCGTGCCCCGACACGGCTGGCTTTGAGGACATGGTTAAGATCGCCGGCCAGCCCGTCGGAAATGTCCATCATGGTCGATGGTTTAAAATTCTTGACCAAAAATCTCGCCTCTTCGATGCGGGGCGTAAAATTCAAATGTTTTCCGGTTGCTAAAGAACGACCCAGTGTACCCGTAACAAAAATCCAATCCCCTGGCCTGGCCTTGTCACGGGTCACGAGGTATTTTTTTGCCACCTCGCCCAATAAAGCTACATTGATAATGATCTTATCCGACCTGACCGTATCTCCGCCGACAATGCTGACGCCAAAACGCTTGGACAAAATGCCCATGGCCTTATACATCTCCTCAACGAAACGCAACGGTGTTTTTGGCCCAACTCCCAAAGACACGACCGCGTGCGTCGGCACTCCGCCCATGGCCGCGATATCGCTGATACTGCACGCCAGCGCCTTATGCCCTATCCCCGCGGCCCCCATGCGGCGCATAAAATGCGTACCCTCAACGAGCATATCGGTCGTAAAAAGCAAATACTTATCCTTGGCATGACGCAACACCGCCGTATCATCGCCAATACCCTTGACCACGCTTGATGTCATTGGCGCGTATTTGCGTATCTTTGCTATCAACCCGAATTCACCCAAGTCGGAAACATTCATAACGTAGCTTTAATATTACGCAGATAAGGCGGACGGATGATGCCGTATTCGGTGACAATTCCCGAAATTAGATCAGCGGGCGTGACGTCGAACGCGGGGTTATAGACCTTGACCCCTTTGGGCGCAGTCGCGACACCGGCGAAATGCGTCACCTCATCGGCCTTGCGCTCCTCAATGGGGATTTGCGCGCCCGTGCGGGTCTTAAGATCAAAGGTGGACTTGGGCGCCACGATGTAAAAAGGAATGCGGTGATGCTTGGCCAGCACCGCCAGCATGTAGGTGCCGATCTTATTGGCCGCGTCCCCGTTGGCCGCGATGCGGTCCGCGCCGGTAAAAATAATGTCCACCTGACCCTGTTTCATGAGTGTTGCCGCCATGTTGTCGCAGATGAGCGTTGTGTCGATCTTTTCCCGCATCAATTCCCAGCAGGTCAGCCGCGCGCCCTGCAACAGCGGGCGCGTCTCGCAGGAAAATACCTTGAACCTGCGTCCCATTTTCTTGGCGCTGTAAAAAACGCCCTGTGCCGTACCATAATCCACCGTGGCCAAAGCCCCGGCATTGCATACGGTCAGCGCGCTCATACCATTCTTAAGGAGCTTCGCTCCGTGCCGGCCCATGGCGCGGCACACGACCTGATCTTCTTTAAAAATCGCCATGGCCTCGTGATGCAATGTCTTCTTTAATTGTTCCACGCTTGCCGACGGATGACGGGTAACAACCGCCTTCATCCTATCAAGCATGTTAAATAAATTGACCGCTGTCGGACGGGATGTGGCCAGATGATCGCAGGTTCGATGGAACAATTTAAGGAACCGGCCGCGGTCATTCCCTTTAAATTTCTGCACGCCTAACAAAACGCCGAAGGCCGCGGCAACGCCGATGGCCGGCGCGCCGCGCACGCTCAAGCGCTTGATGGCATACCACATCGTATCCACGTCGCGGCAGTCGATAAAACTAAGTTTGCCGGGCAATTTTGTCTGGTCAATGATCCTCGCCATCCCACTCACCCACTTGATCGTTTCAATCGCCATAATTATTCAACCTCAACGCGGGGAAAAAGCGGCGGATGGGATTTAAGGGTCGTGCCCGGCTTTAATTGTCCCCAAACCGGTTCTGTATTCGCGGCGCCTAAAATATCCAAAACCGTTTTGGCCTTATGCGGCATGACCGGCTCCAGCATAATGGATGCGATACGCAAACATTCCCCGGCGGTATAAAGCACGCGGTTGGCCGCGGGCATGTCGGTCCTGGCCAATTTCCAAGGGGCCTGCGCTTCCAGATATTTATTGACCTGCCGCACCAGTTCAATGACGACTTCAATGGCCTCATGCACCTTCATTCGGCCGATCAGAAAGATCACCGTCGAATTCAATGCCTGCGCACAACGCTTCAATTCTTCTTCCGCCGGTGTCAAAGGCCCGGGCCCAGGGACCTTTCCCCCATGGTCCCTGGCGATCAAACCGCTGACGCGGTTCAAGAGATTGCCGAAATCATTGGCCAGGTCGCTGTTAAAACGTTTGATAAAACTTTCCGGCGTAAAATTGGCATCCTGGCCCAGCACCATCTCGCGCATGAGATAATAGCGCACCGCGTCAATGCCATGGGTTTTGATCAAGTCCAGCGGGTTGACAACATTGCCCAGCGATTTGCTCATCTTGGTCTCGCCCATGAGCCACCAGCCGTGGGCAAAAATGGTCTTAGGGAAAGACAGCCCCAGAGAAAACAGCATCGTGGTCCAATACACGCAGTGGGTGGTCAAAATGTCCTTGCCGATCAAATGCACGTCGGCCGGCCACCATTTTTTGAACTTCGTATCGTCGGACGCATAGCCGGGTACGGAAATATAATTGATCAGCGCGTCAAACCAGACATAGGTGACGTAATCCTTATCAAAGGGGATCTCAATGCCCCAATCCATGCGCGATTTGGGACGCGAGATGCACAGGTCCCCCAGCGGTTGGTTCAAAAATCCCAGGATCTCATTGCGGCGGGACTCGGGCTGAATAAAGGCGGGGTTGGCCTTAATATATTCGACAAGCCGGCCATGGTACTTGCTCATCTTGAAAAAATAATTCTTCTCTTTGAGTTTCTTGACGTCGCGAAATTGTCCGCTTTCATATTCGGCATCGGTAATAAAACGTTCCTCCGCCACGGAGTACCAGCCCCCGTACTCACCGGCATATATGTCGCCGGCCTCATACACTTTCTGCAGGACCGCCTGCACGGCCTTCTTGTGGCGCCCCTCGGTGGTGCGGATAAAATCATCATAGCGGATGTCGAGTTTCTTCCAGAGATCCAGAAACCGCGGGGCCAGGTCGTCGGCATGGGCCTGCGGCGAAAGCCCGCGTTTCTCGGCGGCCTGCTTGACCTTCTGGCCATGCTCGTCAAGTCCGGTCAAAAAGAATACTTCGTCCCCTGCGGCGCGATGATAACGGGACAAAACATCTGCAAGAATAGTGGTGTACGCGTGGCCGATGTGCGGCGCGTCGTTCACATAATAGATTGGCGTCGTAACGTAAAATTTACCCATGATCAATGGACATTGGTTTGCGCGTAGACGACCCTGGCCGTCTTGCCTTCGCCCAGATCGACGGTGACGAAACGCTTAAGGATGTCCACGTTGACGACCCGGCCCTTGTCCCCTTCGGGTGTTGTGACCTTCTGGCCCATCTTGGGCATGGACCGGGCGAACTCGCGGTACACGTTATACTCATACGCCATGCAGCATTTGACGCGGCCGCACACGCCGGAGATCTTGGAGGGATTCAACGGCAGGCCCTGTTCCTTGGCCATCCTGATGGACAGCGGATGAAAACCCTTCATGTAGGACGAACAGCACAATTCCCGTCCGCATACG
>Ga0209515_10004096_pt1 | contig 20021 bp, 22 predicted proteins | sample Subgroupgradi54m_FD_187454 | JGI IMG/M metagenome (GOLD analysis project Ga0209515, IMG submission 187454) | Subsurface groundwater microbial communities from S. Glens Falls, New York, USA - GMW60B uncontaminated upgradient, 5.4 m (SPAdes)... ...
CCACGCTCATCAAGCTGGCTTACGAGCCGCAGCGGGTCAAGAAAGCAATAGAAAAAACCCTCTTGAAAGAATAATTTTTCTGCCAGCAAAACTTAGTAAACGGTGTTTTCAATGCGGGACTCTCAGATGAAGCTCTTCTACGCCGTTTTTGTCGCCGCGGTAATAGTGGTGGTTGGCGCCGTTTTTTTCCACACTTACGAAAAATGGGGCTGGCTTGACTCATTCTACTTCGCAGTAACGACAATCTCGACAGTGGGCTTTGGCGACTTGCACCCAACAGTGCCGGAAACAAAAATCTTTGTAATGGGCTACGTCATTTTCGGCGTTGCAATAATGCTCTACGCATTCAACGCGCTTGGCCAGTACTGGGTGGAAAACCGCCAGCAAAGCCTCCACAAACGCATAGGCTCTTTTGCACGCCTAGGCCACGAGCACCTCAAAAAAATTCCCAAGCCCCCCACCGCACGCTAAACGCTTAAAGAAAAATTTTACCTGAGTAGGTGTTTTCCCTTGGAAAAAATCTCCGGTGTTGTCGAAGGTGGGCTGGGCAAAGCCGCACTCTTCCTTTCATTGCCACACTACTCGCAATACTTTTCCCACTTGCTTGGAGCAACTGCGTTTCCAGGCACGCTAAACGCAAGAGTTTCGCAAAAGGAAGCTGAAGAACTTGCGTCGAAGGCAAAAGCAAGCGCCGGCTTTAGGCTAGAGGAAAAAACCGTTGGCGACAAAAAGCTCGGCGGCGTTTCCTGCATAAAGGCAAGCGTTTCAAACGGAAAAATGGAAGTGGAATGCCTTGCAGTGTTTCCTGACAAGAGCACGCACGAAAAACCTGTTTTGGAGTTGGTTGCTGGCGTAAATTTGCGGCAAAAGCTTTTGTTGAAGGACGGCGATGAGATTATTGTGGGGGTTTTATCGCATGCCTAGAAAGAGATACGCGCGGCCGCAGCCGATTGCGGTGGAAATAATTCCTTGGTTGCACGAATTAGGAAGTAAGGCTCACGAGGTGTCAATCAATTACCTTGAAAACCTGCCTAAAAATTCTGTTGTTGCCGTGGAATGGTCGGCTAGGGAGCAAGCTAAAGCCCAGAAAATCTTGGACGAAATCCAAGCAAAGCGGGATCCGGACAGCTTTTTTAAGCTTGAGTCACACAGCATGGCTCTTTTAGACGCCCTCCATACTTCCCAGGCTAGAAACTTTTTGCTTAAGCCCGTTCGTTCCCGGACGGGCGAGCTTGCCATCAAAAAATACGTAAGGGAACTCGTGCCGCCCGTGACTGTAGGCAAAGTAGTGAAGCAAGAGCTTGCTTCGATAAGGCTCGAAGAAGGATTTTCAAGTGGGATAGCGGCAATTGCCGGAAGCAAAAAAAAGCCGCTTAAAATCACGGCATTAGTTGGCGTTGGTCATGTGGCGGGCCTCGCAAGGCTACTGCAGGAGCGTGGAATAAAGGCGATTATAAAAACGAGTTTGTTTGATGCAAATACTCGTTCGCAATTTGAAGAGTTTATTGCGGGCAGTGAAATACAGCGGCGTGCACTCGAAAGGCAGGCCTATCAACCATTTTTGCAACAGTACGCGGTACTCGCGCAGATGCTTAAACCGCTTCAAGCTCCAAACGAGCTTGCAACAGCAAAAGCCGGATTAGACGTTTGGAGTAAAATTTGTAAAGCAAATGACTCGCGCATCGCAAGAATTGCTCGAAAGGCTGCTTTGAAAAAGACCTTTGGTTCATAATATTGTAAGGGAAACCGAATGAAGAAACTTATTGCACAAAAAATTTGCATTGGCGTTGCAGACACGATGTTTGCCCGAGGCGACATGGGTGGGCTAGCAGTGAAAACCCTGCGTGAGTATGCCAAGCAGCTTGGAAAAGAAAAGCAAGTTGAGGTAGTGCGCGTGACTGTACCGGGCTTCAAAGATTTGGCCGCGGCGTGCGTAAGGCTTTTTGAAAAAGACAAGTGCGCGATTGCAATTGCGCTTGGAATGGTTGGCGGCGAGGCAATTGACGAGGCTTGCGCAATGGTTGCCGACATTGGATTGCAGTACGCGCAAGTGCACGCAGGCAAGCACATTGTAGGCGTAATGGTTTACTCCAACGAAGCCAAGCGCAAGGATGGTTCGATTGATGATGCCAAGCTTGCGCAAATAATGCGCCACCGCACAATAGAACACGCCAAAAACGCGCTTGACTTGGTTTTGCAGCCGGAAAACCTTTCAAAAAAGGCAGGCACCGGGCAGAGGCAGGGCGGAAAGAACGCGGGTTTCGTCAGGCTCTGATTATTTTTTTTGTTTTTGCCCCAAGCGCTCCATTCTTTCAACTAGCTTTTTCCACTGCGCGTAAAGTGCTTCGTCTTTTTTTCTTGTCGCCAAGCGGCTCACTGGAGCAAGTTCTTCGTGGTATTCTCCTACTGTTCCTATGTGCGCGACAATGGGCGCGTCGTCTTGCTCGCTGTAAGGCTGGCTTGACAGCCCGCCTATCTTGTTGGAGTGATGGAAGTCAGACGAGCGGTTGTATGGCGGGTATGGAGTTTTCATTGCCTCGAATTGAAGAATTCTGCCCGGGCCGTACCCCCTGCCAGCGTCATATTTTGATGGATGATCAAAAAAGTTCAGTCGGTTTTGCTTTGTCATCAAACTGGCGTTTCCTCCGCTCACTAGCCCGTCGTGCACTCCAACTATCCAGCCTCCAAAGCCCGCTTTGCCCTCGGAACTTGATTTTTCAAGCCCTCTTAGGAACGAGGCTATAATGTCTCCTTTTGGCTCGGCGAGAAAGTTCGTGTTACCAGTAAGCCAATCGTGTCCTTTCCAGTATGAGCCTGGCTTTATTTTCAATATCGGCGTGTCATCGTCCAAGTGTAGGTACGCCGCGCTTTCGCTCCCGTGGTAGGCGGCCAGCAACGCAAGCCGGTTTCTGTGAGCCCCCCAGTGCCCGTCTTTTGGCACTAGGCTTGCGTAAGCGTTTCTTTCCGCCGAACTCGTTTTATTGAGAAGCTTGGCTATTGGATTTGGCATTCGGGGCGGGTAGTAGTGTACAGGCACTCCCAAATAGTGTGTGCGCACTTTTTCTACCGCGTCTTCGTTTAATTCCGCGTATAGCCGGTTGCTTTCAGGTTCCTTGCCTTTCGAAGTGTCAGAAATTACTATTTCCACGTCGTGCCCGAACTTTTGCCCCTGCTCGGCAACTGAGGCCATGGTAATTTCCAAGTAGTTTGGCCTGTTGTGCGTAGGAATTAAGACGATTATTTTCCTTCTTTTTCCCGCATGGAGAGGTTCACGCATATTTATTGCCTATAGTTTTATGCTCCAAATCTTTTTATACGCCGTTTCCGTAATGAATCCAACCAAGGTAGAATAGAGTTTCATTTAATTTGGTGGGTTTTTGAAAAGGATTGGGATTGTTTGTTCGCATTTCAACGACGAGCTTACTGGCAAGATGCTTGAAACGGCCTTGCACCGCGCGGGCGAGAAGCACGCGCTGGTAGTGAGCGTTGTGCGCGTGCCGGGAGCTTTCGAGATTCCTTTTGCAGTGCAGGAAATGCTTGCCCGCCGCGACATTGACGCGGTCGCAACGCTTGGTGCAGTAATTCAAGGCGAGACGGGGCACGACGAAGTGATAACGCACGCAATAGCCCGAGAGCTTCTCTCGCTTTCCTTGCACTTCCACAAGCCGGTTTCACTCGGCGTTTCGGGCCCTAAGATGAATTACGCGCAGGCCAAAGCCCGCGCAGTTCCTTACGCAATCCGCGCAGTCGACGCAATACTTGAAATGCTGCACGACGAGCCCCGGCACGCTAGTGCTTCTACAACGCTTTCCTCCTCGCGCAGGCGATACTCGCATTCCAAGCTTGGAAAGTCAGCGGCTAGCCGCAAGAGGAAGAGTTCCGGCACTATTTTTGCGTAAGCTTCCCTGTACTGTGGGAAATTAATAATTAGTTTTGTCAGCTTGCGCGCTGTTTAAAGAAAAAAGAAGGGGAGTTTACCCTAATACTTGCGTAAGCTCTTGGCTGCTGTTGTCGTTTGCCTGCGAGTCTAGCGAGCCCTCTTCCAGTGCCTGGTTGAGCTCCTGGTCTGCAGAAGAGGTTTCCGGCGTGTTTGTTGCAGTTGGCGCGGGTGTTGCGCTTGGAGTGGAAGTCCCGTAGCCCAGTACCCCGCCTGTTTCAGTGGGCGTTGGTGTCGAAGCAGAATTTTGCCCGCTTTGGAGGCATCCGAGCAAGAGAGTTGCTGCAAGCAAAGTCAGGGCGATTGCGGAGAAATTCATTTTATACACGACCCCCAATACTGCAAAAATCATTTTCTATTTCCAAGTTATTTCAGTTAAATTTAGCTTGTTCTTGCGGCAACCGACGCGCTTACTGAAGCTTGGGCTTGTGCGCTTGGTGAAGGTGTTGCGGTTGCTTCTGTTGTTGCCTGCACCGTTGCTGTTGCCGAAGGAGTTGCGTTTGCAGTGCCTGCTTGTTGCGTTGAGCCGCCGTTTTCTTCAACTACTTTGCCGTCAACTACGCAGACTACGCTAAAGCCCTCCCTTGCGCCCAAGTGCATTGGAAGCTGCCTTCGGACTAGCACGCCGCCCTTTGCGTCGCATCTTGCCTTGATGTTTGCAGTAAGTTCCCCAACAGTTGTATGGGGCTTTACGCAGTGGATTGCCGGGCAGCCTTCAACGGTTGTCACAGTTGTCTTGCCGCCGTTTTTAACGCATTCCCTTATTTCGCTGGCATCAAGCGGCCTTGTCAAGCCGCATCTGTTGCCTACTTCCATTGCCTTGTGAACCACTGCTGGCCTTACCAGCTTGCGGTTGTCCTTGAATGGGAAGTAAAGCGCCCACACTTTTCCAGAAATGGATGCCTTGCCTGCCCAAACCTTGTTGCCGCCGGCAAGTTCAGTTAATGAAAGCGAGGCAGAGCCAACTGACTGGTTGCCCTTGAATACTTCGGCCAAAACCGAGCCGTCTCCTGTCACGACGTTTTTGAGATGGTAGCGCGTAGTCGCATCTTTTGAAATTACTGTAAGAACGCCAACTTTTCTCACCACAAAGCACCTGTCCCTTGCGTTGCAGCGCGCTTCGTTGTCGGGGTTGCCGCCGCTGGCGTTGTCAGCGTCTGCCATCCTTTTTGTCAGTACCACCCTTCCTACCACTGCGCGCACTACCACGAAGTTGTTGGCATCGGTGGTGTCAACTCCTATTCCATGCGTGTCTGCAATGAAGAGCGTGTGCGCAGTTGCCTTGATGGGCTCGACATCTGGAAGGTCGGCGTCCGCCTGCGCTTCGGCGCCTATTTGGGCACTTGTTGGATGCGATGGCGCTGCTGCAAAAAACGAAAACGCAAGAAGCGCTATTGCGAGGATTGAAAAGATTTTTTTCATTGAAACCACCCTTGCAAACTTATTTTGAATGCAACCTAGTTGTTCACGCGCAGAGGGGCTTTTATTGCTTGCGTTTTTATAAGGGGAAAGCTTGCGCTCTTGTGCGGCAAGTTGCGTTGCATAGAAACATGCTTTCTGTTGCCTCAAAGTTTCTTGGATGCCTTGAAGTAGAAAAAGAGTGCGTAAATCCATATGGCTATTGCAAGGCCCGGGAAGGCGTATTGGTGGTTGATTCCATAGAGGAAGCCTCCGTATAACGGGCCTAGCAGCTGCCCTGCAGACTGGAAAGAGGAGTTCAGGCCAAGCACTGCGCCGCGCTTTCCAGTAACTTTCTTTGTGATAAGCGAAGTCACTGAGGGGAAGACGGCGGCATTGCCTGCCACAAACACTCCCAGCGCCAGCATCAGCATTGGCCACCCGCCTGCAAACTCAAGGAGGAAAAAGCCCAGGCCCGAGAGAGCCAAGCCAACTGGGATGAGGCGTTTTTCGCCAAACCTGTTTATCGCGTGGCTTGCGACAAACTGCATTGTCAGTATCAGCACGCCAATGTAAGTGAAAAGAATTCCTACTTCTGCGGAAGTGAAACCCAGCCTCTCTGAAGTGGAGAGGGCGAGCACTGCGTCCAACCCACCAATCATGAAAGTGGTGATTGCCGAGGAAAGAAACAGGAACAGCACTGGCGAGGAGATGTGCTCAAGCAGGCTCACTTCCTTTTGCGCCAAGTCCTTGCTCTCAGCTTTTTCTACAGGCTCGCGCACTTGAAGCAAGACTGACGCAAAATTAAGTGCCGCAAACAACGCAGAGAGAAGGAATGCAGTCTGCACTGAAATGGCTGCAGCCAGGCCACCAAAGGCAGGGCCTATGATAAAGCCCAGTGAAAAGCTCATTGCAACCAAGCCCATTGCCTTTCCACGCTGCTGTTCGGTGGTAAAGTCGGAGAGGAGCGAAATGCACGCTGGGAAAATAGCTGCAGCAGCAACTCCCTCCATTGCGCGCGCCAAAAACGCGGCTTGCAGCGAGTGCGTGAAAGCAAAAATAAGGTAGCCGATAAAAAAGCTTGCAGTGCCGGCAAGCAGGACTTTCTTCCTACCATACTTGTCCGCCATCTTTCCTGCAATTGGGCCGAAAAGCAGGCTCATGAAAGCAAACACTGAAGTGAGCATTCCGAGCTCGAAAGGCGTTGCCCCAAGGCTTGTTGCGTAAAACGGCAGTATTGGCAGGATTACCCCAAAGCCGAATGCAGTCATAAGCAGCGTAAACATTACGGGCTTTACGCCTGGAATATCGATTAGTTCCTTAAAAGACATAAAAAGACCTATATTTGATATGCCTGCCCAAATTAATTAAGCGCCGTTTTGCCCGAAACAAAAACGCCTCTATTGCGGCTGGTTTTGCCAATGCAGTCAAAGGCTTATAACCCCAAAACGAATTATTTTCTTGCTTACCAAAGCAATTCTTCTAAGCGGTGTTTTACACTTGAAAGCATATGACGCGATAGTTGCAGGCGCCGGGCCAGCAGGCAGTGCGTGCGCATTTTTCCTTGGCAAGGCAGGCTTCAAAGTCCTCCTTATCGACAAGGCGCGCTTTCCACGAGACAAGACTTGCGCAGACAACAAGAGCTGGATTTGCACATCAATTTTGAAGGAAATGGGTTTGTGGAAGGCATTTGCTTCCATTCCAAGGCAGGAAATAACCCGCATGCTTTTTTCCTCGCCAGGCGGCCAAGAAATTACCGTCCGCTTCAACCAAGGGAAAATCCGCACTGAAGGGCCGCATTTCAATGTTCGCAGGAAAATTTTTGACAACTTCCTTTTTCAAGCAGCCAAAAAAACCCGTGGAGTGCAAACCATTGAGGGTTTTGAAGTATTGCGCGTGCTCAAAAAGCAGGGCGCGGTAGTTGGAGTTGAAGGCTGTAAATTAGGCAAAAAGACTGCGGGAAAGCCAGATAAGTTTTTTGCAAAAGTGGTTGTCGGCGCCGACGGCAGTGGGAGCGCGGTTGCCAGATCTGCAGGAATAGAGCCCATTGTCACCTCACGCCACGCCTTTTCAGCCAGGGCGTATTACTCCGGGGTTGCCTGCGAAAGGCAAATGGTGGAGCTGCATTACCTAAAGGGCGTCACGCCCGGCTACTTCTGGATTTTTCCGGTTGATTCGGGCTTGTGCAACGTCGGCGTGGGCCTGCCAACGATGATTGTTGCACAAAAAAGCATTGAACTTGACAAGCTGCTTGAGCAAATAATTGCCTCCCCGCAGTTTTCCCAACGCTTTATCAAAGCCCGCAGGGTGTCGCCAATCACTCAGTGGGGAATGACTATCACGCCGCAAAATAGGGCCCGGTGCGGCGACGGGTTTTTGCTTGCAGGCGACGCTGCCGCAACTGCAGTTGCATTTGCCGGGGAAGGCTGCGGGCCTGCAATGCGCTCCGGCAAGATAGCCGCGCAAGCAATAGTGGCTGCATTGAGGCAAGATGATTTTTCGGGAAAGAACTTGAAAAAGCTTTACCAAGACGAGCTCTGGAGGGTAATGGAACCTGAAAACAAGGCAGTGTCAAAGCTTGAGTTTCTCACAACTCGCCCGCGCCTGTTTGACTTTGTCATCAAAAGGGCTTCGCGCAGCAAAAAACTCCTCTCACTTGCAGGGGAAATCGCAAGCGACTACCAAAATGCCTCAAAGCTCTTCCACCCTTCAACTGCACTCCGACTGTTGTTTGGTTGAAATGGTGTTTTGCAATAGCCTGTCCGTTGGCTTGAAAGTTACAGCTCGTCGTATTTTCTCCAATTCCCCTTGACTTTCTCAACAGGGTACTTTGCCTCATTTTTGGACATCTTTGATGCAACAGCATCGCTCAAGTCAACTTTGGCTGCGCTTGCAAGAAGGAGGCAGTAGCACAAAACGTCTGCCAGCTCGTCGCAGAATTCCTCGCGCTTGGCAGGCTCTGCCAGCGCCTGCTCAACTTCCGCGTCGCTCTTCCACTGGAAAAACTCCATGAGCTCCCCTGCCTCTATTGCAACCGAAACCGCCAGGTCCTTGGGCTTGTGGTACTTGCCCCACTCGCGCTGGTCGCGGAATTTCTCAACCCTGTCTTTTAGTTCGCCAATCGTTGCAGTCGAATCCATGCAAAACAACCTCCTTTCCAAACTATCGGGCGCACCCGACCCCAAGTCGTCGTGTCCTTGCGCCTCTAAAAACCTATTTATTTGGCCGCTGAGTTCTTGATAAACCATTGCAAGGTGAAACTCTTTGAACAAAGTCCTCATTGTAAAAAACATTGCCCGCGAAGGGCCTGGCCTAATCTCCACGGTGTTGGCTGCAAAGAAAGTCGCTTTTGAAGTAGTTGACTTGTCTGCCGGAGAAGCATTTCCAGACCCGCGCGGATATTCCGCAGTATTTGTGTTAGGCGGGCCGGACAGCGCCAACGACAACACGCCCAAAATGCTTTCTGAAATCACTCGCATAAAGCAAGTGCTCCAGCTTGGAATACCATTTTTTGGAGTGTGCCTAGGAATGCAGGCGCTGGTAAAGGCAGGCGGCGGCTGGGTGCTCCCGGCGCGCGCCAAGGAAGTGGGCTGGCGCGACCACGACGGAAAATTTTATGAAATTGACTTGACTGAAGAAGGGAGGAAAGACCCAATTTTTGCAGCGCTTCCACGTGCAATGAAGATTTTTCAATTGCATGGTGAAACAATCCGCCTAGGCGATGGAATGACTTTGCTTGCAACGGGCACGCACTGCTACTACCAGGCAGTTCGCGTGGGAGAAAAAGCGTACGGGCTGCAGGGGCACTTGGAGCTCACGCCAGAGCTTTTCTCACACTGGCTTGCACACGACGAATTGCTCAAAAAGCACTACGGCGGCTCGATGCGCAGCGACTTCAACTCGATAAAAAACGAGTACGAGCTCAACTGCCGGATAATCATGGCAAACTTCCTTGAACTGGCAGGCATTGCCTGAAACGGATTTGCCTTATTTTTAATCTTCCATTGCCGCAAACGCCTTAGCGCCCATCCAGGCGCCAAACAACGCAATTGTCGTTACTTGATAGAGCGCGTTTTCGTATAGCGCCAGAAAAATAGTTGAAGTTACTTCAAGCAAGCATAGCGCTGCCAGGAAAGCATGATTCCTGTTTTTTGCAAGCAAGCTTGAGAGGCTTGAAAGCAGCACTGCCAGCGCTGCAGAGAGAAAGAAGGCGTATGCGGCAGTTGCGTGCTCCGGCTCCACTTGGATTGGGAAGGCAGCCACTCCTGCAAGCGAGAGCGCCGAAACCACGCCCGCCAGCGATGCAAGCAGGGCCAAAATTTGTTTGCCTTCTGTTTTTGCAAGCGCAATGAAAAAAACTGCAACGAACATTGCAGTGATGACCAATCCGCCGTTGAAAAGAACTGCGGCCAGGCCGCTTCTGCCAAGTTCGCTCAAGAAATCCTTGAGGAAAACAAAGCCCGGCTTTGATAAAATTGCTGCCGCGGTGAAAAGTGCGAACGAAGCAACCGTGCCCGCCGCAGCAACGCGCGAGAGTTTAGCATTTTGCATGGTTTGATTGAAGCTTGCTTAAGATAAAATAGTTTAGTGGCAGACTTTCAGGCCGCGCTTTGCCAAGTACTGCTGGTGGTAGCCCTCTGCCTTGTAGAAAGTCTTTGCGGCAACGATTTGCGTGGCGATTTTGCTTATCCCGAACTTGCCGCTCTTTTCAAGCAGTTTCTTGCTTTTCTCGGCAGCTTCCTTCTGTTGCTTTGAGTGGTAGAAAATTACCGACCTGTACTGCGTGCCGCAGTCGGGTCCCTGCCTGTCGACTTGAGTTGGGTCGTGCAGCTCCCAGAACTTGTTGAGCAATTCATTGAAAGAAACTTTCGAAGGGTCGAATTCCACTTGCACTACTTCCGCGTGGCCAGTTGCGTCAGTGCACACTTCTTGGTAAGTCGGGTTGGGCGTGCTTCCTCCCGCGTATCCAACTTGCGTTTCCACTACGCCTGGAGTTTTCCGGAAGTCTTCTTCCACTCCCCAAAAGCACCCTGCGCCAAAAGTCGCGGTTTCCAGCTGCTGCTTTGCGCTTTTCTTTTCCATAATCAGGTTTCCGCTTTTTCGCTATTAAATTATTGGTTTAAGCGTTAAGCCGCGCTTTTCGGTAAGCTTTAAATTCGCGCGTTTTGTTCTAAGCTTGCCTTGAAAATGACTAAACTCCTGCTTGCAGCCCTCCTGGTTTCGCTAACTTTTTCCTTCATTGCCAGCGCCGGCGATGCTTTCGGATACGATGGCCGCGGGCAGGTTGGGTACTCGCAGTCGTTTTCGCCAAAAGACTGGCCTGCAGACTACCGCGACTTGTGCGAAAAGCACTTCAACGCAGTTGTTGGAAAATGCAGGAGCACTTACTCGAACTGGTTTGTAACTCGCCTGGTCAATGCGCGCGTGTACGGCGACACACCCCAAACTTATGGGCTTGACGACAGGATAGTGGGCGACAACAAGTGCCCTTACCTTGAAAATTCAGACGACGCGCACCTAGGTTTTTCTGCCACTCTTACGATGGCCTGCAGTTCATACGACGCTGGAAAAGTGAATGGTTCTTCCCAGTACTCCTGCAGCTTCCAGTGCAGCGGCTGGAGCTGCGATTCGGGCGTCGACGCCTTCGACGTGAGCGGCTGCACTCCCGCAACCGACCGCCGCGGCGCAAGCGACTCTTTCACTTGGATGACTCCGGGCTGCCAAGCGCAGACTCGGCAGCTTTGCACTTCGCGGGGCAACGGATGCTCTTTGAAAAATCCATGCAGGATGCGCAACGGCGTTGTTTACTGCAAGTGCTCTTGTGCCGACCAGCCTGAACTTCCCAACTTCGACGATGCAGCTTGGAACTCAAGGCCCCGCCCTGCAATTGACTTTGATTCCTTCAACATGACTGCGTGGATGGCTGAAAGGAAAGACAAGTGCGGGGGAGACAAGACTGTGGCGTACCGCGAGCCTCCCAGAGTTGCCGACCCTATTGTGGAGAAAAAGAAGATAGTTGACGCTTTCAAATCAGTTCCGCAGACTCTCCTAAAGCTTGGCGGCGACGGCGATTATGTGGTAGACGTTTTGGGGAATGGTCCGCAGCCAAAAATTTACAAGGTGGCAGTTGCAGGCGGGCAAGTTGGCGAAGTAACCGTGGGCAGCCCAGCTGGCGCAGTAGTGCTTGAGATGAAAATAAGCGAGTACGGCCTGCGCTCCATTGCAGCTTCCGCAAACCCCGCAAACGCGTTCAAGCTTGGCCTCAAAACAGGCTTGGTGCAAGTTTCCTCCAACGACGCCTTCAGGAACGCCGCGTTAAAGGTTCTTGTAGGGGCCATTGACGCGCAGGATTTGAAGGACGTTGCAAGCCAGTCAGGCACCCTCGTGTTTTTTAGGTTCGGCGGCTCACAGCCAGTTGTGCAGCGCGCAAGCCAACCCTACCCGCAGGCCCTAAACGAGTACGGCATCCCCATTGGCTATTTTCCCCCAGTGGCACAAGACGTGCTTTCAAGAACTAGCCTTCCAGTAAGCTCCAAGGCAGGAATACTGCCGCCCAACGCTGCCGGCAACAACCTGCTTTTCGCCCCAAAGACGCCAAAACCCCCCTCTGTGGTGCTTTCCGGCTATTTCGGCTCTTATGCAAGCGCTGCCGCGTACGGCTCGATAAGCGCAGCTCAAGCCTACGCTGGCGCAACTTCGTATTACTCCGCCCTTCCGTCAGTCACTGCGTACAGCAGGATTGGCGGAGTTGGCTCTACAAGCACGTTTAGGGGATGAACTTAGCTCAATGAAAAACAGAAGCCAAAAAACTTTAAAAACTGCGCAATCCCATCAAGCCCAAAAAGGGTTTTCGCAAATGCTATTGGAAGGCATGGCGCTGCTGGCTGTAATTGCAATAGCGGCAATCTTTGTTTTGCCAAGCCTGGACAAAACCGCTCCATTAGCAGCTGCAACTCCCTCTGCCGCGCCTTTAGTGCAGCCTTCCGCAACCGTTTCTGCAACTGCCCAGCCTTCTGCGGCAGCTTCCCCTTCGCCAGTTCACGTTGCTGAGGAAGTGGAGCCGGTAGTCGAAGATGCCGCAATTTATCAAGCACTTTCCGAAAATGGGGTTAATGGCTCGGTAGTTGACTTCCAGCAAGGCAAAATACTGGTTTCCTTCCTATTGCCAAAGGGATTTGAACAAAAGCGCGCCGCTTTCCTCGCACTCGGCATTGCAGGGCCTTTTTCATTGGAGGGACAACAGATTTTTGTAGAAGTGCTCTTGCCCGAGGGCGGCTTTAAAGTCTATTCGGTGATTGGGCAAGACGTGAAAAGATTTGCGCGCGGTGAAATCACCGACTCGCAATTCGAGGCACTCGTTTCGGTGAAGTAAGGCCGCATTGCTTTTTGGAGCGCGCTTGGCTTTCACAGAACGCGCCTTTTACAAGCTTGTTGCCGGAATTTGAGCTTTAGAATTCGTTGCCCTCAAGGCCGGCTGCAAATTGTTTGGAAAAACTAGGGGCTAGTTTGAGAAGCGGTAAGTTAATTGTGCGGTTTCCTTCCTTGACTTCTGTTTTCCGCGGTGCGTTGCCTTCTTGTTTCATTGATTGAATGAGAGCTTGCCACGGGCTGGCTTTGTTGGCCAAGGATGCGTTTTAATGATTCAGCCAACAGATTATCGAACTGTTCGTGGTACATTGCATTTTCGTAGAAAATATGCGGCAACCTAAAGCGGACTGGCCTGGCCCTGTGTTCCTGAATTTGGTTGTGAGCTATGGCTATTTCAGCCAAGGCCTCGTGAAACGCCGAGTCTTTTGCCACTCTTGTTGTGAATGCTGGCTGGTTATGCGGTGCCGGCAGCCTGTGGGCAAGCACTCTTATCCCGGCGTCGCTTTGCAAATGGTTTTCAATTTCGTTCATCCAATGCCTTTTGCTCAAATGTTCAGGTTCTTGACGTGATTGGGTGCGCATTTTCATATTATTACCTCTTCAATTCAGGCTGGTTTGGCTTTTAAGCGTTTACTTCTGTTTTCTTGCCTTCCTTGCAATTGAGATTGCCACTGCAAGCGCGATTATTGCGCCAAGCCACCAGAAGCCTTGTGCTTCCTCCAAGAGGCTTTTTGAGCGCACTTGCAAGGCAAAGTCTGCAGTGTCGGAGAATTTCTTTCCCCGAGGGTCCTCGAATTCAACTGAGAGCTTTAGCAGCTGCCCGCCTTGCCCAGCTTCCTTGTCAACAGTCACTGCATAATCTAAGGGAGTGAATGCCCCTGCTGCAAGCGACTCGATGTACCTCACTGTCCCGTCAGTGCTGAATGGATAGACTGGAATTAGCGTAACCTTGAGCTTGCGTGCAGTCTGCGAGCCGGTGTTGCGCAGTTGCAGCGAAACTATTTGCTTGTCGCCAATTACAACTCCGTTCTCTGCGTTTTGCACGCCTGCAGTGAATTCTGCCTTTGCCTTTACTGGCAGCATAAAACTGAACTGCTTTTGCTTGCTTGAGCCATCCTCGTCCAAGTAAGAGACTGTTGCGGTGATTGGATAGTTGCCTGCCGGAACGCTTTTTAGTGCTTCAACTTGGAAGGTTGCAGACGAACTCGTTTTGGGCTGTATTGTGCCAAGCAACGCAGTCTTGCCTGCCCATTTTACTTCAACTCCGTATGCTGCAGAGAATGTGACGCTTGCCGCTTCCGCCCTGCCGGTCCCGTTGTTGGAAACCTTTACTGTCACTGAACTTGAGTCACCAGGGTAGACGTCAACTGGCTCTGAGGCCGCAGGTTGGGCCTGGAAGCCGGCTTCCCCCTGCACTTTGATTGCAATGGTGTTGGATTCGGAGAACTTCAGGAAGCTTTTCTCGTAGTTTGTTGCAACTGCAATCTGGTAAGTCCCCGACTGGGCAAGGGGATCGGCTGCCAGCTTGAAGTAAAGCGTTGAATTGTCGTACGAGTTTACCGAGCACAGCACGTCGATGTACTGCGTGTCGGGCCCCTGCACTGAAAGCGGGTAGTTGACTGCAAGCTTTACGCCAACCCTCTCTGCGCACACGTCGTACTCCAAGCTCTTTAAATGCACGGTGAGTGTTGCAGTTCCGCCCGGTGAAAGTGGCTGTACGCTTAGGGAATAGTTTTCAAGCTGCACTTTCGGGTTGATTGCCGCGCCCGCAAAAAGCGAGAAGCACGCAAGCGCCACAAACACTGCTGCAAAAAACTTGCTTGAAAGACCGTTCATTACAACCACCCTCTGTTTTCAACTTGTTTGATCATTTGATGCTTTTCAGTTTTTCGTTTCACTACTTTTCGCTTGTTTTTGAAATTTCATTTTTGTTCCATGCCTTCTTAGCTTACGCCATTTCCCTCTTGAACAGCATCAGGCTCACCCCGACTGTAAGCGCGCCGAAGGCTGCAAGGTATGCCAGTTGCGGGAGTATTTGCGCCAAGCCGAAGCCTTTCACCATTATTGCTCCAAACGCGCTTGCAGCGTAAGCCATTGGGAGAATGGATGCAAACGCCTGCATTCCCGATGGAAGCGACTGGATGGGGAAAAACACTCCGGAAAGGAATATTGTTGGCAAGATGACCAGCAACGAGAGCGCCATGTACTGCTCCTGTGATTTTGCCATAACCGAGAGAATCATTCCAACTCCCGTTGCGCCAACCGAGTAGAGCCCCAGCACCACCAGCAAGTCGAGCACGCTTCCGTTGACCGCCACGCCAAAAATCACCACTGCAAACAGTATCATCAGGCCCGAACGCACTGCCTCCAAGAGAAGATAGAACAATTGCGTGCCGGTAATTATCGTGGCGTTGGAAGTGGGGGTGAGAAACACTCTTGTAAGCGAGCCGTTGCTGCGCTCGCCTGCAATTGCCCTACCCAGCCCGGCAGCAGCGCCCTGGAAGATGATGAGTGCCAAGATGTTTGGGAGAAGGAAGTCAAGCCCCCGCCTGCCAGACCCGTATGGCGAGACAAAACTTGCGGAAATTTCCGCAGAGGAAATGGCGTTTGAGTCTTTCTGCGCGGCAGAGAGGCTTTCATCTGCAGAGCTAATCAGCGAAGAAGCGCTCTCCACTTGCGCCGTAGATGCTTTTGCGTTGGATTGCAAGAGCGCTGCGTGGGAATAAATGTCTGCAGCGTTGCGCTGCATCTGCGCAAATATCCCCTGCAATGACGAGTAGAAAGCAACGGAGGCGAGGCTGGTTTGCTGCTTGTCTATAAGCGCAAGCAATGGGTTTACATATGCAAATGGGCCCAAGGCATACCCGCCCAGGATGCTGTTGGGCTCTATTACGTTGCCAATTGAGTTTTGCAGGGAAGTTTTCTTTCCCTCCAAGCCGGAGTTCATTGACGCGGCTGCGCTTGAAACCTGCCGGTACGCGTAGTTTGATTTTGATTCCGAAGTTGCAGTGGAGTCGGCGCCTCCAATTGAGTTGGTTGCAGTTGCCTGCTGCGCCGCAACGCTTGCCTTGGAGAGTGCGGAACGTGCTCCCGAAATTTCTGCCTGCACTTTTGCAAGCCTTTGGGCAGAGAATTCTTGCGTGAGCCTGGAAGCAAGGCTTGCTGCAGTGCCCTTGATTATTTGCGAGGAAGCAGGGTCGGACTCGTCTGTTATCACCGAGAAAACTGCCTGCCCTGCTTGGCTTGCCTTCTTTCCGAATTCAGGCGGTATGACAAACAGCGCCTTGATTTTTCCCTCGTCGAGGAGGCGCTTTCCCTCCTGCTCCCCTGAAAGGACCTGCCCAACCGTGAAAGTCTGCGTTGCATAAATTAATTGCAGCAGTTGCGCAGACTCCGGCGAGTGGTCGTAGTCTACAAGCGCCACTGGCAGGTTCTTGGTTGCAACGCCTGCAGTGGAGCCGTAAATTAGGATCATTATCAGCGGGAACATCATCAGCGGCGCTAGGCGCGCCTTGTCGCGCTTTAGCACCAGCCAGTTTTTCCAGATTATGGCCCAGATTTTTCCCAAATCGAGGATTTTTTCCTCGCCGCTAGACATTTTTTTTCGCCTGTTTTTTTTCGCCTTACTCGTGCAAGTCCTTTTTTGTAAGGTTTATGAAAACTTGTTCGAGAGTAGGCTCGCTTACGTTGAGCTCGTGCACCCTGACTTTCCTGGAATTAAGGAAGCTGGAAACCTTGTGGACGACGCCACCGAGGGTGTTTTTGACGTGCAGTTCCACTTCCCCTCCCTTTGATTTGATGCTGGTTGCACCCGCGAGTTTTTTGAGCGCCTGCAAAAGCTTTTCGTCTACATCGCCGGCGTCAAGTTTTAGCTTAAGCAAGTTGCCGCCGCCGTGCTCCCTTTTGAGTTCTTCTGGAGTTCCTTCGGCAATGATTTTTCCCAAGTCCATTACGGCAATCCTGTCGCAGAGCTTGTCTGCCTCTTCCATGTCGTGGGTAGTGTAAACGACGGTTATGCCGCGCGCGTTGAGCTTTTTAGTCAGCTCCCGCAGCGCAATCCTGCTTTGGGGGTCTAGCCCGGTTGTCGGCTCGTCCATGAAAAGAATTTTTGGCTCGTGAAGCAATCCCGCTGCAACAGAGAGGCGCTGCTTCATTCCGCCTGAAAAGCCAGCGCACACCACGTCTTTCTTGTCAAGCAAGCCCACTATCTTAAGCAGCTCCTCGCCGCGCCTTGTGCTTTCCTGTTTCTCCATTCCAAAGAGCTTTCCGATAAACCATAGGTTTTCCATTGGGGTGAGCTCGTCAAATAGCGCAAAGCTCTGCGGCACTACGCCTATGATTGCACGCACCTTTGCCGATTGCTCCTGCACGTCAAAGCCGCCCACGCGCGCGCTTCCTGCAGAAAGTGGAGTAAGCGTTGTAAGCATCCTTATTGTGGTGGTCTTTCCCGCCCCGTTTGGGCCCAGGAATCCGAACAGCTCACCTTCCTTGATTTTCAAGCTAAGGCCATTGACTGCAGTGAAATCGCCGAACTTGCGCACTACTCCCTTTGTTTCAATAGCCAAAGCTGCCATAAAATCAAGCCCGCCTTTCCCGCTTCAACTTAGACTGTTTTTAGGATCATTTCGGCAAAGTCGCGCATCTGCTCTGCCTTTACAAGAACAACGCCCCTGCCAGAGCCCCCCAAAACAAGCAGCTTGTCGCCGGGCTTTATGCCAAGCTCGTCCCGCGCCTGCTTTGGTATCACTACTTGCCCGCGCTGCCCCACTGCAACCACGCCGTAAAAGCTCTTGCCGAAACTATCAGGTTTCTTTTTCATATGACTATTCGTACTATTCATACTTATAAGACTTTTCGTCCCCGCGCGTAAAGGTGTCATTCAATTACTTTGGAGTAGAATGAGTGCTTGGCTATTTCGGTTGAGGCAAAGTAGCCTGCCACCACCAACGCAACTGCACCTAGGGTTGCAAGCGGGATTGGGGTGAGTTTTAACAGCTCGGCTGCGGGCTGGTATGATGCAAGCAGAGCCGTTGCTGCAAGGGACAGCACGCTTGCACAAAGCATAAGTGGGCTTGGCATTGCCTTCCAGAATGGCTTGTGCGTGCGCAGTGAGTACAGTATCACTAGCTCGGATGCGACGCTTTCAAAAAACCACGCGCTCCTAAACGAGTCAACTCCCGCTTTGAGAACCGACGAGAGAAGGAAGATTGTCAGCAGGTCGAATGCGGTTGAGATGAGCCCAAAAAAGACCATGAACTTTGTTATGAAGCTGAAGTTCCAGTGGCGGGGCCTCTTTAGCGCGTCCTTGTCAACCCTGTCTGCCGAAATCGCAAGGGTTGGCAGGTCGGTGAGCAAGTTGATTAACAGGACTTGGGTTGGCAGCAGTGGAATGAACGGCAGGAAAAGCGATGCGGCTGCAATGGTGATTATGTTGCCGAAGTTGGCGCTGATCGTGTAGTTAATGTATTTTGTAGTGTTTTGGAAAGTCCTTCGCCCCTCTTCTATTCCGTCGGCAATGACGCCCAGCCCCTTGTGCAAAAGCACCAGGTCTGCCGCCTCTCGCGCAACCCCCACTGCCTCGCGCACGCTTATCCCCACGTCCGCCGCCTTGAGCGCGGGCGCGTCGTTTGCCCCGTCTCCCACAAAACCAACTACAAGACCTTTGGAAACAAGTGCCCTCACAATCCTGAGTTTTTGCTGCGGGGTGACGCGTGCAAAAACGCTTGTGTTATCGAGCAGCTTTGAAAGCTGGCCGTCTGACATTTGCTCAAGATCGCTTCCAATCACCACTTTCCCTGTAATTGGCAGGCGCACTTCCCGGCAAATTGCCTGCGCCACTTTCGGGCTATCGCCGGTTAGTAAAACCAGTCTTACTCCCATTTTTTCAAAAGACTCTATTGCAGCCTGCACTCCTTTTTTGGGCGGGTCTTGGAATGCAAAAAACCCTACGAGCTCCAATTCTTTTTCATCCTGCGGCCCATACGATTCCTTTGCCGCAATTTTTTTCTGCGCAACCGCAATTACCCGCAGGCCTTTCTCTTCCCAGCCTGCAGCCTTTGCCAGCAAGTCCTTTCTCCCCGCTAGGGGCAGCACGCTTTCGGGCGCGCCTTTAACAATCAAAAGCCGCTCGCCCTGCCGTTGCACGACTGCGGCGTACCTCCTGGTTTCAAAGTCAAATGGGATTTCAGCTTCCTTTTTCCACTCCGAGAGGCGAATTTGGTCAAAGCCCTCTTGCGTTGCGTGCCTCCAAAGCGCTGCATCTATTCCCTGCGCCTTGCCTTTTTGCGCCTCGCTTTGCGAAAGGGAGTTGCAAAGCAAGCCAATTTCGATAAGCTCGTTGGTGGGCTTTCCTTGCGCATCGAAGGCCTGCCAGAGGCTCAGCGCATTTTCAGTGAGCGTGCCGGTCTTGTCGGTGCACAGCACGTCGATGTTTCCAAGGTCCTCTATTGCCTCGAGCTTTCGCACTACCACCTTCTTGTGCGCCAATCTTCTCGCTCCTTGCGTCAAGTTGAGCGTGATGATTGTTGGCAGCACTTCCGGCGTGATTCCCACTGCCAGCGCTAGCGCAAACAACAGTGATTCGAACAAGCCCCGGCCAAGCAATGCGTTGACTGCAAAAACAAACACTGTTAGCACGAGTGTGACTCTTAAAAGCAAGTCGCCGAACTTGCGCACGCTTTTTTGGAAGTCGCTTTCGTACTCCTGCGAAACCAGCTTTGCAACCTGCCCGAATTCAGTTGCAGCGCCTGTTGCAACAACTACGCCCAGCCCGCTTCCGCCTGCAATTGTAGAGCCCATGAACACTGCGTTTGAGAGCTCCTGCGGTGAAAGCTTTCCCTGCTTTTTCAAGTTTGCCGCTGATGCAATTATTCGCGCGCTTTTGTAAGCCGGCGCACTTTCTCCGGTGAGTGCCGACTGGTCTGCGCTAAGCCCGTTTGCCTCAAGGATGCGCAAGTCTGCGGGCACCACTTCGCCTGTTTCCAGCACCACAATGTCTCCAGGCACTATTTCGCGCGCGTCAACTGGCAGGCGCTGGCCATCGCGCACAACTACTGCATTCGGGGCAAGGAATTCTGCAAGCGCCTCGAGCTCGCGCGCTGACTTGTATTCCTGCACAAAGCCCATCGACGAGTTTATAAGGACAATTATCAGTATGACAACAGAATTTATCCTTTCACCGAGCAAATAAGAGGCGATTGCGGCAAAAATCAGGCTGCAGGTAGCAGCAGAAATTAAAACGCTCAACAAGACCCCTGGTCTCGCGGTGATTCTTCTCGGCGACAATCATGCCTCGTCAGCCTATATCCAGCAAAAAGAA
>Ga0209515_10004098_pt1 | contig 20008 bp, 20 predicted proteins | sample Subgroupgradi54m_FD_187454 | JGI IMG/M metagenome (GOLD analysis project Ga0209515, IMG submission 187454) | Subsurface groundwater microbial communities from S. Glens Falls, New York, USA - GMW60B uncontaminated upgradient, 5.4 m (SPAdes)... ...
CAGTAGATGCCCGCCCATCGGGCGCCTTGGGCGCCTTTGCCATTGTAATCAATTTTGAAACAAGTGCTGCCGCTGTGAGGATTCGTGAGAAACTTGTCGTCCACCTTGAGATCCCCGTAATCTCCCATCCACCCGGAAGCAACGAAATGATTGTCCGGCGCTTTGGCGTCGGTGTACACGTTAAAAATCTTAAAAGGGACCCCGTCAGGGGTCACCTTCGCGCCGACATTAACTTTGGCCTCGGTGGGCCCAGCACCTTCTATCTCTTTTGCATCGGCGGATTGGGAATTCAAATGGGACGTCTCCGACTTGGCACAGCCCTGGAATAAAGCACCAAAACCGAATAAAATTATCAAAGCTATCATTCTTTTATTGCTTTTCACAACCTTTTTCTCCCATGAGTGTTCTGACGGACGTTTAATAATACACTATAAATCTCGTTCATTCCAGACCTTCTTGTAATAATCATAGGCTTTCCTCGTCTGTCTCATGTAAGGGGAATGGCTGCCGTTCCCCTGGCTTGTGAGCCCCAACCACTCCTCATGCATCCAGCCGTCCGGAAATGCCGCCACAAAATCACCGACAGTTTCGTGTTCCTTGGCGCTGAATTTCGGCGGAAGCCCGGATTTCCACCATTCATCGACATACTCGAAGACCACGCCGCCGATTGCGTTGCCGTATCCGGAACCAGCGGTGTTGGCGACGATGTCTTCCCAGTTGCCCTGATGGTATTCGGCTTGTTTTTGCTCACCAAACTCCAAATCCTTTCCTGAAAAATAAGCCGGGCAGCCGTATTCGGTGGGCATCACCGGCTTATCCAGAAAATCCCTCACGTCCTCCCAAAAACTCCGGCCAAATCCGCTGGGACCGCGATAAACGTTCGCGCCGAAAACGTCGATGTGGTCACTGTGCCTGGCCAAGATATCAATCGTCATCACCTCCCCGTTCGAAAATCCTACGGGCCGCCTGCCTGCCGGACAGGCAGGCGTGGAATCCAGAGACTTGATGAAGCCGGCCATTTCATTCACAAATTGATAGTGCGCCTCGGGCTGTTTTTTCGCGTTGGAGCCAAGACCGGCATTGTTGGATTTGGGATCGGGATTTCCCACCTCGCCGTAATTGGATTCATTGCCGAGCATCCACATCAGCACATACGGCTCATCCTTATACTCGTTCACCATCTCTGCGACGCTCTTCTTCATATTTTCGAGATGTTTGGGGTTTGTGTAATCGGTGCCCTCGTACCAGCCCGCACCGGAGCCCGCCGCGTACATCCCGAGCATGTCTCCCATGATGACGCGTATCCCGTATTCCTTGTATAAGGTGCGCAAAAGCTCTTTATTCGCCGCGTGATGGTACAGACGCAGGGTGTTGACACCCATTTCTTTCATCAATTGAAAATCCCCAACAGACCTTTCATCCGGGTCTTGCTGATTATTTTTATTCTTGTCTACCCACGCATCCAACGGCCCGTCGATTCTGCCGTTCTTATCAAGATCTGCGTTCATCCAGTCACCGTTCGGGTTAAAGTCTCCGTCATTCGGCGACCTTCCCACCGGGCTAGGCGCGTACGCAATGGCTTTCACGAGATACGGCTTTCCGTCCACACGCAGCTGCCAGTGATGATTTTCAAATTGCACGAGCTCGACAAAACCTTCTTTACCTACTTTTTTAATAATAGGCTGTTTGGAAACATCGAGGCGTTTGGGTTTGAGTTCTGAGGGATTTACTTTAACGAGTTTTCCGGGATTGATAATGAAATGATCGTCCGCGACACCGGCGTTATAGCCGTTTTCCACTTTAATCTTCGCGTCGACGAGCCGGATGCCAAACTCGGGGTGTTGGTGCGTCAAATATTCGATACGGTCCATCGCCAGACGTCCCATGTAAAGCGGCGTGTGCCAAAATGTCCAACCCACGTCCTTGGGATAATGGACCACCACCGCGTAATAACCTTTGATCGCCTGGACAGTTTCGCCGAGTTTTTCAAGTGCAAGCGCCGTGTAAAATTGCTGAACACCCGGCGTGTCATGCGAAGTCGCCCATTTATAAAAGGTGAGCTGTTGGTTTTCAAGATTCACATAATCCCACTGGCTGCCGGCGAGTTTGCCTTTGGACACAAGCACCCGGTAGGCGGGATCCTTGTAAATGGAATTATTCGGGTAAATTCCCTCTCCAACCGCCGCCGTCAGGCCTTTGCGGTTGGCGAGCTTGTACTGATATTTGTCCGTGCCGACGCGGTCAAAAGTTCCGTATTTGGAATAATCGACGACATCTTCGGTGCCGGGATCATAGAGTTTGAAATCAAGCTCCATATTCTCCCCATGCGCGTTCATGAGCTCGGTGCCATGGGAATTGTCATTGCCCAAAGCGTAAGCCGGTGAATGACAAATAACAAATGACAAATGACAAAATAATAACAAATTACAAAATTCAAATAACAAAACACTTGTTTTGGATTTTGGATTTTGAATTTTGAATTTATTTTGTAATTTGAATTTTGTCATTTGTAATTTTATTATTCAGCCTTTAACCGCCCCAGCCGTGATTCCTTTAATGATGTGTTTCTGAAGAAACAGATAAATCGCGAGCACCGGCAGCACGGTGATCACGATGCCTGCCATGAGAAGCGGGTACTGCGTGATGTGTGCTCCCTGAAACACCATGAGCCCTCTTTGCAGCGGCATCAGTTTTTTGCCGGAGAGTACCAGCATCGCGAAGAGATACTCATTCCACACCGCCAGAATATTGAAAATAGCCAAGACCGCGATCGCGGGCCGGGCCAGCGGCAGCGCGATATGCCAGTACACGCGGAAACGCCCGCAGCCGTCGATACGTGCCGAATCCTCAAGCTCTTTGGGCAAATCGTCAAAAAAAGTTTTTAAGAGAAAAATGCCGAGGGCCAGGCCGCCGTTTATTTGAGGCAAAATATACCCGATCCGCGTATTCACCAGATGGAGTTTATTGAGCAGCACATAAAGTGCGATGAAAGATCCCGGGATTGGGATCATCATGGTGGAAATAAGCACAAGAAACAAAATATTTCTTCCGGGAAACTGAAGCCTTGAAAAAGCGTATGCCGCCATGGAGGCGATGAGAATCACTCCGACAACAACGGTCCCCGTGTAAATGAGACTATTCAAAAAATAGAGGCCAAAATCCGCCTTCGTCCACGCGACGTAGTAATTTTCCCAATGCGGATGCATGGGAAAAAGGCTTAAATCATTGAAAACGGTGCCTTGAGTTTTTAAGCTTGATGCGAACGCCCACCACAGCGGGAAAAGACAGCTTAAGGAGACAATCATGAGAAACAAATGAATAAAAAAATCAACAGTGCGGCGTTTGATTTTTTCGTAATTGACTTCTCCCAGATTTAAGACCGTGAGCATTTAGACCTGCCTCATCATTTTGGAAACTCGAATCTGAACCATCGAAATCACCAGGAGTATCATGCCGAACACCACCCCCATCGCGCACGCATAGCCGAATTTGGAAGAGCCTATCATGGTGGAGACGATGCGCGTGATAGGCACCTCCGTGTGATACCCCGGCCCGCCGCCCGTCGTCGAGATGATAATGTCAAAAATTTGCATCGTCCCCAAAATCGTTAAAATAGACACCAAAATAAACACGGGGATCATAAGGGGCACGGTGATTTGTTTAAAAACCACCCAGGAACCGGCGCCGTCGACGCGCGCGGCCTCGTAAAGCTCGCGAGGGATACTCTGAAGCCCGGCCAGAAGAATCACAAAACCCCAGCCGAACCCTTTCCACATGTGAATCACCGCCACCGACACGATGGCCCATCGGGCATCGGAAAGCCAGGCACGGGAGAAATCACCCAAGCCTATAAAATTCAAGAAATGATTGAGGAGTCCGTAATTGCCGTCATAAATCCAGTTCCAGATGAGGCCGACGACAATGCCTGAGAGCACCGGCGGTAGATAGAAAATCACGCGGTAGGCATTGCCCCCCTTGATATCCCGGTCGCAGCAGATCGCCAGCAAAAGCGCCAAAAAATTCTGCACGGTGAGCGCCATCAGCGTAATGAAAAAGGCGTTTTTCACGGAAAGCCAAAAGACCTTATTGTCAAAGATGAGATCTTTAAAATTATCGAGGGCCACAAAAGTTTTAACGGGTGAAATGCCGTCCCAGTTTGTCACCGAAAGATGAAAAACTTCGAGGAACGGGTAAAGGCTGAAGGTTAAAAAAAGAAGAAGCGCGGGGAGGATAAATACATAGTTGCCGACGAAGTTGCGGATCTTTTGGAGATTCATGGGAATACACAAATGACAAAGCACAAATGACAAAATAATGACAAATGACTAAATTCAAATGACAAAACACGGGTTTTGAATTTCAAATTTTGCGCTTTGAATTTATTTTGATATTTGAATTTTGTCATTTGTAATTTAGGGTTTGGCCTTTCTTAACTCTTTTTCCTTTATTTTCTCCACCTCTTCAGCCACTTGCGTAGGCGTCTTCTCGCCGATCAGGATGGACTGGATCCCTTTATCAAAAGCCTCAGTCACTGCCGGAATTTCATGCACGGGATAAACATTGGGATGCGTCGTGTTTTCCATATCATCGGCAAACTGCGCTAAGATGGGAGATATCGACTTTAAACTGTTTTTGTTGGAAGGGAGATTCTCGGTTTCGGTGGAGAGAGTCGCCTGCTGTTCATCCGCCGTGAGCCACCTCAAAAAACGCACCGCCGCCTCTTTTCGCGGCGACGTGTTATTCACGACAAAAGAGCCGCCGGCCCCTCCCCAGATTTTCATCGGGTGAAGATCCGTGATTTTGGGCGGAAGCATCGCCGCGTATTCCAGACGGGGATTCATCCCTTTATAGACGTTGACACACCAGGAACCGTTAAACGCGTAGACCGCGCGCTCGTTTGCGAAGGTCTGTTCGGCAGTTTTATTGACCATGGTCACCGTCCCTTCGACCAAGAGGCCTTCGTCCGCCATCTGTTTAAAAAGCGAGAGCACTTGAATCCAGCCCGGATCCGTGTAGGGAACTTTGCCTTCATAAGTCTTGAAAACTTTCCCCTCGCCCATGATATTCATTGCGTAATTTGAGGCCAAGGCATCGATCATCCAAATCTCGCCAAAACCGCTCACGAAACACGGCAGGCCCTTTTCCTTCAAAACTCTGCAGTCAGAAACAAACTGGCCCCAGGTGGCCGGCAATTGTTCCGGATCAAGCCCTCCCTGGCGAAGCATCTTTTTATTCACCACCATTTGAATCGTCGTCCCATCCAGCGGCACGCCGTAGAGGCCGGGTTTCACACCGTACTCATTGCCGGGCAGAAATTCGTTAACCGCCAGCGTTTTAGCAAAAAAAATATTTTTCCAAGATAAGCCCGTGTTCTCTGAATTCGCCATATCCTTGGAAAGATCCGCGACATAGCCCGACTGAATGAAACTGGCAAAATCTCTTTTCTCTCCCAAAATGCCGTAAATATCGGGAAGTGTATTGGTTTGCGCGGAGGCCTTGATCCTCTGAGAGTAGGCCTCGGAGGGGGCATAAAGCTCGAATTTGACTTTGACGTGAAACTCTTTTTCGTAACGATTGGCGAGCTCTTCGAAGGCATCTTCGCGATCCGACATCCAATGCCAAACCGTCACGACGTCTGAATCTTTTTTATCGCCTCCCGCACAACCCGCAAATGAGACAACCAAAAAAAAGATTATAAAGAATTTTAAGGAGTGTTTGATTTTCACTTTTTAAATATCATTTTAAAAGTTGTTAACGGGATAGCTTACCAAACCGAATTTATCCTGTCAAAATAATACTTCTAGAATAACGCTATTTACAAGGCGTTGGAAAACGATTGGGAAAAGGAAAGTTCGCGCGAGGTGATTTTCCGGAAGACATGCAAATGAATTTTGCCGGCCACCTCCGCATAAGGGGCCATAAAGAAAAGAAGCCGGCCTCCCGTCTGCGGCGGCTGAAGCAGGATGTCGCGACCCACCGACCAAGCGATGTGATTGGACGGCAGATTGCCGAAAAGATAGGATTTTTTGTACTTACAGCTGAAAGAAGCGTCCACCGGCAGCCAACCGATGCCTGGCGCAAAAAATTCCGCCCAGGCGTGATAGCCGGAACTAATGCTGTCTGACTCCTCTTCCGAAAAAGTATCCAGTTCTTCCCCCACCACGAAGCGTGCCGGAATATTCAGGGAACGGCAAAGTGAGACAAACAAGGCGTGCACGTCTTCGGAGCTTTGCGCCTGCCTGTCCCTGCCTGCCAGCAGGCAGGTGCCATTTTCCAAAACGTAGTCGTACAGGCGCCTGGCCTTTTCCAAAATATTGGCCCTGTCACCTACAACGAGCTCCGCAAGCTCCTTCACTCGCGGGCTTTCGTCGACGTACCTTTCGAAGCTGAGATGCCTTGAAAACAAAAGACGAGAGCGAATGTCCCCCACGCGTTCGGATTCCAACGAGTAGAGAAGCGGCAAGCGCTCGACATGATAACGCAGCTCCAGATGAATCTCGCGCGGCAGGGGCCCTTCGACATGCGAATAGAGCATGAGGTTGCCGTGTTCTTTTTCATGGACGAGATTATAGGAATGGTACAAGTCCACTTGCAGATCGGTCACGCGCTGATAGGGCAGGTCGGGGATAATGGGACACCAAAAATTCAAGAAAGTCGGGGAAATGACAGGGAGCTTGTGAATAACAATACGATCCCTGATCTCGTATTGTTTGACTTGAGCGGTTGTCTGAGTCTTAGTTTCCATGCTTTTTATTGTAGCACAAAAGTGCGCAAAATCGGAACGCTTTTTCCGTAGGGGGCGTAGGGGCGCGATAAGCCAAAAATCCTAACACTTTGACTCTGGCCGGTCAAACAATTATACTTATATGCCTATGGCAAAAACCATTTTTGAAAAGATCTGGGATCGCCACATCGTCACCACCCTGTCGGATGGAATGACGCTCCTTTACATCGACCGGCATCTCGTGCACGAGGTCACAAGCCCGCAAGCCTTCGAGGGCTTAAGGCTTTCGAGAAGAAAAGTGCGCCGGCCCGACTTGACGTTTGCCACGATGGACCACAATGTGCCCACGGACGACCGTAGGAACATCCAAGACCCGATCTCGAAGGCGCAGATCGAGGCGCTGGCGAAAAATTGCAGGGAATTCGGCGTTCGTCTTTATGATTTGGAGAGCGCCGAGCAGGGCATTGTCCACATCATCGGGCCGGAGCTTGGCTTGACGCTTCCCGGCACAACAATCGTCTGCGGAGATTCGCACACCTCAACACACGGGGCGTTCGGCACTTTTGCGCTTGGTATCGGGACTTCCGAAGTGGAGCATGTTTTGGCGACACAGTGCCTGCCGCAGAAAAAACCGAAAACGTTTAAGGTGGAATTCACCGGCCGCCCGAAACCACCGGTCACAGCCAAGGATTTGATTCTGAAGCTGATCGGCACCCTCGGCACGGCCGGCGGCACGGGCTTCGTGTTTGAGTATTGCGGGGAAGCGACCCGTTCTTTATCGATGGAAGGCCGCATGACGATTTGCAATATGAGCATCGAAGCCGGCGCTCGCGCCGGAATGGTCGCGCCGGATGAAAGCACCTTCCGCTATGTATCTAGCGGCTCGCGACCTTTTGCGCCCACAGGCCAAGCGCTGGACAAGGCCGTCGCTTTTTGGCGCACTTTACCGACGGACGAGGGGGCGCCTTTTGACCGCGAAATCAGCATCGACGCTTCCAAGATTGCGCCGCAGGTGACATGGGGGACAAACCCGGGCATGGTCGTCGATGTGACTGACCGCGTGCCCGGGCCTGACAAAGTGCCTGGCTACAGTCGAAAAGATGTTGAACAAGCTCTGGATTACATGGGTCTAAAACCGGGGACGAAGATCACCGACATAAAAGTAGACACCGTATTCATCGGAAGCTGCACCAACGCGCGCATCGAAGACCTTCGCGCGGCCGCGGCCATTTTTAAAGGAAGAAAAGTCGCTTCCGGCATGCGCGTGCTGATAGTCCCGGGCTCCCAACAAGTTTTAAAACAAGCGGAGGCTGAAGGCCTGGATCAAATTTTTAAATCTTCGGGCGCCCAGTGGCGGCAGTCCGGCTGCAGCATGTGCCTGGCGATGAACCCGGATCAGCTCAAGTCCCAGGAGCGCTGTGCGTCCACCTCCAACCGGAATTTTGAGGGCCGCCAGGGAAAAGGCGGGCGCACGCATCTGGTAAGCCCCGAAATGGCTGCGGCTGCGGCGATCGCGGGTCATTTTGTGGACCTCAGGAGTTGGAAATGAATCCCGCCCTTCCTGAGCCCATCTTTCAGATAGGAAGGGCGGGATGAACTCTTTTAAAACGCATCGCGGACTCATCGTTACGCTCGACAGGTCAAACGTCGACACCGACCAAATCATCGCGAAACAATTTTTAAAATCCATTGCCCGCACCGGCTTTGGCGAACATCTTTTTTTCGACTGGCGTCACAAGCCCGACGGGAGCGTGAATCCCGATTTCCCCTTAAATCAGCCGCGCTTCAAGGGCGCATCGATCCTTGTCGCGCGGAATAATTTCGGCTGCGGCTCAAGCCGCGAGCACGCCGTGTGGGCGGTGCAGCAATTCGGTTTCCAAGCGGTGATCGCGCCTTGGCAGGACCGCCCCGGCGGGCGCGTTCCGGGTTTCGCGGATATCTTCAAAAACAACTGTTCGAAAAACAGTCTGCTGACGTTGGAGCTCTCGGAAGCGGAGGTCGAAGAAATATTCCAAATGGCCGGCCGCTACGCAGGCCTTGAAGCAACGGTGAATTTAGACGAACAGCGCCTGACGCTGCACCTGCCGGAAGAAGTTTCATTTCACTTCGACATCGATGCCTCCGTGAAAGAGCGCCTGGTTCACGGGTTGGACGACATTGGCCTTACCCTTCAAAAAAAAGCCGCGATTCTTGCTTTCGAAAATAAGCACGACGTACAACTAAAATCGTGATCGATCGTTATGATTCGTCCTCTTCCCCGGCGGCCTCTTTTTCTCCTTCCCTCTCGGCACCGCAGTGGGGGCAAATCCCTTCTTCCTCAAATTCTTCCGAGGCCTCGCGGCATTTGGGGCATTCTGAAAATTCTTCGTTCTCCGCGGCGCCGGTCTGAATGCAATCCGTGCAGACAAACTTTCCCGCTTTCAACTCCCCCTCATCATCGTTGAAACGCTCGCCGCATTCTTCGCAGGTAAATTTCATTTCGTTTTTCTCGCCTCACAGGTATTTTTCCAGAAGCTCCCCTGATTTGTCAAGTGCGCATTTCACTAGCGGTCGCGCTTCATCGCTTCGTAACGTTCGTTCGCGGTGTATAATGAATCATGCCCGTACACCGTGTCGTTGAAAAATCTTTCCTTTTGGAATATCTTTTCGGGCATTTTGCCCGCCTTAAGAAAACAAAAGTTAAACAGATTTTAAAATACGGTTCCGTGCGCGTGAATGGCCGCGTCGTCACGTCGCATCGCCATGAATTGAAACCCGGCGACACGCTCGATTTTTTGAACGAAAAAGATGCTCTGGCGGAACGTTTGAAAACCCGGCTCGACTTTCCCATCGTTTATGAGGACAGGGTACTGCTTGTGGTGGAAAAACCCGCGGGGATTCTCACGATGGGCACGGAACATGAAAAAGAAGAAACGCTTTATTTTAAGCTCACCGAATATGAGCGTGCCAAAAGCCGGGATGATTGCGGACGCGTTTTCGTCGTGCATCGCTTAGACCGCGACGCTTCAGGTCTTGTGGTCGTCGCGAAAAACGCAAAGGTCAAACACGCGCTTCAAGAAAGCTGGAATCTCGCGGTAAAAAAATACTACGCTGTCGTGGAAGGTGTGCCGAAAAAAGAACAAGGCATAATTGAAAGCTTTCTGGTAGAAGATAAATTCAAACGCGTTTACAGCGTACGGGACCGCTCGCACCCGTCGTCCAAGCATGCCGTCACACGTTACCGCCTGGTCCGGAAGAACGGCCGCTATGCGCTCCTTGATATTCTGCTTGAAACCGGCCGCAAAAATCAGATCCGCGTGCATTTATCGGATCTAGGGCACCCGATCGTCGCAGACACAAAGTACGGCGCTCCATCCCACCCGCTCAAGCGTTTGGCCTTGCACGCCTATCAGCTCTCATTTCCTCATCCTTCCACCGGCAAGTTCATGAGCTTCCGTTCTGAACTCCCGGAGAGCATTGAAAAACTCGTTCATCACGCAAGACCCTGATGAAAGCCGTCCCGCCCTAGTTAATACCTCTTCAGATAATCATCCACGTCTTCGTGATCGCCGACGAAAACAAACTTGACCCCATGGGAAATGGGCGACACGAAAATGCGGTAGTTCATACTGACGGATAAGCTTATAAAAGGGCCGCATCGGTGTGCGCGAAGACTTTTGGGAAACTGGCGGTGGGTGTAACAATCCAAAAACTCTCCAATCGCCTTTTTGACTTCACCCTGAAGATCGCTTGAAAGCTTTGAGAAATTTCGGTCAAAACTTCGGGTATATTCAACGATCACTTTTTCGAGAGCCTATCCAAATGCCGAAGCGCGGCCGCTTTGCCTTTCAGGCGTTTCACGGGTTCTTTCCTCGTCTTAGCCAGAAACTCTTCCCATTCCTCGGGCGTAAGATCAAACGGTTTTTCAACCTCCTGAATGATAATACGCCCCACGCCGTCCTCCAGAAAAACGATTCTGTCGCCTCTCTGCAAATGAAGTTTCTCCCGCACCCTCTTGGGGATGCTGACCTGCCCCTGACTTGTGATCTTTGCCTCCTCGAGTCTCACCATAGTCCCAACCTCCCTTAATACATTAAAATAATATCATATTAATTCATTAAATTCAAGAGTCCAATTTCTGGTGACGGGCTGGCCAAGGCACATGAATTGCCATCTAATGTAATAAGTGTTACATTATACTGTATGAGTTGGCTAGTCCTTTCCTATTCTTTAACTTCTAAAGCCCATTCCAGTAGCCGCGTTGCCCTTTGGCGGCGTCTCAAGCGGCTCGGAGCTTTTCCTCACGCATCCGGTGTGTATATTCTGCCCGACAGAGAAGATTGCAAAGAATCTTTTGAATGGCTTTCCCAAGAAGTCCAACAGGCAAAGGGAAACGCCAGTTTTATGCGTGTGGAACACTTTGAAAGTCTTACTGACAATGAAATTATTAACGCATTTCACGAGCTTCGTAAGAAAGATTATGAAATCATCAATACTGCGATTGATAAGCTTGAGAAACTCACATCTAAAAAAGATCCTGAACCGCAACGATTAAAAAGAAATCTTGAAAAATTAAAAAATGAATTTTTAGAAGTTTCTCAAATTGACTTTTTCGGTTCATCCCACGCAAAAAAGGTTCAGAGCCGTCTAAGCCAAGTTGAAGAAAAGTTTGCTGGTCCGAAATCAAAAGGTGAAGGGCTGCCTTCTTATAAGATTTCTGATTATAAAAATAAAAAATGGGTCACTCGTCCTCGCCCACACGTAGACCGGCTCGGCAGTGCTTGGCTTATTAGGCGATTCGTTGATAAAAATGCGGCCATTCATTATTCAAATACTCCCTTGTTTGATGAGATTCCTTTTGATACGAGGGGAGCGCTTTTCGGACACTTCGGAAACTTCTGCACGTTTGAGACGATCGTTGAGATTTTCAGTTTAAAAGACCTCGCCCTTCAGTCCGTCGCCGAAATCATCCACGAAATTGATTTAAAAGACGGACGGTATTTCAGGCCAGAAGCCGAAGGGGTGGCAGTGATCTTAAAAGGTTGGATTCAGGCCGGATTCACGGATGAGGCATTAGAGTCTCACGGGATCGCTTTGTTCGAAGGCCTTTATACCGCTTTCTTGAAGAAACAATGACAAAAGAAAAACCCTCTTATTCGCTTCGAGAGCTCATTTTATATGCCCTGAAGCTTGGGACGACTGGTTTTGGAGGTCCCGTCGCGCTTGTCGGATATATGTTTCAGGACCTTGTCGAAAAAAGAAAATGGATCTCGGAAGCTGATTACAAAGAAGGATTGGCTCTTGCCCAGCTCGCGCCCGGTCCTCTAGCAGCACAACTTGCGATTTATCTCGGTTACATCGATTATAAAATCCCCGGTGCAACGCTTGTCGGCGTTGCTTTTGTTCTTCCGTCGTTTCTTATGGTCGTCCTACTCGGCTGGCTTTATACGCTTTATGGCGGCTTAAGTTGGATGCAGGCTGTGTTTTATGGCGTGGGCGCTTCCGTTATTGGAATTATCGCGTTTAGCTCCTATAAACTCACTTTAAAGACGATCGGGAAAAATAAACTTCTTTGGATCATTTATCTTGTACTTGCTGTCTTCACGGCAGTCACCGAATCGGAAAATATTTACCTGATTCTCGCAGGTGGCGTTTTAGTTTGGCTCATCGAGAATCCAACGTTTAAATCGAAATCGGCTCTTATGTCATTCTTGATCATTCCTATTTCTGCTGGATCTCAAAACTCCGGCTCCAATTCAAGCATCCTTTTTGATATTTTCACTTTCTTTGCGAAGGCAGGAACGTTCGTTTTTGGGAGTGGGCTTGCGATCGTTCCCTTTCTTTACGGTGGCGTGGTAAAGGAACATCAATGGCTTAATAATCATCAGTTTCTCGATGCGGTTGCTGTCGCGATGATCACACCTGGACCCGTCGTCATAACCGTGGGATTTATCGGGTATCTCGTTGCAGGATTCCCTGGAGCGTGTCTTGCTGCGCTTGGGACATTTCTTCCGTGTTACTTATTTACGATCATCCCAGCGCCGTATTTCAAAAAATATGGCAAGAAACCCGCCATCCTCTCTTTCGTGAATGGCGTGACGGCTGCTGCGATAGGAGCCATTACCGGCGCCGTGATTGTTCTTGGAAGAAGATCCATCATTGATATTCCGACGGCTATTATCGCGCTCGTGACGGCATTTATTTTGTGGAAAACAAAGAAAGTTCCAGAACCTATTTTGATTCTCACTGCCGCATTCATCGGTTTGGCGATTAAATTTGGAGGTCATGTATGAAAAAAATACCTGTTCTTGTCAGTTTTGTTTTATTCATGGTTTTAAATATTTGCCTTGCTTGGGCTGAGGTAAGCAACAAAGAGGCCGTAGTAGCAGAGAAGAGCGCTAATCAACGTATCGAAGAACTGACAGGCGCAAAAGGTAAATATGATGAAAAAGAAGGCGTTTTTAAAGTCAGCTTCCCCCGCACTGATGTTCAAGTATCCGTAGATGGTATGAAATTAGATCCTTTTATGGGTTTGACTTCCTGGGCAGGGTTTGCAAAAGATCCGAAAGAAGGAATGATGGTGATGGGAGACTTAGTTTTATTCCAAGACGAAGTAAATCCTGTTATGAGCGTTGCATTGGACAATGGCCTTGAGGTCACAGCCCTACACAATCATTTTTTCTATGATGAGCCGAAAGTGTTTTTTATGCATATCGCAGGCAGAGGGGACATAGAAGAACTCGCTCCTGCGGTGCGCAAAGCGCTCGATAAGGTGAAAGAGACCCGGGCAAAATCCTCTTATCCCGCGCATGATTTTGGAGGTATGCCTATGTTTGGCAAAAGTTCTATCACTCCACAACCAATTGAAAACATTTTAGGTGTAAAGGGCGAGGCCAAAGACGGCATGTTTAAAGTCGTCATCGGCCGCAAAACAAAAATGCCTTGCGGATGCGAAGTCGGCAAGACGATGGGGGTCAATACCTGGGCCGCTTTTGCAGGAAGCGATGATAAAGCTATAGTTGATGGAGATATTGCAATGTTTGAACAGGAGCTTCGGGGCGTTTTAAGGGCATTGCGATCTTCCGGAATAAACATCGTTGCCATTCACAACCACATGACTACGGAAAACCCGAGGGTTGTTTTTTTGCATTATTGGGGCGTTGGGTCAACAATCGATCTTACAAAAGGATTGAAAGCAGCGCTCGATGTACAGCAAAAGTAAACGGATAACAGAAATAACAATGAGATTTTTTCTTATAACTATTGTATTGATTGCGGCTTGTTCTATTTCTTGGGCAGCGCTCGAACCGGACGAAACTGATCGGTTTAACGGGCAAATGGCTCAGGATTTCTCTGCAACCTCCTTAAAAGGTGATTCTATATCGCTTGGGAAATACAAGGGTCAGCCCGTTCTTTTGAATTTCTTCGCCAGCTGGTGTCCTCCTTGCCGTCAGGAAATCGGCGAACTTATGAAATTGTACGAAAAATACGGGTCGCATGGCTTGCAAATCATCGGAGCTGCCACGGATTCTAAGATGATTCCCGAAACGAGTGCGGCCAAAGAGGAGAGCGATGTCCGAAAGTTGAACGAACGACTTGGAATCCCTTACCCCATAACTATTGCAGATCAAAAACTCGTCGAAGCATATAACTTTAAGGGAATCCCAACAACGATTTTTATTAATCAAGAGAGAAAAATCGTAAAGGTTTTCTACGGGTATCACAATGCCGAAGCGTTTGAGGACGTTTTGGATAAGTTATTGCCAGTGGCGGAAGAATGAACGCGGAGCTAATAAAGCCGTTTTTTCATGTATTCACGGCACCGCCTCATCAGTGGCATCCGGTACTTATTCATTTTCCAATCGTTTTTTTGGAGATCGAAGCTTTTTTTCTTGTTCTTTTTGCGATTAAAAAGAACGAGGGGTGTGAAAAGTGGGCAAACAACTTTTTGAAAATCACATTTTGGTCGTTATTTATCGTTGTAGCGGCCGGTTTTCACGACTGCGGTTTGGTCCTCGGTTACGGAAACAAATTTATACTTGGAATACAAGACCGTTGGGAAAACGCTTTTTGTTTCCAAAGCTCCATCACGATTCACTTTTGGCTGGCAGTTTTAACCTTTCTAATTGTTTTGTTGCGCTTTGTTTGGCAATCACGCAATCCGAAGGTTTTGCAGGGTAAGGGGGTTTACCTATATGGCTTCATTACTGCGATAGGCATCTGGAGCCTACTCGCGACAAGTTATGTAGGTGGCATGATGAGTCATAAATAACAAAAAAGGAGGAAGATAGACATGAAGACGTTAAAAATGTTGGCTCTTGGTGTTTTTTTCGCGGTGTTTGTTGTTTTCGCGCACGCGGGAACGTCATTCGCCGAGGAAATGGAACATAGCAAAGGAGATATCCAAATGCTTCGGGATGCGGCTACCGCACTGAAAGCGACGAATCCCGATCTTTCCGCAAAACTTTCAAAGTATGCGGATCGTGAGGCAAACGAGAAGGAAGAAGCCGAAGAATACGAGAAGGACGAGAAGCACTAAACTTTAACAAACCAAATGGAAATAGCCATCTAACAAGGTGGCTATTTTCTTTTTCAGTTCAATGAGGTGATAAGAGGCAGAAAATTCCGGTGACACAAAATTCCGGTGAAATTCCGGTGACACACACCTAATTTTTGAATTAAGTGAAGCTGTGCACACTATCAGGGGTCTGTCTGCGAAAGATTAAAGCGCCAAGACACAATTTAAGTTTGGGCGGTAAGGACAATGGTCGATTTTGACGGTTTGCCGCTCATCACTCAATCGTTTTCGGACGAGTTTTTGGGGCCAATTGTTGCCCATGACGGGAAAAAGGTCTTTGATCAATTGACTTTCAAAAACTGTTCAAAAGACATCCGAATTATTTTGACGTCTACAGCCAACCGATTTCTCACCCACAGTTCTGGTGCGATGCGCTGATCTGTTTCCACAACTTGTCTGAATCTTGAGCCCAGGAGAAATCCTGGGTTTTTTATTGTCGTGGAGCATCTAAGCACAACAAATCTCAAAGTGGATGAAGGATATGAACGCCGAGCGAAAGTGATCTACCAGTGCCGCTATACGTGCTGTCAAGACTACACGATTTTGCAAACGCCGTTCCTGACGTAATGAATATAAGAAATACTGCAATCTTAAAATATCTCATTCTTTACCTCCCGTATCCCTGTCGTTTCCACTACAAAACGAAAACGACTGCTTCTTATCGAAGGATATTGTCCTTATAAAAAGTATACGTGAGCTGACTCGGACTGCCAGTGTAGCAAGGTAAAATTGCCGAGGTGTCAAAATGAGTTGTTCGGATTTGCTTGATTAAATGTGAGGAATTAAGCAGAAGTCCAGACTGTTTTCGCGACCATCTGAGCGTAACCGATGATCTGCTGAACGGTGAGCTTGAGCGTCTGGATGGAAAGAGGTTTATAGATATTCGCAAGATACTCGTCCTTCTTTTCTTCAAAGTCGGCAGGAATTTGTTGCAAGAGCCCAATGGTTACTTCGCTCATATCGGCCAGTGGGTTATTGCTAAGAGTTCTAAGACGCTGGGTAACCTTATCAGTCTTTCCGTTTCGCTTAATATCAGCGGCAGTAGTTAATGAAGGAAGTATTGGCACGATATGATCTTTTTCTCTGTTCAGGAGAAGAAGACCGAAACCCTGAGGAACTGTCATATTTTTCACAGAGGTTTCAGAGGCAAGAAGCATCTCGCCGTATTCTACGCCAACAGGCGCCGCATCCGATAAGTCGCTGTATTTCTCATCAAGGGTTCTGTCGAGCTTGATAAAGCGGACGAAAATATTTCCCTTCTGTAACGAAATCTTGGCTTTTTGGACCATCTCAACCACCTCGGTCTGCCCAGTCACGAACAAATCGTTCGCGACAACATTCAAAACCACTGGCTTGCCGTTCTCGGACATACGAAGTAGTCGCTGGGTTTCTTGAGCGGCCTGGACAAATTCTGGCATCTCTTTCCTTGCAACCACTTGCGCCAGAGCTTTGCCTCTTAATTTCTCAAAGTCTGCATGACCTTGCTTCACTTGCTCCTCGGTTAGTGTAATGCTGCCTATTTCCTCCGTTTTTCCTGACTCTTCTTCTCTGAAAAAAGTAATGCCGTTGGAATTTTCGGATGAGACTAACGCGTATCCTTTTTCAAATTGAAGGGCATAACTCTGATTCCCTCTTAAACTTCTTGCAGCCACGGCCATTCCCAAGACCCGAAAATCATCCTCTACAAGTTGAGCTATTTCGCTTAACTGATGATCCGATAAATCACCGTAAATATCACGCAGCCGTTCCACGACTTCTTCCGACATCCGAGCACCTTGATTTTCTTTCTTCCAACTTGCAAAAAGACGCCCATGTTCTGTAATATAAGAGCTGAAACCCTCTCTTTTCAAAACAGAATAAACATAGTCATCAAACCGATCCCATGCCAAAAAAGCCGCGGTATCATCAAATGAGCCATGAAGAGCGAAAAGATTGGCGTTTGTCAGATGATAAATAACTTTAAACAGTGGCGCGTCCTGGCCGCCTACTTTGATTTTTATTCCTTGCTCTAAATAAGGCTCTCCTTTTAGGAGCCGTTCATCATTGACTTTTCTTGTGTCTAAATCATCTGATAATTTCTTCAAAATAAGGAGCATCTGCGTATTGGGGTCAAAACCCGTTTCAACAATGTACCGTTGCTGAAGCGCTTTTTTCTCATCCAAAGACCAATCGACGTAACCTGAGCTGAAACTCTCAAGTTGCTCCGAAGATGTGAACATTAACTGTAGAAAGTCATTTAAAATTTCAAGGAAGAAGCGATCAGACTGTTTAACGTAGTTTGGTTCATCATTAGCAAGGATATGCATCACCTCTTCAAATAGAGATTTGTCAGGATGAATTTTTGAATTTATAACTACTAATTTTTTTTGTTGCGTTGGTTCTAAGCCTACTTTTTCAAAAAATTGCGTGGGGTCGAGGCCAATAGTAGATAACAAGCTTGATAGCGTTTGCACATCTTGCACATTTCCGCCTATATCGTTTGCAAGAATTGTCCATTTCTCATATTCGGCAGACAAATCCTCTCCGCTAAAAATACGTTTCAAGTATTCAGATTGTTCTTCCCGATGATGCGATAAAAGCAATCCAAATGCCAAATCTCCTGGCTTTGATTCCAGAACGGGCACTTTCAGCTCGTTTAGAACTGCCAACATATCTTGTCTAGAGGGTTGGCTACGTTTATATGTTCCGCCATCCGAGCACCAACGGGCACTTTTTCATTAACAATGAATGGCGGATTATCTGCTCGTTGCATGATCCCCTGAACAACGCGTGATCCTAAGGCGCTGGAAATATTCAAATTTTCAGTCAGATCGGCCAATCTTGATCCGTTCATAGCGGTTTCAGGGACTTTCACGCCTTCTGTTTTTTTAGTGCCGACCAAATCTTTTCCGAGCGCACTTAATGGTCGATTATTCGTCTTTGATTCGCCCTGGACAGCTTGTACCGTTTTCGTCTCTTTTCCAATGGCTGAGAGAAGCAGTTTTTCATATTTCTGCTGATTCGTTTCGGATGTGACCACAGGAGTCAAAACCGCGTAAGAATAACCTTGATCCTTGAAAAGATTTTTAAGATGAGAAGTGTGGTATCCGCCTGAAATGAGCACCGCTACTTTTTGGTTTTCTTCTTTCAAAATACGTCCTGTGTTTTGAATAAACGCCAAGTCTCGTTTATCGACTGAGCCATAAAAATTCACCAGAGCTTTCTTACCTTCATCCAGCAAATTTTTGTAAGGAACGAAATCTTCAAAGTACCCAAGCTCCGCCAGCTTTCGGTTGATAAATGCCAAATAAGAGACGGCAGCAAAATCGGGCTCATTGTCTTCAAAGAACTTGAAATCTTTGGTGGACATCTGAATGTTGTAAGCCGTGTTCAAGAGCTTCAGATATCGGTCAACGGAACGGACAAGACGTGAATCTTTATCCGTGAGAAGCGAGGCATAAATTCTGTCTTCGGCTTTCAGTAATTCATCAAGAACCTGATCCAAATCCACATTTGAGAACTCTTTCAAATAATCCCCATACGAAATAAGATTGGAATATTTGGATAATTGGATGCCCTTGTCCTGTGCCATGTTAAAAGTATTTTGAAAGAAGGCAAATTGAGAAACTTTCTGATTTTTCATTTGACCCATCTTTTTTAGTTGGCTTTCAAGATTTTCTTTTCCACCTTTTTGGCCGATTTCTTCAATCAAAGCGGCCTGCTCAAGGTTTGCGGCATTAAAGTCGATATTCTTTTCTTTTTCCTGAAGAGCACTGAGTTTTTGGATATTCGGGAAATCATTCAAATCTATATTCTTATTTTGACTGATCGTAAGAAGTTCCTTGAAGTTTGATTCAAAACCCGCTCCCTTGTCGCGGTTTTGTTTCTCATAATTTAGGAGTTCTGACGGATAGAGCTTCTGTTTTATTTTATCAAGGGCAGTTTGAATGATTTTAAGGTATGAGAGAACGGCTTCTCTTTTATCGGCCAGAAGGCCGTAGTTCTCAATGCTCTTAAAATAAAGCGACTTGTCTTCGATCCCCATGATTTTCATTGGGTGGTCGGAAACCAAATTCAAATACTCTTCGCCCGCGATCTTTCCCTGAATCAAAAAACTTTTGGCGACTCTTTTGCGGATTTCTGCGGAGGGAGCCAGTTCTTTTATGGGAGTGAGCGTCGCTTCCTTTGAGCTTCCTTCCACCAACACCAGAGAGACCTCGTATTTTGACATAATGAAATCTAAGGCATCGGCAAGGTTTTGCTGACCCGACAAATTCGAGTGGGCGTCTTGGATATGAATTATGAAAGTGCCGTTTGTACCCTTATGAATTTCTTTCAGGGCGGAAAAATCAAGGGGAGCTTCAAATCGAGTAGGGTCTTGGGATAAGAGTTCGATCGGTTTTTGAGCAACGCCAAAACCCTCGGAGGGGGGGGCAGAGTAAGAAAGCTCCGCCATCAGGAATGAAAAAACCAGGCACAAAGCACCTATCTTTTTAAGTCGTGAGTGTTTCATAGTTTATCATACGTGTCTAAATTAAGTTAGGCCAACAGATACAGATCAACCTCTAAATAAAAGACTTACAACATTCCAGATGATTTTGAGATACCGATTCGCAATTGAGACAGCATGAGCCCTTTTTACGCTACAAATCGTCCGGATCAGGTGTCTCTCGAGGGAGATATTCCTCTCGGTAACTCCGGCAAAAGCTTGTCAGGCTCTATGCCGGCCAATTTAGACAGCTATGATA
>Ga0209515_10004099_pt1 | contig 20006 bp, 19 predicted proteins | sample Subgroupgradi54m_FD_187454 | JGI IMG/M metagenome (GOLD analysis project Ga0209515, IMG submission 187454) | Subsurface groundwater microbial communities from S. Glens Falls, New York, USA - GMW60B uncontaminated upgradient, 5.4 m (SPAdes)... ...
GAACGGTGCGAGAAACTGCACACTGGCTTCATGAGACGCGGGCGCGGCCACAACGATCGTGTAGTCGAGCGCCTTCTGCTCATGGAGCAACTGCGTCACGTGCCGCAATTTCTGGTGGGACTGGCCGATGCTGCAGTAGATGCACAGCACGCGCTGGTCCCGTTGGCTCAGGATCGTGTCGAGTGCCAGCGCGGTTTTGCCGGTCATCCGATCACCGACGATCAGTTCGCGCTGGCCCAGCCCGATCGGAATCATCGTATCAATCGCCTTAATCCCGGTCGCCAGCTGGCGCTCGACGGGGGAACGGACCATGATGCCCGGCGCTTCTTGAAAGAGCGCACACAGCGCCGAGGCCCCGGGCACCGGACCGCCGTCCAGCGGTTCGCCGAGCGGCGCCACCACCCGCCCCAGCAGTTCGGGGCCGGCCGGCACGCGCAGCGCCTGCTGGCGCACATCGACCCGCTGACCGACGGCGAGCGCGGATTCAGACCCGACAAGAAGTGCGAGGACTTCCGTATCCGTGAATCCGATGACAAACCCGCGGGCGGCATCCCCCAGCTCGAGGAGCTGCCCCATCGTGCAGAATGGCAAGCCGCTTAACTTGACAATGCCGCCTTTAAGCTCGGTAATGACGCCGACTTCGCGGATGTCGACCCGTGAGGCGCTCATGCATGACTCAGTCGGTTGACAAGACTGTTATCCACGACGGTCGTGCCGAGTTGCACCAGGCCCCCCGCTCCAAGCGAAGGCTCGACTTGAAACTCGACGGGAACCCCGGCCCCTGCCGCCGCCGCGGCCCAGTCGGTCAGGGGCTTCACATCCGGCGGCGCGAGCGGCTGGCTGGTCACCACGACGACCCGCGCAAGCCCTGTTCGAAACGCGGCGGTGTCCAATGACTTCAGCGCGTCAAGCAGTTCATGCATCAGCGCCGCATGTAGCGCGGCGAATGTCTGCGCTGACAGCAGGCTGCGCAGGGAGTCGCACGCCCGGCGGATCGCCCGACCATCGAGTTCTTTCGCGACCTCCGTGCGCAATTGCACCCGTCCCTGATCGGCCTCCAGGAAGAGTTGCCGGGCCCGGTGTTTGGCTTCCTCGATGGCGGCGGTCCGCACGTTCATGGCCTGATTCTTGGCATCTTGAATGAGTTGTTCTGCCTCCGCTTCGGCCCGTTTGAGTTTCGCCCGATACTCCTGCTCCAGAAGATGGATGCGCCGCTCCAGGATATCCGCCTTCTCTTGCAGCTCCTGCTCTTGCTGATTGACCCGCTTCAGGGCGTTCGTCAGATCCCGGGCAAACACGCCCCGCGTGAAGAGAATCCCCATAAAGAGGATGATCCCCAGCACCGCCACGATCAGAAGGCCAAGGCCGATGAGTTCCATCGTCAGGGTGTCAGAATCGTCACGACGTTGCGCATGACCCGTGCGAGACCGCCTCGCACCGGAAACAGGGTGTCGTCAATCTGGACCGCCCCGCGACGCAGGGCACAGAGCATGGCCGCATGCGCGTCGAGGACGGCGACATCGCCCTCCTCGCCCGGGAGCACAACCTGCGCGGCGGTGCCGGCAAAGAGCCGTTGATGCGCCTGAAAGAGTGTCACACGCAGCATGGCTCACTCTCCCGGGACGTTCGTCCGTGACTGGATGAACGCCTCAAGATCCATCGGCCGCACGAGCCAACCGCCAATCTTGGTGGCTTTGATTTTCCGTTCGCGGATGAGCTGCCGCACCCGCTCCTCGGTCAGCCCGATGCTGCGGGCGACTTCGCCGACGGTCAGCCACTGCCACGACGGCATCCCGTTGGACTCTGGGGATCCGTTGCGGGTGTGCATTACCGCGCATCCTCACAATGTCGTGTCATATAGCACCCTGTTGCTTTTTTGCGTATGTGGAGGCAAAAAAAAGAGCCCATCCGTATCTGGAGGGCTCGCGCGTCTACATCGCTTGCGTACTGATGTAGGCATAGGATCGGCAGCCCCGCTGTCCCCCCACCTGTCGTCGCGGCGTGTTCGCCGCGACGCTTCTTTGTCCCACTGTCAGGTCCGCCGTCGGCGGCCCCGACAGGTGGGGGAACCGGTAGCTTTGCGCCCTATCCTCCCGCCCGCCAAACTACATTGGCGGGTCCGCCAACGAATTGTGGCGGAGATAGTTTGCCGTGATCGGCCGTGTCAGTTATCAAGGGTCGTCTTACGAGTATGCCTAATGCGGCCAAACAACGTCAAGGTGGGGGATGGAATCCTGCGGATGGGAAGCGAGAAGCCGGCCCTCCGGCCGGCGCGTGCTCGAGGCTAGGCCAAGGGCGGCGTGGACGCGGCAAGCGCCCGCTTGATCTCGCCGTGAAGATCCGAATTACCGGTCAGTTTGGCGGCAATCCGGCCGTCGGGGCCGATGATGAACGTGGTCGGCAATGGGCTGATATGGTAGCGACGAGCGAGCGAGGCGGGCAAATCGATGTCGGCTGCGACCGCGTACGGCACGCCGGCAGTCTTGACGAAGTCGACCAGCCGATCGCGATGCCGGTCCACGCTGACGGCCAACACCGTGACTCCCTGAGCCGCCCATTGCTGGTGCACCTCAACCAGCTTTGGAATTTCCGCGCGGCAGTACGGGCACCACGTGGCCCAGAAATGCAGGACGAGGATGTGGCCGCGGTACTGGGATAGGGTGTGGGGCGTGCCCGCAAGATCTTGAAGCAGGAAATCCGGCGGACGCTGGCCCGGCTCGAGTCCCTCGTCGGCCGCCACGGTCCCCGCATGGAGCGATTGACATCCATACGCGCTCGCGACCGCCATCCAGACCGCGAAGGCCGCCGCCGACATACGCGGCCGGATCATGCGGGCGGCCTCACTCCTTTGCTGCCCTGCGGGCCATCCAGGGCGGCGCCCCGCGGCCGGAACAACCCCAGGCTGGCCGTATAACCGTGCAGAAAATTAATGCCGCCGACCGGACCGATTTCCCCATTGCAGAAGAATCCGCCGATGGGGAGTTTGCCGGCGATGGTCTGAATGGTTTTCACATCATGGTGCGAGGTTCCGTAGAGTGATTTGCCTCGCCCGGTGCAATTGAAGAGCAACGCACCCGCCGGCGGCAGCGACTGGCCGGCATGGCCGCGCTGCTCAAGGAGCCGACGGAGCTCCTCACGTGAGGTGCTCGCGTCTCGCAGGTGAAACTGAAAGTTTTGCCCCACATGGACCTGGTCGTTGATCGCCATGGCTCCGGTATTGGGGTCCAAACCGACGATGTTGCGAATGAGAAAGTCGCCGGGCGTAAACGTCGGGCGCATTTCGTTGATCACCAGACCCACGAAGATCGAGCCCCGTTGGGCCAAGTCCCGGTCCTCCGGCGACAGGGTGGAAAGCACTTCATGGAGGACTTCCACCGCCTGGCGACCGCCCAACTGCCAGATGATGTTGTCTTCCGATTTGGTCACGACGTACGGCCGGCCGATGGGCCGGCACCCTTGCGAGACAATCGTGTCCATCGCGATGTTGCCGGTCATGGCGACGCCGACCGCCCCTTCGGTATACACTTCGGTGTCGAGGAACAAAAATTGCTCCCCGGCTTTGTTGCCGCCGCTGATCAAGCCGCCGATGATCGGCTGAGACCGGTAGGTGGTGTTCAGTTCCGTTAGGAGTTTGGCCGGATCCACGGTGTAGGGATCCGCAAACAGGACGAAGACCGGCTTGGCGTCCGGCGAGGCGCCGATCTTATCGACCCAAAATCCCCCGGGGTCGGAGAGGGCCAGCTCATCGGGTGTTACGACGAACGGAAAGAGCCGCACGTCCGGCAGATGCGCGGCGACGATCGAGATCGCGGGCACCCATTCCAGTTCTTTGTCTCCGCCGATGATCCCGCTGCCGCTGCAGCCGATCAGAATGTGCGGCGTGAGTTGGGCGTGAATGTGGGCGAGCAGCGCCTGCCACGAGGTGCGGTAGATGGTGGAGGCGAAGACGCACACCAGATGCGACGGCGCTCCGTCGAGCTGGTCCTGCACCTGCCGACAGACCTGCTCGGCGGCGTCGCGGGCATTGAGGGCCCCGCTGATCCCTGAGGTAAATCGCATCGCCGCGGACATCCTATTCTCAAGCTTAGAAGATGCCTCCTTCCTTGTCAATGCCACCGTATACGATACAATGGCGTCAACGCCTCATGCCCACCGACGCGATCCATCCATTTGCGTACGATGCCTTCCAACGCCGCGCCATCGATGCCATTGATCGCAACATCTCCCTCTTCGTCGCGGCTCCCACCGGAGCCGGCAAAACCGTCTTGGCCGACTACGTCATTGAGCAAACGCTCGCCCGCCGCCAACGGGTGATCTACACCGCCCCGGTCAAGGCGCTCAGCAACCAGAAGTTCCGCGACTTTACCGCGCACCATGGCGATCAGGTCGGCATCATGACCGGCGACGTGACCATCAACCCCACCGCCCCGCTCGTCATCATGACCACCGAGATCTACCGCAATACCCTGCTGGAAGGCGTGGAGCGTCTCGCCCGCTACGCCTGGATCATTTTTGACGAGATCCACTATCTGGATGACCCGGAGCGCGGCACGGTGTGGGAGGAGGCGATCCTGTTTACCCCGCCCCACATTAATCTGCTATGCCTGAGCGCGACGATTCCGAATGTGGAAGAGCTCGCCCGGTGGATTCGCGACGTGCACCAGCGTCCGGTGGAGGTCATCGAGGAAGCCCACCGGCCCGTGCCGCTGACCACCCTGTTTCAGTGCCAGAATACGGTGGTGAAAGACCTCGAGGAACTTCGGAAAGCCGGCTATCGCGGCCGCGACGATTGGGCGCGGCTCTCGCACCGGTACCGGTATGGCCACCACCGGCCGATGGCGCGGGCAAATCGCCTGCATGCGCTGGTTGAACATCTGCGTGACGCGGAACATTTGCCGTGCATTTTTTTCACGTTCGGTCGTCGGCGCGCCGAGGACCTGGCCTGGGAGGCCGCGGGGCTCTCGCTGTTGTCGCCAGATGAGCGCGCCACGTTGCAGGCCACGTTTGTGGATCTGTGCGAACGGTTTCAATTGTCCAAGGACCGGACCGCGCAAGCGCTCGGGCAATTGCTTGACCGCGGGGTCGCCTACCACCATGCGGGGATGCTGCCGACGATGAAGGAAGTGATCGAGCGGTGTTTCACGAGCCGCCTGCTCAAGTTCATCGTCACCACCGAGACGTTCGCGCTGGGGATCAATATGCCCGCGCGCAGCGTCGTCCTTGATACGCTCAAAAAACGCTCCGGGGGCGGCTATGCACTGCTGCGCCGGCGCGAGTTCCTGCAGATGGCGGGCCGCGCCGGACGCCGCGGGATGGATGACGCCGGTTTCGTCTACCTGCGCATTAATCCGCAGCACGTCGCGTTCAGCGAGGTGCAGCAGCTGCTCACCGCCAAACCCGAGCCGGTGCACAGCCGGTTCAATGCCGCGTACGCCACCCTGTTGAACTTGTATCGCCACCACGGCCCGTCCCTGGTGGAGTTTTTCCCCCACACGCTCTACTACTTCCAAACCAGCGGTGCGCGGCGACAGGCCGGACTGGATCTCATGCAGCGCAAACTCGATTTGCTGACCGCTATGGGGTATCTCTCGGGCACCACCCTGACGGCCAAGGGCGAGTTTGGCTCCTGGATGTACGGCCACGAACTGCTCCTGGCTGAACTTCAGGCTCGGCAACAGCTGGCGGGACTGGGGCCGCTGCCGCTGGCCGTGCTGATGACGGCGATCGTGTATGAGCCGCGCCCCGCCACCCCGCCGCCGAAATCCCACCGGCTGAGCAAACAACTGGCCCAGTTGTGCGCCGAGCCGCTGCTGCGGATCCATAAAGAGGAAACCCGCTTCCGCGTGAGCCCCAAGTCCAAAGCGCCGGCCTTTCATCTGTCCCACGCGATGGATCTGTGGATGCAGAATGCGCCGTTTGCGGCCCTGACGAAACATTGCGACGCGGACGAGGGAGAAATCGTTCGGTATTTTCGGATGGCGGTGCAACTGCTCCGCCAATTGATGCGGGCACCCGGAGATGATGAGCTGTTGCGCGCCAACGCTGAGAAGGCGCTGCGCCGGATCAACCGGGATGTGGTAGATGCGGAAGCACAGTTACGCCTTGGCTAACAACTGGTATCAGATACCCTTTTAACACCATGTTAAAGACAACGCGGTATCTGATACCGGAATTGTTGCTGATACCGGAACTGCTGCTGATAGGCTGCGCGGCCCCGCAGTACGCCATCCGCCAAACACCGGTCCCGGATGAGTCCGCCGCCGCCATCCAAATCGAACGCACCATCAGCGCCGTGCAAGCCAGGGAGTTCGAGCAACGCGGCGCGCACCTCATCGGACGGTCTGAAGTGCTCCAGGGCATCGCGATCCAACCGTTGATCGACCGGCTCAGCCGCGTAACGGAACGGCCGTCCCTGCCCTATCGCGCCTTCCTGTACAATGACCGCGATCCGAACGCGGCGGCCCTCGCGGACGGCCGCATCTACATCAGTACTGGGATGCTCACGTACCTTGCCGGTCACCAGAACCGCACGGATGAGCTCGCCTTTGTCCTCGGGCACGAACTCGCCCACACCGTCGCCCAGCACCTGGTGAAGCGCTACCGAATCATCCAGCAGCAGCAACTGCTCATGGCGTTGCTGGCGGCGGGAGCCTCCGCCGTCACGCACGGAGCGAGCACTGGGATCCAGCGGGCGGGGCAGCTGGTGCTAGATGTCGCGGGGATGCTGCAGGATGTCGCGAACAGCGGCTACAGCCAAGACCAGGAGTCCGAAGCGGACCAGCTGGGGATTCGCTACGTCATTCGGGCGGGATACAATCCACGGGCCGCGCTGGATCTTTTGCAAGACTTCACGCGGTTCGAGACCCCCGGGGTGTTCTTGCGCACGCATCCGTACGCCGCGCAGCGCCGCGTGGATCTTGAACGCTACTTAACGGAGAGTGCTTCTGGCGGAGCGCCGCCTCCCGTCGCCACGACCCCACCGAGTCCTCCCAAGACACAGCGCATCAAAGAGCTACGGGAGGCTCAGCGGCTGTATCCGGCAGGATCCGTCAGTTGGACCAACCTGCAACGGCAGATCGACCGGCTGGAACGGCAACGGCCGGGTTGGGACGGAAACGGAAAACCCGCGCCGCGGATGTTCGATCCGCCGCTCACGAAGGCGCGGGGTCGACACGTTTAGAAGTTCGGAAACGCGGCGGCTTGCTCAAGCTGCTGCAGGACTTCGGCGACGCTCATCCCGCGACGCCACGCCAACTCCTCGACGCTCTCATAACCTTCCTGTATCCGGTTAATCTGGAGCCGCTTGAACACCGGTTCCGTCTCCGGATAGCATTGCAGGATCGCATTGACGCTCATTGTTCCGGAGATCGGGAATCGCAGCATCCGAGATGGTGCTGCGCGTTCCGGCTCTTCGCTGGCAATGACCTCCACCAGCGGAAACACCATCTGCTCCTGCGCGTCCATTTGGGCGCGCAATTGCTCCAGCGCCTCTGAGACACGCATGATGACCAGCGGCAACGACACCTTCACACCCCCGATAAGCAGTTCAGTGACCGCCCGCAGATGCGCGTGCTCATTGGAGTGGTCATCGACGCGCAGGATATCCCGGCCGGTCGCCACCTGGGCGCGATACATCGTGAGGACGGACTCTTCAAGCCGCATATGCCGGTTGAGCATGCGCATCAGTGAAAAGCATTTTTCCCGGAACACGAGCCGCGCGTGGGGTGCGGTGGAGAGCGCCGATTCCAGAAGTGTTACCTTCGTCCGTAGGAGTGCGTGATCCTGCCGCAGGCGTTCGATCTGCGTCATCCGCCCACCTCCTTGGTTTCCCCCGTCGTGGCGAACGGAGGACCCGCAACTGAGATGCCGTACCCTCCATCATCGGGCATCATGCTGACATCAAGCGAAGCGTGCGGACGAATGCGAGATGAAGCCGTGGCTGACGAAGAGCGGGCAGGAGTGCGTAAAGTCTGGACGGTGCGGCGCGGACGGCGAGGTCTGGTGAGTGCCATACGTCTCTGTTCTCCGGTGGATGGGCACGAATCCCGGTCCGAAACGGAGCGTTCTGCGAAGAGGCAGCGACGCCTTTCTACGTGTTAGTCTACCCCCGTAGCCCACTGATGGCAAGCGCGGAATCGCCGCGCGACCGTCGTCCGGGTGTTCCATTTGACTTTTCCGTCAAGAGAATTACACTGGCCGTCGAACCTCTATTGAAGCGAACAGCATGACCACACGCCCGCCTCACAACATGTATCTGGCGATGAGACAGCCGCGCGTCTTCGCGTGCGTCCTCGCCGTCCTCATGAGCCTCATGCTGGCGCCGAACGCTGCGCGCGCGCATGGCGTCAATACGTGCTATGTGACGCTGACCGTCCTGCCGGACCGGCTGGCGGCGGACGTCTCCTTCACGCTCGCCGACCTGACGGCCCACCTGCAGCTGGATACAAACCACGACGGCATCACCAGCCCCCAGGAAGTGCAGGCCGCGCTGCCGGCGATCTTCTCCTATCTGATCGCGCACGTCGCCATAAGCGCCGACGGCACGCCGATCGCGTTGACACTCGATACGGGCGCGATCACCCAGGGCGCCTCACGGCAAGAGTTTGTCACCCTCTTGGTGCACGCGCCCCTCCAACGCAGTCCTTCGGTTGTCTTGCTGTCGAGCGATCTCTTCGACTCTCTCGGCTCCGCATTCAGCATCCTGGCCAAACTGCTTGTCCGCGGCACCGTGCAGCAGGTCGTGCTGTCCATTAACCATCCCAGCCAGACGTTCAACATTCAACGCCCGCGCCCTCTCAGCACGCAGCTGGGCGAGTTTCTCCATTTGGGCATCAAGCATATTTTCCTCGGTTATGATCACATCCTCTTTCTGATCGCGCTCATCATCATCGGAGGCCGCCTTGGCACTCTCGTGAAAATCGTCAGCGCATTCACGGTCGCGCACAGCATCACGCTGATCCTCGCCGCCTTGCGGATCGTGACCATCCCCTCGCGGCTCGTGGAATCCGGGATCGCCTTGAGCATCGCGTACGTGGCTGGAGAAAACCTCTTTCGCCGCAGCGCGGACCATCGCTGGATCCTGACGTTTTGTTTCGGTCTGGTGCATGGCTTCGGCTTTGCCAACGTGCTCCGCGAGCTCGGCCTGCCGACGCGGGGACTGGTGGCTTCGCTGTTGTCATTTAATGTCGGGGTGGAGATCGGCCAGTTGTGTATCGTGGCGATGCTCTTTCCGGTCACCCGGTGGCTGGCGAAGACGACGTTCCAGCGGCCTGCGGTCGTCGCCGTGTCGCTGGTGGTGTTTGTATGCGGGACGCTGTGGTTTGTGGAGCGGGTGTTCGCGCTGAAACTGATGCCGTTCTGATGGGAACGCGTAGAACTCATTTCAAAACCCCATGCATCACACCGCAAAGGCGCGAAAGTCCGCAAAAACGCAATAGGGTGCGTGAAGTTTCTCTTTGCGCCTTCGCGGCTTTTTGCGATGTTGCGGTGACGAGGAGGTTGTGAAACAGTGGCTAGTCGAGCGGCATGCCGTGGCGCGTGGTGTTCTCGCAGATCGTCTTGGGGATCAGCAGTTGCAGCAGGTAGTCTGGTCCCCCGGCTTTGGTCCCAAGCCCGGAGAGCCGGTGGCCGCCGAAGGGTTGGCGCCCGACGAACGCGCCGGTGATCGGGCGATTGATGTACAGGTTCCCCACATCAAAGGCTTCCACGGCCTGCGCGATGTGCGCCGGTGAGCGCGAGTAGATCCCTCCGGTCAGCGCGTATTCCGTATCATTGGCCAGCGCCAGCGCCTCTGTCATGCTCCTGGCGCGAAAGACACAGACCAGCGGCCCGAAGAGTTCCTGCGTGACAATGGGATGCTGCGGCGGGATGCCTGTGGCAATCGCCGGACCGACAAAATAGCCGGTCTTCGGCAGGCGCGTCGCGGGATACTGGTAGGCGAGCGTGCCCACGCCTTTTGCTTGATTGATCGCATCGGTCAGCCGCCGCTGGGCGGCCTCATCGATGAGCGGACCCAGATCGGTGGCCGGATGTGCCGGGTCGCCAACCACCAGCCGATCCGTTGCGGCCGCGAGGCGCCCCAGGAACCGGTCGTAGACCGCATGATGCACCACCAGGCGTGAGGCGGCGGAACATTTCTGCCCCGCATAGCCGAACGCGGAGAGCAGCGCGCCCTGCACGGCGGCGTCGAGATCCGCATCCGCATCGACGATGACGGCGTTCTTGCCGCCCATCTCCGTGACGACGTGCTTCACGAACCGCTGCCCCGCACCCACCTGCGCTGCCGCTTTGATGATCGACAGCCCCACCATTTTCGATCCGGTAAACAGGATCACGTGGGTTCCCAGATGGCGGACGAGCGAGGCACCGACCTCAGGGCCGAGCCCTGCGAGACACTGGATGATCGCCGGCGGCACGCCCGCTTGGCGAAAGATCTCGGTGATGTGATACGCGAGCACGGGCGACTGCTCTGCGGGCTTGACGATCACGGCGTGTCCGCTGACCAGGGCGGCTGACGCCATCCCGGTCAGGATCGCCGCGGGAAAATTCCACGGCGCGATGACCACGGCTACGCCGCGCGGACGGTACACGTAGGTATTGCGCTCACCCGGCATCTGGGGCAGCGGCTTGCCCGCCGCCAGATCCATCATCTGCTGACTGTAATATTCCAGATACTCGATCGCCTCCATAATATCCAGATCCGCCTCGCGCCACGTCTTGCCGACTTCGCACACCTCCCACGCGGCCAGCTCATGCCGGCGCTGGCGTATGCGTTGGGCCGCGCGCTGCAGGCACGCGGCGCGCTCGCGTACCGGTGTGCGCGCCCACGCGGGCTGCGCCTGTCCGGCGAGCAGGACGGCATGGTTGACCTCGGCGAGGCCGGCTTGACTCACGGCGCCGATGAGTTCAGCGGGTTTCGCCGGATTCCGGACGCTCAGCGCATCGGCGCTCTTCTCCGAGCGATCCGCCAGCAGCATCGGGTAGGACTTGCCCAGCTGCGTGCGCACCATCGTGAGCGCCTGCATCATGCGCATGCGCTCCTCGGTTTTTGAAAGATCGAGCGGGGCTTCCCCCGACCACGCAGCCTTCAGGGGTATCGGGGCGGGAGCGCGCGGCGCGCTGACCGGCGCCTGGAGCAGGACCTCCGCGCTGCGCTCTTGAAGAAATTCCTGACGCAAGAAAGAATCGTTGGAGGTGTTTTCGAGGATGCGGCGCACCAGATACGCCATGCCGGGAATGAGTTCCCCCACCGGCGTGTAGATGCGCACCGGATAGCCGCGCGATGTCACCGCCGGACGGATCGCGTCGCCCATGCCGTAGAGCAGCTGAAACTCCACCTGGGACGGCGGGATCTGCAAGAGCTCAGCGACCGCCATCGCGTGGGCGATCGAGCGGATGTTGTGCGAGGCGATCGCGGTGGTCACCAAGGGATGCGCGCTGAGCAGTCGTTGCGTCAGATGCTCGAACGCGCGATCCGTGTCCGCCTTCTCCTGATACACGGGCACGGGCCAGTGGCGCTGGGCGGCCCAGGCCTGTTCGTGGTCCCAGTACGCGCCCTTCACCAGACGAATGGTCAGCGGCCGCTCATGCGAAGCCAGAAACGCGAGCAGATCATCGAGGACCGCCTCGGCGTCGCGCAGGTAGGCCTGCACGACAAGGCCCAGCGAGGCCTTGTGCCCCACCATCGGATGCGCCAAGACCTGCTTCGCGAGGAGCATGGTCAGATCCCGCAACTCGTGCTGCTCCATGTCGAGCGTCACCGACCCGTTCAACTCCGAGGCGAGCTGGATCAAGGGCACCAGGCGCAGCAGGGCCCGCTCGACGCTCTCCGGCGGGCTGATCGGATCAAAGCGCGGCGTCAGGGCCGAGGGTTTGACGGAGAGATTGACCCGCGGACCGCAGGTCGCCATCGCCGATGGCAACGTCACGCGCCGGTAGACGGCGGCGGCATCGCGCACTAACTCGCGGCACTGTTCGGCGTATCGATCCGCATCCGCTTCGCTCAAGACCTGCTCGCCCAGGACATCAAGACTGCACGTCACGCCCTGGGTCGTGAGCTGTTGCACAAGATGCGCGACCCCTTCAGGGCGGCGCTCGGCGATAAACTGGCGGGCCACCTGCTCGACGAGCTGCCTGACGACGACGGCGAGCGACGGCGCGGTCAAGGGGCCTGGCTGCGCCAAGGTCGAGCCAAATCGCAGGGCCGCGGGCAAGCGGTCATTGCTGGTTGGGAAATACTCGAGGATGTGCTGGGCGACGGCGCGGCCGGACTGCAGGCTGGGCAAGACGTCAATAAAACGCAGGACGTTGCCTTTCACGCCCGGATCACTCAAACACCAAGAGAGCACTTGCGCGGTCCAACGATTGAGGACGGAGAGGTGTGCGTGTTCGCGTGTGGCGGCCGCAAACAGTTCCTGGCCGATCGCGTGCGTGCGGGCCTCGAGGGCGGCGGGGTCGAAGCCGTGGGAGGCCGCCGCGCGGGGGGGCATCATCCCACCACCTGCGCCTCACGGCGGTTCCTGATTGCAGCATCGCTGACCGCCGTGCTGATGACCCCACGGCTTCCTGCTGAACCACAGTCCTGCATGATGGTCATCGTGGGTTGCCCGTGGCAGCCCGGCGCAGGTGGTGGGATCATCCGCACCACCTGGCTGTCGGCCGGCCGAGCACTGCAACACACAACTGGGCAGGCCGGCCGGGTTCGCCCCGCTGTGTGGAGAACTGTTATCTGCGAACCGTCCCGCCACCGGCGGGACCAGACAGGTGGTGGGATCATGGCTAGTAGTATAACATTCCGGGCGCCGCGCCGCAGTCGTTCGCGTGCGCCGCCAGAGTGGTGTATACTATTGCGCAAATGGTCTCGGAGCTCATCCAGGTCCGCGGGCACATCATTGATTCCCTGATTCTCCCGAAGATTCTCGATGAGATCATGGATCTCAACGGGACCTTCGAAATCATCGAGCTTGCCGTCGGCAAACGCAAGACCGACCCCTCCACCGCCCGCCTGCGCCTCGCGGCCCCGTCCCAGCGCCAGCTCGATGTCATCCTGGCGCGCCTCGCGCGTCTTGGCGCCAGCCCCGTGCACCACGTCGATGCGCGCCTGATGCGCGCGACGAAATCCGGCGTCTTTCCCCGCGCGTTCTACTCCACGACGAATTTGCCCACCGAGGTCCGCCATCGCGGCGTGTGGCGGCGCGTCCAGCAGATCGAAATGGATTGCGGCATCGTGGTTTCGCGCACCGCCGGCCAAGCCCGTTGCACGCCGATGACGAACATCCGCAAGGGCAACTGGGTGGTGTGCGGCCATGCGGGGATCCGCGTGACACCGCTGGAGCGCGCCCGGGTCCCCCAGGTGTTTCAGTTTATGGGCAGTGCAGTCTCCTCGGAAAAGCCGAAGACGCAACTCATCCACCGGCTCGCCCAGGAGATGCGCGTCATGCGCCGCACGAGCCGGAAAATTCTTGTGGTCGCCGGGCCGGCGGTGATTCACACAGGCAGCGGGCCGTATCTGGAGCGGCTCATCAAGGCGGGTTATGTGCAGGCGCTCTTCGCCGGCAATGGTCTCGCCACTCACGATATCGAATCCGCGCTGTACGGCACGTCGCTGGGCGTCTACCTGGACCGCGGCACCCCGGCTCAAGACGGCCATGACCATCATATGCGCGCGATCAACACGATCCGCAGCGTCGGGGGCATCCGCCAGGCGGTCCGGCGCGGCCTGCTGACCAAGGGGGTCATGCATGCGTGCGTCAAGCACCGGGTCCCGTTCGTGCTGGCGGGCTCCGTGCGGGATGACGGGCCGCTGCCTGATACGATCACCGATACGCTCAAAGCCCAAGAGGCCATGCGCAAGCAGCTGCGCGGCATCGGCATGGCGCTGATGATCGCTTCCACGCTGCATGCCATTGCGACCGGAAATATGTTGTCCGCGACGGTGAAAACGATCTGCGTGGACATCAATGCCGCGGTCGTCACCAAGCTCGCGGATCGAGGCACGTTTCAAGGCATTGGCATCGTCTCCGACAGCGAGTCCTTCCTGAGAGAATTAGTCCGCGCGCTCCACGTCTAACGGGTCATGCCCTCTCGATGTTCTTCCCCGCCTCCCGCCCCTCGTCCCCACGACCCGCCTCTCAAATCCAGAACCGGGGCGGGCACGCCCCGGTTCCTCATGTGCCGCCCCGCGTTCTACACGATCGCGTATGAGATCAATCCGTGGATGCATCTGGCCCGCCAAGCGAATCACCCACGCGCCCTCCAGCAGTGGAATCAGCTCTACCAGACGCTCACCAAGACCCTGCGCGTGCGCGTAAGCCTCATGCCGCCGCAGCCGCGCGTGCCGGATTTGGTCTTCACCGCCAATGCCGGCCTGGTCGTGGGGCGCGCCTTCATTTGCAGCAACTTCCGTCATCCGCAGCGCCGGCGTGAAGAACCCATCCTCGAGCGGCAGTTCCGTGGGATGGGGTACCGGGTGGTGCGGCTGCCGAGGCGGTTCAATTTCGAAGGGGAGGGGGATGCGCTGTGGGTGGGCCAGACGCTGGTCTTCGGGTTTCGTTTTCGTTCCGACGCCCAGGCGCACGTGCAGCTCTCGCGCCTGCTGAAGGCGCGCGTCCTGCCGGTTGAGCTGACGGACCGGCGCTTCTACCACTTAGACACCTGCTTCTGCCCGCTCGACGGCCAGACGGTCCTGTGGTTCCCGAAGGCGTTCGACCGCTACGGCCGCAAGGTCATTGAAGGCTTGGCCATAAATTGCGTCGCGGTCTCTGAACGGGATGCGGTGCGGTTTGCCTGTAACGCCATCGTCATCGGGCGGGCGATTGTGCTGCAAGCGGGGGTCTCGTCGGCCTTGCGCCGCGCGCTGGCTCGACGAGGATTTCGCGTCTACCCGGTAGACCTTGGGGAGTTTTTGAAGGCGGGCGGCTCAGCCAAGTGCTTGGTTTTGCGGCTGCCCGAAGACTCGACGCTCAAGAAATCGCACGCGCGATAAGAAACGCGGCGGCGGCGGCCAGGCCACCGATCAGCACCGTCTGGAGCGCGGTGCGGATGGGTTTGGTGCCGGTGTAGCGACCTTTGATGTAGCCGAAGACGGCCAACGCCGTGAGTGTTACGCCCACCGAGGAGCGCAGTGCGGCGTGGGCATGGGTCGAGAGCATGTACGGGCTCAGCGGGATGAGGCCGCCGACGATATAGGCGCCCCCGATCGCCACAGCGCTTTGCAGCGCGCGGCGCGAATTGGGCGGTTCCAGCCCCAGTTCAAAGCGCATCATGAAGTCCACCCACGCTGCAGGCCGCTGCCGGAGCCTCTCAACGATCGGCACGCTCTCCTGCGGCGTGAGGCCATAGGCTTCCAAAATCTCCCGCACCTCCGCAACTTCCACGTCCGGTTTCTCGATGACTTCCTGCTCTTCCCGGCGCCGTTCGCTGGCGTAGTGCTCGACGTCGCTCTTGCCTGCCAGGTAGCCGCCGAGTCCCATCGCGATTGAACCGGCGGCGATCTCCGCAAGGCCGGCGGTCACGATGATGCCGGTCGTATCCACCGCCCCCGACAATCCCGCCGCCAAGGCAAACGGCACGGTCAGTCCATCGGACATGCCGATGACGAGATCGCGGACGATCGCGCTGCCGGTAAAGTGCTGCTCAAGGTGTCCTGAATGCGCCATGCGTGGGGTGCTGCGGGTCGCCTTACGGGAGCAGCGCGTTGATCTTGGCGGCAAGAATAAAGTCATTTTCCGACAAGCCGCCGACCGCGTGCGTGGAGAGCTCAATCGTGAGTGTGCGGTAGTTCGTCAGGTGCAGGTCCGGATGATGGTCTTCGGCTTCGGCGATCGACGCGATCTTTTGGATGAGCGCGACCGCGTCGAGGAAATCTGCGCACTTCACCATCCGGCGCAGCGCCTGGCCCTCCACCAACTCCCATCCCGGCACATCCTGCAGGAGCGTCTTGGCGGCGCTGAGAGGAAGCGGCTGGAGACCGCCTTCACACGGTTTGCACGTGCGGCCCGCCAACGGTGGCTGAGCCATCAACTCGCCCGTTCAATCTTGATCACCTTATACGGGACCGTCGCCTTCGGCAGGGTCAGCAAGAATTGCTCGCCCTTCTTTTTCCCGAGCAGGCTCTTGCCAAGCGGCGAGGCGATGGAGAGCTTGCCGTTTGGGGGATCCGCCTCATCCGGCCCGACGAGGACGTAACTGAAACGCTCTTTGGTCTGCCCATCCATCAGCATCACCTTCATGCCGACCCGCGCCTCCCCGTCCTTCGTCTCGATGCCGTCGATGATTGTGACCTGCATCAGCTTGGCATCGAGCTCGGCGAGGCGCTTGGCGACATGCTGCAGCCGTTCGCGGGCGGCGTGGTACTCGGCGTTTTCGCGCAGATCGCCGTGGGCGGCGGCCTTGGTGACTTCGTTCGTCAACTCATGTTTTTGGGAGAGCATGGCTTTATGCTCCGCCTGGAGTTTTACGAGGCCGTTTTTCGTCAGGTAGGTTTCAGCCATGGGTGCTCGCGGGACGACAACACCCTGCGCCGTCCCGCCGCCGGTCCTATTTCGTCCAGGTCTTCTTCACGGGCTTGTGGACAGGCGGGGTGGCGGGCGGTTGAGCCGCTCCGGGTTCCGTCGTGGGGACTTCCCAGGATGACGCGGGTGCTGCGACCGGGGCCATCTCAGGAGCGGAGGCCTCGGACGCACCCAACGCGAAACAGTTCTCGTACGAATCGGAGACGGGGAAGCCGTTGAAACCCGGGACCCATGAGGTCACAATGTCGACCGCACCGGAACCGAGGCGCAAGACCCCGCAGCCAACCCCCTTCGCGACCCCGGTGAGCGTCCCGACGAGGGGCGGGCCGGTCTTCGTATCATTGACAATGTTCACGATGACATCCACGAAACTGGTGACGATGTTCAGCGCGCCCCGCCCGATCATCCCGCCGAACTTGCGGCCATAGTGCTGCGATTCCGCCGCTTCATGGACCTGCGTGCGAACGGCCCACGCGGGTTGCGCGCTCACCATCGTCATCACCACAAGAGCCATCCCAAGGAACGTTCGTTTCATGCGCCTATCCTCCGTCGTTGTGTTGTCAATGCCGTGTGCAGTCTAACGCGAAACAGCGCGGGTTGTCAATTCTCTCTCACGACGCTCTACCCCGGCGCGCCCGTCGCTGAGCACGCATGATGAGGGTCGCGATCCCGCCGATGAGCCCAATCGGCACGCCAAGCAACAAGCCGATGCTCCACGCATAGCCCTGCGCGGTCTGCAGTCCCTGGCGGGCCTGGCTCACATCGAACAGCGCATCCTTACAAAACGGACACGCCCATGCGATCCCCGAGAACACAAAGAAAAAGAGTCCTGTCAGCATAAGTAATTGTGGATTTTGGATTTCGGATTTTGGATTGACGGAGGACGCGTAATCCAAAATCGAAAATCGAAAATCGAAAATCCGCTTCATCGCAGATGATAGAGCATCCAGTAGACGACGACGCCGCTCACGCAGACGTAGAGCCACATCGGCAGCGTCCATCGCGCAATCGCCATGTGCTGCGCAAATCGCTGTTGTCGCGCAAGAAACGCCGTGCGCAGCGCCATGGGGACAATCACGATCGCGAGGATGGTATGCGTGATCAGAATTGTGAAGTAGACCGGGCGAATCCATCCTATTTTTGTGAAGTGCACCGACCCGACCTGGGCATGGTACGTCAGATAGGACACGAGGAACAACGCGGAGACACACAGAGCGGCGAGCATGAATCTCCGGTGCGCGGCCACCCGCTTGATGCGGATGCACACAAACCCGGCCACCAGCAGAATGGCGCTCATCGCATTGAGCGCGGCATTCACCGAGGGCAGCATGGCCGGACTCATCGATCGGTTGCGAGCAGCCGGCGCGCATCCTCGCGCAGGTGGGCCATGGCGCTCGCCTCCGCAGCATCGTAGTAGCCGCGAATCCTGCCGAGGCGATCCACCAAGATCAGTCGCACGCTGTGCGCAATCGGCTCGCGCGGCGAAGCACCCGCTCCGAGGGCGAGACGAAATCCATCGCGGCACAACGCGGTCATCGCCGCGCGGGCGCCGGTCAGGAGATGCCACCGGGCATCCGCGCCATGCCGCTGTGCATAGGCCAAGAGCGTCTCCGGGGTGTCGCGCTCCGGATCAACGCTGAATGACACAAAACGGATGCCGCTCTCGTTATGAAACGCCCGTTGGAGACCCGTCATTTGATCGCTCATCAACAGACACTGCCCTGCGCAGGAGGTAAAGATGAAATCCGCGATCCACACGCGGCCGGCAAGTTCCTCACGGGTAAACGCCTGGCCCTGCTGATCGGTCAAGGCAAACGCCGGCACGATCCCATGGATCGGCGGTGGCCCAGACGGGGGCGGACTCAAAACGACCCGCGTCAGGACGATCCCGGCTAAGAGGAAGATCCCGGTGACCAGCGAGACGATGCGCAGCCGATCGGTCATCCCACCACCTGCTGAGGTCCCGTCCGCAGGCGGGACGCGCGGCGGATGAAACGGATTTCGCTTGGCATCCTCTCTATCCCGCCGCGCTCGCAGCGACCTGCGCACGCGTCCCTCATCTTGTCGCTGCGGTCGGCAGGTGGTGGGATCATCCGCACCACCTGGCTGTCGGCCGGCCGAGCACTGCAACACATCGCCGGGCAGGCTGGCCGGGTTCGCCTCACGATTCGAAACACGGTTATGTACGAACCGTCCCGCCACCGGCGGGACCAGCCAGGTGGTGGGATCATCCCCGTTTATCCCAGACGAGCAATGCGAACAGCAGCGGCAGATACACGATCGAAGTCAGAAAGAGGCGGCGCATCGACGGCAAGGTCCGGTGCATGGCCGCGCGGATGCCTGCGGCCAAATACAGTAGGCCCAGCAGGAGGGCTCCGAGAAAATACCAAGGACCAGCCAAACCAAGAATGGTGGGAAGCAAACTCACCGGCACCAAGCACAACCCATAGAGCACGATCTGCCGGGAAGTGGCCACACTGTCAGGATCCCGCACCGGCAGCATCTGAAATCCGGCGCGCGCGTAATCCTCGCGAAAGAGGACCGCGATGGCCAAAAAATGCGGCAGCTGCCACAGAAACAGAATGCCAAACAGCGTCCACGCCTCCACGGTGAGCGTGCCGCGGGCCGCGGCCCAGCCGATCATCGGAGGCAAGGCCCCTGGGACCGCCCCGACGAGCGTGCAGAGCGTCGTGGTCCGCTTCATCGGCGTGTAGAGTGCGACATAACTGATGATGGTCGCAGCCGCGAGGGCGCCGGCCAGCCAGTGCACGCGCCAGGCCAGCCAGAGACTGCCAACGACCGCCAGGAACAACCCGAACCGACGCGCCGCTTCCGGCTCCAAACGCCCGGCCGGCAGCGGTCGCTGCCTGGTCCGGAGCATCAAGGCATCCGGCTCGCGCTCCATCCACTGATTGAGCGCATTCGCGCCGCCTGCCGCGAGCGCAGCACCCAGCAGCAGTGGCAGGAGGCGCGCACGGTGCGCGCCAGATTGCAGGCCCAGCCAAAATCCGCTGGCCGTCGTCACCAAGACGAGCGCGGTGACGCGCGGCTTCACCAGCTCCACGTAGTCGCGCAGATGCGCGGCCATGGGCCAGCTCATGGGCGCGCGCGCAGCTTGTGTGGAACTCATCCCACCACCTGCCAAAGAGGGTCCGGCAAGGGATCAAGGCGGCTGGATGACAAATTCCCCACACCGCCTTGATTGGTAGATGGTGGGATGACCCCATCACCTACCATGGCTCCGCCATTGGCGGAGCCACAAAGGAATCTCTGAAAGACGCTCTTGGTAGGTGGTGGGGTCATGACGCCGCCTCGCCTGAGGCAGCGGCCGACGTCGCAGCGGGATGCGCCGCGATGAAATGCCGTACCTGCCACGCGAACACCACGGCTTGCGCAAGAAAGAGAGCCCCTACCGCCACATGCGCGGTGACGAGTGCCGCCTGTTCCCTCCACCGAAACGCCAGCATCCCCAGGAGGAGTTGCGGACCCAAGAGC
>Ga0209515_10004101_pt1 | contig 20000 bp, 20 predicted proteins | sample Subgroupgradi54m_FD_187454 | JGI IMG/M metagenome (GOLD analysis project Ga0209515, IMG submission 187454) | Subsurface groundwater microbial communities from S. Glens Falls, New York, USA - GMW60B uncontaminated upgradient, 5.4 m (SPAdes)... ...
CGTAGCCGAGCTCCTCTGGATGTGGTCCAGCCGGCGAGAGCTCCGAGGTTCTGCCGCGAGCACCGAGCCCCTCAGGCGAGGAGAGACAGCGAGTGAAGCCCGACCCGACCGGGGCGGAATGAGTCGGAGCGAGGGCGGCCCGGCCGAGGTGGGACTGTCGGGGTAGCGTGGGGCGGGTGGTTTGGTTATAATGGCGGGCACGATGGTCAGGGTAGAGAAACAGCTGTCGATCTTCCTCGAGAACCGGCCCGGCGGGCTGGCCCGCATCTGCGGCACGCTGGCCGAGGCCGGCATCAACATCCTGGCCCTCTCGGTCCACGATACCGTGGACCACGCCATCATCCGCCTGCTGGCCGACCGGCCGGTGAAGGCACTGCTGATCCTCGAACAGCTCGGCCTCTACATCCTGGAAACGGACGTCATCGTGCTGGACCTGGCGAACCAGCCCGGCGCGCTTGCCGACGTCTCCCGCAAGCTGGCTCGCGCCGACATCAACATCGAGTATGCCTACTGTTCGGCCGCGAACAACCAAGGGAACGGCTGTCTGATCATCAAGTCGGACGAGCCGGACCGGGCCATCGAACTCCTCCGGGAGATTTAACTCCTCCGATATGGGTCTCGCCGCGGTTGCTCTCATTGTGGTGGTCCTTTTTGCGTTGGGCTACATCGGCTACAGCCGGTTCGTGGCGCGCAAGCTGGGCCTGAACGACGCCAACCCCACGCCGGCCTGCACGATGGAGGATGGCGTGGATTTCGTTCCGGCCAAGGCGCCGTTCCTGCTGGGCCAGCATTTCTCGGCGATCGCGGCGGCCGGGCCGATCGTGGGGCCGATCCTCGCGGGGTTGGCGTTCGGGTGGCTGCCGGCGCTGGCCTGGATCGTTTTCGGCGCCATCTTCATCGGCGCGGTGCATGATTTCTCCAGCTTGTTCGGGTCGGTCCGGCACAAGGCCGGGTCCGTGGCGCAGATCGTGCAGGACCACATCGGCCGCCGGGCCTACGTGCTGTTCCTCGGCTTCATCTGGCTGTCGCTGATCTACGTGGTCACCGCGTTTGCCGACCTGACCGCCGGTTCTTTTGCGGAGCCGGTCTCCGGCGGCGGCGTGGCCTCTTCCTCCCTCCTCTATCTGGGCCTCGCGGTCGTGATGGGGATCGCCGTCACCCGGTTCAAGATGCCTTTGGGGGCGGCCACGGGGCTCTTCATGCCTCTGCTGATGGGGATCATCTGGGTGGGGCCGCTGCTGCCCATCCGCGTCCCGGAGATTTTTGGCCTGCGGCCCGCGCTGATCTGGGATGCCATTGTGCTGGGTTACTGCTTCATCGCCTCCGTCCTTCCGGTCTGGCTCCTGCTTCAGCCGCGCGGGTACCTCGGAGGTGTCTTCCTCTATATTTCCCTGATTGCCGGCATCATCGGCCTGGTTTTAGGGAAGTTCCCGGTCCTTTATCCGGCCTTCACCGGTTGGCAGGGGACCGGCGGGATGCCGCTCTTTCCCATGCTGTTTGTTACGGTCGCCTGCGGCGCCTGCTCCGGGTTCCACGGGCTGGTCTCCTCCGGGACGACCTCCAAGCAGGTGGCGAAGGAGAGTGATTGCCGGCCGGTCGGCTACGGGGGGATGCTGCTGGAGGGGATGGTGGCGCTGGTGGCCCTTTCCACCGTGATGATCCTGGCCCCTTCCGATCCGGCAACGAAACTGGGTCCGGACCGGATCTACGCGCGGGGGCTGGCGGCGTTCGTTCAGAAGGTCGGCCTGAACCCGCAGTTCGCGATGTCGTTCGTCCTGCTGGCGTTCGCCACCTTCATCTTCGACACGCTGGATGTGGCGACCCGGCTGGGGAGGATCATCCTGCAGGAGCTGTTCGGCTGGGAAGGGAACCGGGGGCGCTTTACCGCCACCCTGCTCACGCTGGCCCTGCCGGCTTGGTTCGTCACCGCCACGTTGACCGATCCTTCGGGCAAGGTGGTCCCGGCCTGGAAGGCCTTCTGGATTGTCTTCGGGACCTCCAATCAACTGCTGGCGGGGCTGACCTTGTTCGGTCTCACCGCGTGGCTCCGGAACAGCAAGCGGGCCTGGGGTTTCGTCGCGGTGCCCTGTGTCTTCATGATGGTCGTGACCCTCTGGGCGCTGGCGATCCTCCTGAAGGGATGGGCCGGCCGGATCCACGCGGGGGGGGCACTGCTCGATCCGACCGCTGTTGCTTCCTTCCTGCTGATCGGATTGGCGGTCTGCCTGCTGTGGGAAGGAGGGAAGGCGCTGCGGCGTCCGGCTACGGCACCCCCATCGCCTGCTTCAACTCGCTGACCTTCTCCGGGCCGGCCAGGATCTCCACCAGCTTCAGCGCGAATTCCATCGCGGTGCCGGGGCCGCGCGACGTGATGATGCTCCCGTCGGTGACCACCCTCTGCTCGCTGTAGATCCCGGCGGCCGCCACCTGCTCCTTCACCGAGGGATGGCAGGTCATCTGTTTCCCGCGGAGCAGTCCCGCCGAGGCCAGCAGGGAAGGGGCGGCGCAGATGGCGCCCACCGGTTTTTGATTCGCGAAGAACTCTCCGAGTATCGGGATTAAGCGGGGATGTTTCCGAAGGTTTTCCACTCCCTTGGCTCCGCCGGGCAGGACAACCATGTCGAACTCCTCCGCACGGACATCATCTAACAGCTTGTCGGCCGTTACCCAGATGCCGCGGGACCCTTCAATCGGCCCGGTCTGGGTCCCAGCCGTTGCCACCTCCACTCCCGCCCGGCGCAGGACATCAATCACCGTGACCGCTTCGATCTCTTCAAAACCGGGAGCCAGGGGGATAAGAACCCGTTTCATGCGGCTATTTTAACACGTGTTAGAATAATCGGGCGATGAGCGGATCAAAGCCGAAAAAAACTGATTTTCGACGGACAGCCGGCTACCGGAACGCGGTCGGCATCGTCCGCGTATTGAAGGAGTCCGGCCATGAGGCCTACCTGGTGGGGGGGTGTGTCCGGGACCTAGTGATGGGGAAGCCGCCGAAAGATTACGACGTGGCCACTTCCGCCCGCCCGGAGCAGGTGGCCCGGCTCTTCCGCCGGACGATCCCGGTGGGGGCCCAGTTTGGCGTGCAGATCGTGCTGATCGGCAAGACGCCCTACGAAGTGGCCACTTTCCGGACCGACCGGGAGTATAAGGACGGCCGGCATCCCGAGGGGGTGGTCTTCTCCAGCCCGAAGGAGGACGTCCTCCGCCGGGATTTCACGGTCAACGGGCTTTTCTACGATCCGCTCAAGAAGCAGGTCATCGATTACGTCGGCGGCCGGGAGGACCTGAAGCGGAAGATGATCCGGGCGATCGGCGATCCGGACAAGCGGTTCGCCGAGGACCGTCTCCGGATGCTCAGGGCGGTCCGGTTCACCGCCACGCTGGGGTTTGATCTGGACCCAGCCACCTTTAAGGCGGTCCAACAAGCCGCCGGCTGGATCGCGGAGGTGAGCCCCGAGCGGATCCGGGACGAGCTGGTGAAGCTGTTCACGGGGCCGCACCCGGGCCGGGGTTTAGACTTGCTGGAGCAGAGCGGCCTGCTCAGGGTGATTCTCCCGGAGGTGGAGCGGATGAAGGGGGTCCAACAGCCGCCGGAGTTCCACCCGGAGGGGGATGTTTTCATCCACACGAGAAGGGTGCTGGACGGGGTCCCGAACTCCTCGGCCGTGGTGGCGATCGGGGCCTTACTGCACGACGTCGGCAAGCCCCCGACCTTCCGCGTGGCGGACCGGATCCGCTTCAACGGTCACGACCGGGTGGGCGCCCGGATGGCGCAGGAGATTTGCCGTCGCCTGCGCTTCTCCAACGCCGAGACCGGCGCGATCTCCGACCTGGTGGGGGAGCACATGCGCTTCAAGGATGTCCGCCAGATGAAGCTCTCCACGTTGAAGCGGTTCATGGCCAGCCCGATCTTCAACGAGCACATGAAACTGCACCGGGCCGACTGCATGGGGTCGCATGGGGACCTCGCCAATTGGAAGTTTCTGCGCCGAAAACTGCGTGAGATACCGAAGAAGGAGATCAAGCCGGCGCCGCTGATCAGCGGCCACGATTTGCTCGGGATGGGCTACCCGGAAGGACCGCAGGTCGGGTTGATCCTTAAGGCGGTGGAGGAACGCCAGCTGGAGAAGGAGCTGGTTTCGAAAGCCGCGGCGCTCGCGTGGGTTTCGGAAGCCTTCCCCCGGCGATGAGATTCTTTCAGGCGGCCATTTCGGTCCTGGCTTGGGTCGGGATCTCTCTTTCCACGGTATTTTGGACCCTGTTGATTGGCCTGGTCTACGCGGGGCATCCGGTCTGGGATCCCCGGCTTAAATTGGCGCACCGGCTGGCCTGTCAATGGGGCAGGGGGCTGGTCCGGATGGCCCCCGGTTCCCGCGTGAAGCTGGCCGGCCGGAGACATGTCCCAGTCGGCCGGCCGGTGATCTTCATGGCGAACCATCAAAGCTACGTGGATGTGCCGGCCCTCTTCTTCCTGCCGGGCCAATTCAAATGGATGGCCGACGCCGACCTGTTCCGGATCCCCGTGTTTGGCTGGGCGATGCGGATGGCTGGCTACATTCCGGTCCGGCGGGGGGACGCCCGGCAGGGCATGCGCAGTCTCCAGTCGGCCAAGGAACTGCTTCAGCAGGGGATTTCCATTTTTATCTTTCCGGAAGGGACCCGGAGCCACACCGGCCTGATGGGCCGGTTCCAAACCGGCGGTTTTCGTCTCGCGCTGGAGACCGGCGCCCCGATCGTTCCGGTGGTGGTTTCCGGCACGAGGTATCTCCTGCCCCGCGGGGACTGGGTTTTCCGCTGGGGCGCGCGGATCTGGATCGACCTTCTTCCGGCCGTGCCGTCGCCACGCCAGCGGACGGATATCCGCCCGGTGATGGAGAAGGTCCGCGCGCTGATGCGGGCGGCCTACCGGCGCCGGCTCAAGGACCTCCGCTGATTTTGAGGATCGTGCTAGGATAGCCCCATGCGCAAGGCCTCTCTCGCGGTCATCTTCGCGATCGTTTTTATTGACCTGGTCGGTTTCGGGATCGTGATCCCGATCCTTCCGCTCTACGCGGAGCGGTTCGGCGCCTCGCCGCTCATGGTCGGCCTCCTGTTGGCGGTCTACTCCCTGATGTCCTTCCTGTTCGCGCCGGTGCTGGGCCGGTGGTCCGACCGGATTGGCCGCCGGCCGGTCCTGCTGGTCAGCATTCTCGGCTCCTCGTTCGGTTTCCTGCTGATGGGTCTGGCCGGCGGCCTGCCCCTGCTGTTCGTCGGCCGGATCATCGATGGGATCACCGGCGGCAACATCTCCACCGCGCAGGCCTACATCGCCGACATCACGCCGGCCCATGAACGCTCGAAGGGGATGGGCCTGATCGGCGCCGCCTTCGGCCTCGGGTTCATCTTCGGTCCGGCGATCGGCGGCGTGATGAGCCATTTTTCTCTGGCGGCTCCGCTGTTGTTCGCGGCCGGTTTGGCGGCGGTCAACGCCGTCGCAGTCTATTTCTTCCTGCCGGAGAGTCTTTCAAAAGAGCATCGCGCGCGGCCGGCCGAGCCGGCTTCGGTCGCGAAGAGCTTGGAGCCGGCGAAAGGATCGGTGCTGGCGGTCGTAGTCGGCGCCTATTTCTTCAACACGGTGGCTTTCTCCCTGCTGACCGCAACCTACCCGCTCTTCGTGTCCCACCGCTTCGGATACAGCGCGGCCCACATTGGCTACATCTTTGCCGGCATGGGGATCGTCGGCGCCCTGATTCAGGGCGGGGGGATGGGGTGGCTGGTCAAACGGTTCGGAGACAGCCGTTTGGCGTCGGCCGGCGCCCTTCTGCTGGGCGGGGGGCTGTTCCTCCTGCCGGCCAGCGTCGCGGCGCCGGCCCTGCTGGCCGTGACCGGCGCGATCGGCTTGGGCCACGCGCTGGTGGTCACGCCGCTGAACGGCCTGGCCTCCAGGATCTCGCATGCCTCGGAGCAGGGGAAAGCGTTGGGGACGATGCAGGCCACCTCCAGCTTAGGGAGAATCGCCGGCCCGATTCTCGGCGGATTCCTGCTCAACCTGGATCTCGCCCGCGCGCAGATGCATTTCGGCCGGGCCCCTTACTGGACCGCCGCGGTGATCATGCTCATCGCCTGCGGACTCACGCTCTGCATCCGGCTTTCCGGAGAGTCGGCTTAATGGGCGGCGCGCTGTTGATCGTCGCCTCCAGCGAGCAGGACGCGAACCTCTATTACGCCACCCGGTTCTGGGCGCCCGACTCCTTCCTCTTCGTTCAGATCAACGGCCGGAAGATCCTCGTCATGAGCGACCTCGAGGTGGACCGGGCCCGGTCGGAGTCCAGCGTGGATGAAGTCCTCTCGATGTCGAAGCTCCAGTCCCAGGCCAGGAAAGCGGGGGCTGGCTCCGCCGGCACCGCCGAGGTGCTGGACCTGCTGTTTAAGGAACATGGAGTGAAGCAGGCGGAGGTGCCGGCCACCTTCCCGGTGGCGCTGGCGGACCGCCTCCGCGGGATGGGCTACACGCTCCAGATCCGGCACGACCCTTTCTTCCCGGAACGGATGGCCAAAACGCCCGAGGAGGTGGCCGCGATCCGGGAGACGATCCGTCTGACCGAGGAGGCGATCCAGTCGGCGATCGATGTGATCGCGCAGTCGGAAATCCGCGGCGAAGAACTCTGGCTGAGGGGCCGGCCCCTCACCTCGGAGCTGATCCGCAAGACCCTGCACCTCATGCTGATGGGTTCCGACTGCCTTGCCAAGGAAACGATCGTGGCCGGCGGCACCCAGGCCTGCGACCCTCACTGCATCGGCAGTGGGCCTCTGCGCGCCCATTGGCCGATCGTGCTGGACGTCTTCCCGGTCTCCATGAAAACCCGCTACTACGCCGACATCACCCGGACCGTCGTGAAAGGCAAGCCGTCGGAAAAGGTGAAGACGATGCACCGGCTGGTCCGGGAAGGGCAGGAGATCGGCTTCAAGATGCTGAAGCCCGGCGTGAACGGGAAGGAGGTCCACCAGGCGATCTTGGCCCATTTCGACAAGAACGGATTTAAGACCGGGGAGGTGGGCGGTCGGATGCAGGGCTTCTTCCACGGCACCGGCCACGGGCTGGGGCTTGAAATCCACGAAGCCCCCCGCGTCGGTGGCGTAAACGACATCCTTCAGGAAGGCCAGGTGGTCACCGTCGAGCCAGGGCTGTACTACCTCGATGCCGGCGGCATCCGGATCGAGGACGACGTGCTGATCACTCCCGGCGGCTGTGAAGTTTTATCTTCTTTCCCTACCGGTCAGGTAAACTTAATCGTATAACGGAACCCATGATGCCAAATTGCTTTAGGCGCTTTCTACGGTGTTTTTTAACCGTATTCATAACGGCGGCCCTCCTCTGCCCGCCGCCGGCGCACGCTCTGCGCCCGACCGCCCCTCATGAAAATGCCGGCTTGGAAGAGGAGATCCTCCGAGCCATTTCCACGGGTTCCGAAGAAGAAGAGGAGAGCAGGGCTTTGAACAGCCGCCTGCTTCTGGAATTCGGGGGCTCCCTCCGCGAAACCTTCAGGAATTTTCTTCCTCTCCGGTACGGTGAGAGGCCCATCGTCTCTTCGACCCAGCGCTACGGGGTTGAACAGTGGGGAGAGAAAGAGGTTTATTGGATACGGAGCGGGCCTCTCTTTTTCATGGAGGCGCGGCGCGCCGATTCGCTGAGTCCCGCCCTGCGGGAAGATCTGGGTCCCCGTTTGATCCGGGTTCCCGATCTGCAGGCCTATTCGATTTCCCGTCTGCATGACTCGGGAAAAGGGAAGTTCGGCAGCCATACCCATGCCACGCTGATGGCTGTTCTCCATTCGGATCTCAAGGATCATGCCGTGGTGGACCTCGGCGCGGGGGACGGTGTCCTGGCGTTGGCGGCGTCCCGGCGCGGGGCCGGCCCTCTGATCCTCGTAGAACACGACCCCGTACAGATGGAGCAGGCCCGGTTCCTTCTCATCGCCAACGAGCTGATCGAAGGGAAAGATTTCCACCTCTTGGATATGGACTTGAAGGATGTGGAGGGGATCGCGCGGGAGGTGGAACGGTGGGCGGGCCCCGGCCGGAAAATCGCGCTGATCATGAACGTCGGGACCTGGCCCGGTCTTTACGACGTCAGCAACGCGGAGGGGATCGCCTTGGCGCGGCGCCTGCCGGGGGTGGACCGGTTCATCGCGGGCGGCTACATGGGAGACACTCCCCGCGAGGATTGGAGATGGTCCCCCAGGGAGGCCGTTCCCGCGGATCAGTCTGCTTTGGTCTCTCTGGGTTTTCAGCAGGACTTCAATAGAGATCTGCGCTTAAACTACGCCTCCTTTTTTGATCCATGGTCACAGATGAACGCCGTTGCTTTCTCCGCCAGCCGCGCGGCTGCCGGGGCGGAGGAGAAAGCGGCCGACGGCGCGGCTTGGGAACCGGTCCCAGGGAGCCGGATCTACGTGGTCCCGGACGAAGTGATCGACACCCTGATGAGGCAGGAGCCGGCCGTGGCCGCGGGGCTAACGGTCCGTCCCCTCCCCGCGGCTTCCAGGCGGGTGCAGATCTCCCTCCATTGGACGGCCCTGCTGGTCTTCCTCCCTCGGCTTTCCCAGTTCTCGGAGCAGGATCAGGAGAAGGTGACCCAACGCTTGTTCACCGAAGGGAATATTTTGATCCGCCGCTCCATGGATCGGGGCCAACTCCAGGAGGTGCTCAAGCACGAGTTGGTCCAACGGCTGGCCTATCCCGATCCCGCCGTGCTGGAGACGGGGATCGGGGCGCTCATGAAATCGGAATGGAAGGATCTCTTTCTGTGGCTGAACCAGACCGAATATGCCGGCCGGTTGAGCGCCGAGGAGTTCGCGGGGCAGTGGGCCCAGCTGGCGGATGTGTTCAAGGATCCGGAAAGTGTCCGGCTGAACCGGCGGGAAGAATGGCAGAAGATGAAGAAGGATCTTCAAAACGCGGTGGAGGAAAAGTCATCCCGTGTTACGCCCGAGCTGGCCCGGGCCGTCCGACGAATGGACGAGCTGTCCGCAAAGGCCGAAGAGCTGACGGCCGCCTATGTGGGGCCGGTTCTCGAAGGGCTGGACCGAAACCCCTTACTTTCGCCCCAAACGCTGAAACAGCTTCCTCCGGAGGTGATGGCCAGGATGGCCGAGCGGGGCAGGAAGAGAGTCAGCGACGATCCGCAGTTCATCGCAATGCTCAGCCAGATGCTGTTCGGTTTTCTGGCTTCGGAGCTGAGCGGGCAGGGGCGCGGGGAGATTTCTGCCGGACAATTCTTCCAGTGGCTTGCCGGAAAACGGATCCTGGTCCTAGGGGATGACCCGAATTCCGCTTTCCTCCAGCTTCTGAGCGAGAAGTATGGGGTGAAAAATGCCGTCACGGTCTCCCGGGGACGGATGGCTCTGCCCTGGAGCCAGGAGCTGGGGGAGTTCGACGTCGTTTTGAGCGTGCTGGGGTTGAACCCGACCCGTGTCCCGTCGGAGCCGGTATCCGGCAGGCCGATGGATCCCAACACGTACTGGAAGCTCGTCGCCCATGAGACCGCGGAGAGCTTGGCGCCTGGCGGCATGGCCGTTTACGTCGTGGCAGCGGGAGGCAATCCGGACCTTGAAGCGGCATTCTCCTGGAAAAAGAACTTAAATACTTCCATCCGCATGAACGGCAGTATCTACCAGGTGGTAGGGTCCGCCGGCGGCCAGACCGTAGGGTCGGTCCTGGGCCGGATCGCGCGGGAGATTCAATCCCCATCGGCCGGAGCGGAGGAAAGCCAGCGGCTGTTCCCGACTTCCGAAACCCGGGTTGTTCCGGAAATCCCGTTCCATTGGGACGGGGAAAGGTACGGCGCGGTCCTTCGGGAGGCGGGACTCTTGAAGATGGCCGTCTATCCGGACGCGGCTCTTCGGAAAGAGGTGGCGATCTTTCAACAGAGGGAGGGGGCCGGCTCGCCCGACGGTCACGTTCCGCCGCTCGGTTCTTTGGGGCAGGTGAAGTTCGATTTTATGCAGACCGACGACGGGCGGCTGGCCCTTCTCATCGATGAGATTCAGCCCTCCGGAACTTTCCGGGACCTTTCCAAGGAGCTTCGCGGCCGGGACCGGCTGGGCGGGTGGACGCGGGGTACCGTTGAAAAGATCGCTGAGTGGGGGAATTCCCAGGGGTTTCTGGTTTTTGGCGGTTCCCGCCAGTGGATTCAAGCCCGGTATCCCGGCTTGAGTGATGAGGAAGCGCAGCGATATTACACCCGGTCTTATGATTCCCCGCGGTGGGAAATGCGGGAAGTCTCGATGGGAAATACTTATCAAACGCTGAAACCTAAGCAGTTGTGGGCTTACCGCGGCAACGCCTTCGTGGAACCCCCGGCGGAGCCGCAGGACTTTTGGCTCAAGAAATGGTTTTTGGGACGGTTAGGGTTCCTGCCGCAGGGAAGGTTCCTCTACCCGTTCGGCTGGCGGGGGGATCCGCGAAGCGCCGGATTGGAAGAGCCGATGTCCAGCTTGGAGTTTCTCAAGGAGTTTGGCCCCGAGGCGGTGGCTGCGGCCGGTCCCAATGGAGAGCGGGCGTTGGAATGGATGGAGAGGGCAAACGCGCGGGCGGTTGTTTACGATCTGCCGAGCTACCTGCCGCTGTACGTTCAGGGGAAGCAGGGGACGCAGTACTTCTGGAAGGCGATGGACCATTTCCTTGCTCAGCCAGGCAACCTCTTCGCGATCATCCCGGTAGACCAGGATAAGCAGACCTGGCAGGACTTAGGGTTCATCCTTCAGGATCCGGAGGCCAATCCGGTGGATAACCCGAAAGGTCTGCCGTTTCGGGTGGTTCCCGAGAATGAAATCCCTGGAATCCAGACGGTGGACGTACTGGCCGCGGTTTTCAGAGGGCGGCTGGGAATTCCCGAGTCTCAGTTTCTGGGAGCACTGCGGTTCACGGACAAGCAGGGCAGGGACCGGCTGGTGCTCTTCTCCGCCGCTTAACGGCGGGCGGCCAGCTGGGGGTCGTGCTTTTTCTCGAAGGCAGAGATGGCTTCCTCGTGCTTCAGCGTGAGGCCGATGGCGTCCAGGCCGTGAATCAGGTGCTCCTTTACCGTGGTGTCCATCTCGAAATGGAACGAGATCTCCTCCGGCAGGTGAAGCGTCACCCGTTGCTCATCCAGGTCCACCGTGATCTCCAGTCCGTTGTAGCGGCCGGCCATCTGAAACACTTCCTCGACCTCTGCCTCCTTTAACTCCACCATCAGCAGGCCGTTCTTGCCGCTGTTGCTCCGGAAGATGTCAGCGAACGAAGGAGCGATCACCGCCTTGAAGCCGTACTGCTGGATCGCCCAGACCGCGTGCTCCCGCGAGGAGCCGGAGCCGAAGTTGTTCCGGGTGACCAGGATCGAGGCCCCCTTGAAGCGCGGAGCGTTGAGCTCAAATTGGGGATTCGGCTTGCCGTCGGGCAGGTAGCGCCAATCGAAAAAAAGCGACTCGCCGAACCCGGTGCGGGCGATCGACTTCAGGAACTGCTTCGGGATGATCTGGTCGGTATCCACGTTGGCCCGGTCCAGAGTGGCCACGATCCCCCGGTGGTTCTTGAACGGTTCCATCAGCGCCATCTCCGGATGTCGACGAAGTGGCCTTCCACCGCGGCGGCGGCCGCCATCTCGGGGCTCACCAGATGCGTGCGGCCCCCCTTGCCCTGGCGGCCCTCGAAGTTCCGGTTGGAGGTGGAAGCGCAGCGCTCACCGGGTTTGAGTTGGTCCGGATTCATGGCGAGGCACATACTGCACCCGGACTGCCGCCAGTCGCAGCCGGCCGCGCGGAAGATCTCATGCAGTCCCTCCGCTTCCGCCTGCGCCCGAACCTGCTGCGAGCCGGGCACCACCAGCACCTTCACGCCGGCGGCCACCTTCCGTCCCTTGAAAATTTTCGCGGCCGCCCGTAAATCCTCGATCCGGGCGTTGGTACAGCTCCCGATGAAGATGGTGTCCAACCGCAGGTCGGTGATCGGAGTGCCCGGGGTCAGGCCCATGTAGGCCAGCGCCTGCTCGACATCCTTTTGGTTGGCTCCCGGCACCCTGTCCGGGGCGGGGATCTTCGCGGTGACATCCAGCACCATGCCGGGGTTCGTCCCCCAGGTGACTTGCGGCGCGATCTCCTCGGCGCGGATCGTGAGCGTCCTGTCGAATTGGGCATCCGGGTCGCTGGGCAATGTTTTCCATCCGGCGACCGCTTGGTCGAACGCGGCCCCCTTCGGCGCGAACGGCCGCTTACCGGAGGCGATGTATTGGAAGGTCACGTCATCCGGGGCGATCATCCCGGCTCGGGCACCGGCCTCGATCGACATGTTGCAGACCGTCATTCGGGCTTCCATGGACAAGGCCCGGACCGCCTCGCCGCAGTATTCCAGCACATAGCCGGTGCCGCCAGCGGTGCCGATCGTCCCGATCAGTTTCAGGATCATGTCCTTGGAGGTAACCCCGTGGGCCAAACGTCCGGTGAATTCCACCTTGCACGTCTTCGGCTTCTTCTGCGTCAGGCACTGCGTGGCCAGCACATGCTCTACCTCCGAGGTGCCGATCCCGAACGCCAGCGTGCCGAACGCCCCGTGCGTGGAGGTGTGGGAGTCCCCGCAGACCACCGTGGTGCCGGGCAGGGTAAGCCCCAGCTCCGGCCCGATGATGTGGACGATCCCCTGCAGGTCCGATTTCAGATCGTACAGCGTGACGCCGAACTCTCGGCAGTTCTTCTCCAGCGCCTCCACCTGCGCCCGGGAGATCGGGTCCTTAATGTTGAACCGGTCGTCGGTCGGTACGTTGTGGTCCATCGTGGCGAAGGTGAGCTCCGGGCGGCGGACCTTCCGGCCCGTCAGGCGCAGTCCTTCGAAGGCCTGCGGGCTGGTCACCTCATGGACCAAGTGGCGGTCAATGTAGAGGAGGGCATTGCCGCCGCCCAGCTCTCGGACGACGTGGCTTTCCCAGATTTTTTCGAACAGGGTTTTGCTCATCGGAAGAGAATCATTCTAGCACAGAGGGGTGGGGCTACTTTCGCTCGTAGGTGAGGAAGGTGTGGAACAGGTGCCGGATGCCGATCTCAGATTTTCTCGAACTGTTGTTGCTTCGCGAATATTTTAGGAAACTTTAGGCGGAAAGCAGCTCGCGGGCTTCACGGAGTTTGGCGCGAAGATGTTTATTGTCCGGGATATGGAAACGTTTTCCGATCTTTCGGAGTTGAACCTCAAGCGTTCCAGGATTTAGAAGTTCGATGCCAAGCAGGTGTCCCCGGCTGTCAAGATCGATGAATGTTTCTGGAGCAAACTCCACAGTACGAGCCACTTTATCCGGTTTGAATTCCATGTAAACTGCTCGGACTTCAGTATCAATTCTAATATTCATTTGAGTTTCACCTTTCTATCTGCATCTCCCAACCAAGCTGCAGTGACTAGCACGATGTATTCTTTGCGTTCCTCATATATTACATCGAGTGTTCTAGTGCCAAATTTCCGCATCACTCGGCTTCGTTTCTTGTCAAGGGTTGGCAACGTTATGTGAGGTTCCCGTAAGGCAACCTCGATCTGCCGGTGTTCGATGTTTCGTTGCCTCATCCTTAGTGCCACATGGGAAGGATAAATGAGGCGTTTCATTAGAAAAGTATATCACAGGCCTTTTTGATAAGTGAGGAAGGTGTGGGGCAGGGGATCGGCGGGGAAATCCTCGCGGGAGGTTTCCTTCCAAGCCGCCGGGTCGATGTCGAACAGGTAAGTGTCCCCTTCGAAATCCTGGTTGATCCTCGTTAGGTAAATTCGGTCCGCGAAGGGCAGGGCCTGCTGAAAGATCTCCGCGCCGCCGATCACGAAGACCTCCTTCGACCGCTGCGCGGTCGCTCCACGGTCACACATCTGCAGGGCTTCCTCCAGGGAGTGCACCGCCGTGGTCCCACAGCATTGGAAACCCTTCTGCCGGGTGATCACGATGTTGGTGCGGCCGGGCAGGGGTTTACCGATCGACTCGAAGGTTTTCCGGCCCATCAGGATCGGATGGCCCATCGTGATCTGCTTAAACCGCTGGAGGTCGGCCGGGAGGTGCCAGGGAAGCTTTCCGCCGGCGCCGATGACTCCGTTGCGCGACGCGGCGACGATCAGGGCAAGCATCAGACGGCGATGGGGGCGGAAATCGCCGGGTGGAACTGGTAATTCTCGAGCGTGAAGTCCTCGTACTTGAAATCGAAGATGGAGCGGACGGCCGGGTTCAGCTTCATCCGGGGCAGGGGGTAGGGCTGGCGCGCCAGCTGGGTCTTCGCCTGCTCGACGTGGTTCAGGTAGAGGTGGACGTCGCCGAAGGTGTGGATGAATTCGCCGGCTTTAAGCCCCGTCACTTGAGCCACCATGAGCGTCAGCAGGGCATAGGAAGCGATGTTGAACGGGACGCCGAGGAAGACGTCGGCGGATCGCTGGTAGAGCTGGCAGGAGAGTTTTCCGTCCGCCGCGTAAAACTGGAACAGCACATGGCAAGGGGGAAGCTTCATCCGATCCACGTCCGCGGCGTTCCAAGCGGAGACGATCAGGCGGCGGGAATCCGGGTTCCTCTTGATTTCGTCGACTACTCCGGTGATCTGGTCGATCTTGCGGCCATCGGGCGCCGGCCAACTGCGCCACTGGTAACCGTAGACCGGGCCGAGCTCCCCCTGGGGGTCGGCCCACTCGTCCCAGATTGAGACCCCGTTTTCCTTGAGGTACTTGATGTTGGTGTCGCCGCGGAGGAACCAGAGCAGTTCGTGGATCACCGACTTCAAGTGCACCTTCTTCGTGGTCGCGAGAGGGAAACCGTCGGCCAGATCGAAGCGCGTCTGATGGCCGAACAAGCTCAAGGTCCCGGTGCCGGTGCGGTCCTGCTTGCGCGCGCCCTGGTCGAGGATTTTCTGAAGGAGATCGAGGTAGGGCTTCATGGCTCTTATTCTATGTGATAAAATGTCGTTTCTTCAATGAGCGAGTACCTCGGCATCGTCATCACCTTCATCCTGGCGGGCGGAATCGGAGCGGCTTTCCTTTTCCTGGCGACCGTGCTGGGCCCCAAGAAGCCCTCTGCCGCCAAGTCGGAAACGTTCGAGTGCGGAGAGAAGCCCTTCGCCCTGCCTTCGGGGCATTTCGCCGTGAAGTTCTACCTGGTCGGCATGCTGTTTATCCTGTTCGACGTGGAGCTGGTCTTCCTCTTTCCCTGGGCGGTGGTCTACCGGAGTTTGGGTCTCTTCGGTTTCTTCGAGATGCTCCTCTTCCTCGGTATCGTGGCGGCCGGTTTCATCTATGCCTGGAAGAAGGGAGCATTGGAATGGGAATAGAGGGGGTCTGATGTTCGGCAGTCAAAACTTTCTGACCAGCAAGCTGGAGTCGGCGATCGGGTGGGCGAGAAAGTACTCGCTGTTCCAGTACCCGTTCGTCACCGCCTGCTGCGGCATGGAGTACATGGCGACCGCCTGTTCCCACTACGATGTGGACCGGTTCGGCGCCGGGTTCCCCCGCTTCTCGCCCCGCCAGGCGGACGTGCTGTTCGTGGTGGGGACGATCAGCCACAAGATGGCGCCGGTGCTCAAGAAGATCTACGACCAGATGACGGAGCCGAAGTGGGTGGTGGCGTTCGGCGTCTGCACCTGCACCGGCGGCTTCTACGACAACTACGCCACCGTGATGGGCATCGACACGATCATCCCGGTGGACGTCTACATCCCCGGCTGTCCGCCCCGCCCGGAGAACGTGCTGGACGGGCTGATCAAACTGCAGGCCCGGATCCAGGCCCAGCACGACGGCAAGCCGATCCCTCGGCCCGACCCCCGTGAGCGCGCCTTCACTGTCTGAACTGCTCAAGCAGAAGCTCCCCGGCGCGGTGCTGGCGACGCACAGCTGGCGCGGCGACGAGACGGCGACGGTCCGCCCCGAGAAACTGCTGGAAGCGGCCCGCTTGATCAAGGACGACCCCGACTTCCGGATGAACTTTCTGATGGACCTGACCGCGGTGGATTACCTGCAGTTCGGCAAGGATCTGAAAGGGCAGGGGGCGCACCCGAACGCCGGCATCGCGGTCCGCCAGCCGATGAACGTCCCGGTCGAGGAGCCCTGGCCTGGCCCGGCGGTTGCCGCCCGTTTCGAGGTGGTCTACCACTTCTTTTCCCTCCCGTTGGGCCGCCGGCTCCGCTTGAAGGTTCCGGTGGAGGAGTCCCACCCGGAGGTGGATTCGCTGACCTCCCTTTGGGCGACGGCCAACTGGTTCGAGCGGGAGGTGTGGGATATGTACGGCATCCGGTTCCGCGGCCACCCGGACCTGAAGCGGATCCTGATGTACCCGGAGTTCGAAGGATACCCTTTGAGGAAGGATTACCCGGTCAACCGGCGCCAGCCGCTGATCGGCCCCGTCAACTAGCCATGGAAACGCAGGAAACCCCCATTTTAGAGACGCGCGATATGCTCCTCAACATCGGGCCCTCCCACCCGGCGATGCACGGGATCATCCGGATCGTAGCCAAGCTGGATGGGGAGGTGATCCGGGCCGCCGAGGTGGAGATCGGCTACCTGCACCGGGGCTTCGAGAAGATGTCGGAGACGGTCTCCTACAACGGCGTGATCCCCTACACCGACCGCTTGAACTACGTCTCGCCGCTGATCAACAACATGGGCTACTGCATGGCGGTGGAGAAACTGCTGGGGCTTGACCCGCCGGAGCGGTGCCAATACATCCGGGTGATTCTCTCCGAGATCTCCCGGATCACCGACCACCTGACCTGCGTGGGGGCCAGCGCGATGGAGCTGGGCGCCTTCACGGTCTTCCTCTATATGATCAAGGCGCGGGAGTATCTCTGGGAGCTGGTGGAAGCGGCCACCGGGGCGCGGCTGACGATCTCCTACTGCCGGGTCGGCGGCGTGAAGGCGGACCTGCCGCCCGGCTTCGAAGAGAAGACCCGCAAGGCGCTGGCCGAGACCCGCAGTGTGCTCAAAGAGGTGGACAAACTGCTGACCCGCAACCGGATCTTCGTGGACCGGATGAAAGGGACCGGCAAGATCTCCCAGGAGGATGCCATCTCCTACGGGATCACCGGCCCGTTCCTGCGGTCGACCGGCGTCAACTACGACGTTCGGAAGCAGTGCCCCTATGGGGTCTACGACCGGTTCCAGTTTGAGGTGCCGCTGGGGAACGTCGGCGACAACCTCGACCGGTACTACGTCCGGATGGAGGAGATGGAGCAGTCGATGAGGATCATCGAGCAGGCGCTGGCGCAGATCCCCGGCGGTCCGGTGCAGGTGGACCCGGAGACCGGACGGGCGATGCCCGCGGCGGAGATGGTGGACAAAGGGAAGATGGGGCGCATCGGCGAGATCGCGGGCAAGGTCGCGGTGACCGACCCGACCCTGCAGGGGAGCGGCGAGACGGCGCGGGACACGATCGGCGTCGAAGAGAAGCGTGTCTTCCTGCCGCCGAAAGAGGACACCTACGGCAACATCGAAGGACTGATGAACCACTTCAAGCTGGTGATGTTCGGCCACGGCATCCGCCCGCCCAAGGGAGAGGTTTATTTCCCGGTCGAGGGGGCCAACGGGGAGCTTGGCTTCTACGTGGTCAGCGACGGCTCCGACCGGGCCTACCGGGTGCGGGTGCGTCCGCCCTGCTTCCCGATCCTGGGGGCCCTGCCTCGCCTGCTGATCGGCGAGATGATAGCCGACATGGTGCCGACCTTCGGGTCGGTCAACATGATCGGCGGGGAATTGGACCGATGAGTTATAGGTGTCATCCTCGCGAAAGCGAGGATCGGTCAATGAGGAAAGACCATATCGAAAAAACTAAAGGAGCAAGGGTGATGAAGTGTGAGGTTTGTGGAGTTGAAGCCAAAGATGTGAAACCCCGGATTGTTGAAATAAATGCGCGGGGTGACCGGAAGTACAACGAGTCCAAGATCTTGTGCGAAAACTGTCAGAAGAAGTCATACCTTAGTTAACATTTGCAGTTTATTGGAATTCTTCTATGTCTAATGAAAGTGAGGCGCAGAGAGTTCTCCGTGAGGTGGAGAAGCGCAAACAAAGAGCGAATGAGTTGGGCATTGAAGAGTTAATTCTTTACTTGTTTTTCGGGAGAGGTTACGGAAGTTTCGGCTCATACAAGATCAAAGGCGCTTCTTTGATTTCCGATTTTAGTCACAATATCAATACCGGGCAATGCAAATTCACCTTGAATAAGCGAAATTATTCGGTTTCTGAAACCCAAAATGAATTTCCTGGGAGATTTGAGATTTTAGTGGATGGGGGAAAGGTATTAGCGGTGGAAATCATGGCTGATTTCACCCCCTTTAAAGATGACACCATTTTGGACGGGGTTACGAAATATAGGTGTTCAGCTGTTAAGGCGTTCGTTGAGGGAGAATGGGTGCGGGATTTAAAAACCCTCGTCACGCAGATCGAATTGGACGAAAAAGAAGCGGAGCGGAAAAAAGAAGAAGATCCGAAGCGGATCAGGAAACTAAAAGAAGATTTTGGTATCGAGTAGGGCAGCATCGATTTCTTGTATGAGTTATTACGTCTATGTTATGGGCAATCTCAGGCCGACCCTGTATATCGGGGTTACTAATGATCTTGTGCGCAGAGTTTATGAACACAAGCAAGGGATAGTCGATGGTTTTACCAAGAAATATAGCTTACATAAGCTGCTTTATTTCGAAGAGTTCGTTTCTATAGAAGACGCTATTGTAAGAGAGAAAAGGCTTAAACACTGGAACCGTGAATGGAAGCTTGAGTTGATACGCAAACGCAATCCTGCTCTGAAGGATTTGTATCTTGAAATCACAGGACAGATTCCCGCTTTCGCGGGAATGACAGGTAATTGATGGACCTTAAATCTTTAGACCAAAAAGCTACTGAGATTCTCGCAAAGTACGAGGAGAAGCGGGCGGCGACCCTGCCTCTGCTTTGGCTGGTCCAGGAAACGTTCGGGCGGATCACGCCGGAGGGGGAGCAGTGGGTGGCCGACCTCACCGGCCAGCACGTCGTCCATGTCCGGGAGGTCGTCTCCTTCTACACCCTTTTTCACACCGGGCCGGTCGGCAAACAGCATATCCAGGTCTGCGTCTCCACCCCCTGCATGCTCCGGGGCGCCAAAGGAGTGTTGGCCCAGCTCCAGGAGCGGTTCGGGATCGGGGCGGGGCAGACGACGCCGGACGGCAAGGTGACGCTGTCCACCGTCGAGTGTCTCTGCGCCTGCGAGGCGGCCCCCTGCGCGCAGGTGAATGACCATTACGTGGGACCGCTCTCGGGCGTCACCCTGCAGAACCTCCTTAACTTGAAAGATTCCTCCGGTGTTGAACAAGGAGCTGAGCCGGGCCACGTCAGCACCGATGGGCCGGTCCTCTCCAAGCGGTTTACGAACGCAGGCGGCACGGGGTTCGACGCCTACGCGGCGGACGGCGGCTACCAGGCGGCCAAGAAGGCCCTGGGAATGACCCCCGCGCAGATCATCGACGAGGTGACCCGGGCGAACCTGCGCGGGCTCGGCGGCGCCGGCTTCCCGACCGGCAAGAAATGGAGCTTCATCCCGAAGGATAACCCGAAGCCGAAGTACCTGGTGGTCAACGCCGATGAGGGAGAGCCGGGCACCCTCAAGGACCGGTATATCCTGGAGCGGGACCCGCACGCGCTGATCGAGGGGATTATTATCGCGGCGTTCGCGGTCGGCTCACACAAATCCTACGTCTACGTCCGCGGCGAGTATGACCGGCCCTTTGTCCGGTTCTCCAAGGCGGTGCAGGAGGCCTACGCGAAGGGGTGGCTGGGTAAGAACATCCAGGGGAGCGGGTTCGACCTGGAGCTGGTGGTGCACAAGGGGGCCGGCGCCTACATCTGCGGTGAAGAGACGGCTCTCTTAAGCTCCCTCGAAGGGGGCAAGGGATTCCCTAAACTCAAGCCGCCGTTCCCGGCGATCTCCGGGCTGTTCAAGTGCCCGACCATCGTGAACAACGTGGAGACGCTGGCCTGCGTGCCGCCGATCCTGCGCAACGGGGCGGAGGGGTTCG
>Ga0209515_10004102_pt1 | contig 19999 bp, 15 predicted proteins | sample Subgroupgradi54m_FD_187454 | JGI IMG/M metagenome (GOLD analysis project Ga0209515, IMG submission 187454) | Subsurface groundwater microbial communities from S. Glens Falls, New York, USA - GMW60B uncontaminated upgradient, 5.4 m (SPAdes)... ...
ACTCCTTTTCTAGCTATAGAATCTATTAAGCTGTTTACCAGTATCTCGTTGCCAGGAATGGTTGTAGAAGAAAAGACAATGGTGTCTGAACTTTTTAATTTAACTTCTAAATGCGCTCCATCAACAATTCTACTCATGGCTGAATTTTCTTGTCCTTGACTACCTGCAACCAGAAGTACTAGTTTTTCGTCAGGATATCTATTCAATTCGCTAATTTGTATCTCGGTATTACTATTCATCTTAAGAAAACCTAATAACTTGGCTACTTCTTTAGTCTTTATTAACGAACGACCTACAAAACAAACTTTTCTGTCAAACTGCTCTGCAGCCTTTATTACCTGATTAATTCTATCTATATGAGAAGAGTAGGTCGTAACAATAAATTTCCCTTTACACTCTGATAAAGCCTGGACAAAGTTTTCAAAGATCGGAAATTCTGTTGGTGTATATCCTTTTCTTTCTGAACCTAAACAATCTGAAAAAAGAGCAATGATTTTTTCTCTACCTGCTTTTTCTATTGATTCTAGATCTGAAGGCTTCTTGTCCCATGGAGTTTCGTCAAATTTGAAGTCACTCCCATGGTAAAAATTACCAATTGGAGTCTGAATTAAAAGATTTGAGCTGTCTGGAATAGAATGAGTAACATGGATGAAAGACACTTTAAAATTGCCAATTTTAACTTCAGGATTACCAAACTCAACACTATTTACTCGAGCCTGAAGACCAAATTCTTTTAATTTAGCCTGGGCAAGAGCGGAAGTAAAAGGAGTACCAAAGATAGGGAAAGAGGTTTTTAATTGCGGGAGAACAAATGGGAGCGCTCCGATATGATCTTCATGTCCGTGGGTTAAAACTAAACCAACAATTTTCTTTTTAGTGGAAATAAGATATGAAATATCTGGGAGTAAAAGGTCGACTCCTAACATTGTCTCATCGGCAAAGCCTAACCCGCAATCAACAATTAAAATTTCATCCTTGTACTCATAGAGATACATGTTGCGAGTCACATCTCCAATACCTCCTAGGGGAATAAAAGAAACAAAATCATTCATTAACTATATAATACTATATGTGAGAGTTTAATTTAATAGTGGACTTTGCGAAAACGAGGAGTAGGCTTACCTGAACCAAATTTTCCTCCTTGGCGCTCAGAACGTTCTCTTCTAAATTGACGAGCAAGTGGGTGTTCGCTAGGCACTTTCTCTCGTACATCTACTACTGGTGTTACTGGTTTTATTGGTTTTATTGGAACTTCAACATCATTATTTCCTCGCATTGATAAATTTACTCGTCCTTGCTGATCTATTTCTAGGACTTTTATTTTTACTTTTTGGCCGATTTTAACTACATCATGAGGATCCTTAACAAAACCTGCTGTCATTTGTGATACATGAACCATTCCTTCTTTTCCAGGTAAAAATTCAACGAATGCGCCAAATGGAAGAATACGCTTAACCTCTCCTTCGAATTCTTCACCTGCTACAACTTCACGAGTCAAGCTTTTTACCCAATCTAGAGCTTTTGTTACTGATTCTTCAAGAGCAGCAGAAATAGCAACTGTTCCATCGTCTTCTACATCAACTGTTGCTCCTGTTTCTGCAATAATATTACGAATTACGCGTCCTCCAGGACCAATCACTTCACCTATTTTTTCAACAGGAATATGTAAAAGCGCAATCTTTGGAGCAAATGTCGAAACTTTTATACGCGACTCCGAAATAACCTTTTTCATTTTCTCAAGGATAAATAAACGACCTTCTTTTGCTCTATCAAAAGTTTCTTGAATTTGGGCAAGAGTTAAACCTGCAATTTTTACATCAAGTTGTATTGCAGTAATACCCTTTTCTGTTCCAGCAACTTTAAAATCCATATCGCCAGAGAAATCTTCAAGCCCAATAATATCTGTCAAAAGTACATATTTTTCTTTTCCTTCAATATTCCCTGAAACCATACCCATTGCGACTCCGGCAACCGGTCTTTCAATAGGAACTCCTGCATCCATTAATGCTAAAGTTGAACCACAAACCGATGCCATAGAGGTAGATCCATTAGAAGAGAGAATTTCAGACACAACTCGAATTGTATAAGGAAATTTATCTTGTGAAGGAATTACTGCAAGAAGCGCACGCTCTGCAAGGGCGCCATGGCCAATTTCACGTCTAGAAGGACTACCCATTCTTCCTGTTTCTCCAACTGAATATGGAGGCATAGAATAATGATGCATATAACGCTTTGTTTCTTCTCCTTCTGCTGATTCAATTAATTGTTCAAGCTTAGGAGAACCTAGTGTTGCAATAGTTAATGCTTGGGTTGAACCTCTCTGGAAAATGGCTGACCCGTGTGTACGAGGAAGTACCGATACAACTCCAGTAATTGGACGAATTTCGTCTAGTTTCCTACCATCTACTCTTTTACTTTTGTTTAATACATCTTCACGAACACTTTTGTAAAAAACAGACTCTACTCCCTTTGCTACAAGTTTTTTATCAATCTTACTTTCCGGATTTTCTACTTTTTCATTTTCAAATATTTTATCAACTAATTGCTTTGAAGCATCACTTTTACTTGATTCTTTACTTGCTGCATTTACTCTTAGTTCTAAGACTTCTTGCTTGTATGACTTTTCTATCTTAATTATTAATTCAGCTAACAAAGGATTTGGCGTAACCGGAGCTTTTTCTTGTCCAACTAAAGAGACGAGCTTTTCAATTATAGAAATAATCTCTTTATTAACTCCTTCTGCTTTCTCCAATGATTCTAAAACTACTTCTTCTGATACTTCACGTGCGCCTGCTTCGATCATTAATGTTTTCCCTTGAGCCTGAGAAACAACTAGATCTAGGTCTGAGAGAATGGTCTCAGCTGCTCCAGGATTAATTAAAAAATCCTTTTTTCCATTATCTTTTTCTTGAACATAACCTATTCGAACTGCGGCAACAGGACCTTTCCAGGGAATTTTAGAAATAGCAATGGCCGCCGAAACTGCGTTAATGGCCAAAACATCTGGCTCATTTTCTCCATCAACAGAAAGAACAGTTACAACAACTTGCACTTCGTTTTTATATTCTTTAGGAAATAGCGGACGAATTGATCTGTCAATTAATCTTGCAGTTAAAATAGCATCATCGGATGGTCTTCCTTCACGCTTTACCCAACGACTTCCTTTAATCTTTCCACCTGCATAAAGTCTCTCTGCAAATTCTACAGTAAGAGGAAAATAGTCAATATCTTCCCGGACCGAACCTGCAACAACAGTAGCAAGTACCATAGTATCTCCTTGTCGTGCTAAAATACTAGATGTTGCTTGTGGTGCAAGTTCTCCAGTTTCTAAAGTTAATGTTTTTTCCCCTATGGCTAGACTGACTGAATTCTTCTTCATAATTTAAGCGGACAATTTAGGAATTTCCACCTTCTTAACAAGGCTTGCTGCGCGCGATTTATCGTTTTTAGATAAAAAGTTAATGAGCCTTCTTCGTTTTGCAATCATAGATAATAATCCTCTTCTACTCCTCATATCGTGAATGTGTGATTTCAAGTGCTCTGTTAAACGAGTAACACGTTTTGTAAGAAGAGCGATCTGAACTTCTGGACTACCAGTATCTCCTTGTGCTGTCTGAAACTCTTTAATAATTTGTAATTTTTGCGATGGACTAAGTGGCATAAAAGTAATTATAGCAGCTTATTTCTATATTCTCAAGCTCAACTAAATTGAAGTTGATCCTCTATAGACTTTTGGCAGTAACCAATCAGGCGGAGGAGTCTTCCCCTGCTTTATTTGATCATTGGGTTTTGAGGTTGCTGCCTTTGGCTCTTGTTTTTTTTGATAAGGCTCTTCAGCAATATCCGTGTCTGGTAACATAAAATCTTCTTCGTCAGATAGTTCTGAACTATTGGTTCTTCCTACATTACTTGTGTAATTTTGTCGAGTTGCGCCTTTCTTAAGTAAAAATCCTGCCATTTCAAACGCAGTAGGAGTTGTATTGGCTTTTTGAAAATTATCAGTAGCAAAAGATATGCCTGAAAGTAAGTTTTGCGCAGTGTCAATATCAATATTGTATTGAAGAGAAATTAATAGATTGGCAACCTGCTCAGAAACTGACGAAAACTTAGGAGAAACCAATACTACATCTCCAAATCCTTGATTATTAGCCTTATTATCAATGTTAATAAGCGTAGTGTTTTTTAATGCCTCTGGGTTAAATAGACTTCCTAAATCTGAAACCCTAGGTGTTCCAACAATAAATATAAGATTTGGTAAAGTACCACCTCTTTTGTATTTAACATCTGCTTCATTAAAAGAAAGTCCATTGTCTCCTGCTTTTACTACAATATTTAAATATCCGTCCTCAATTGTATAGGAAACTTTTTCTACTTCTCCCTCTTTGTAAGGAAAAGAAACAACCAGGTCTCCATCGGCAATACCAATAGATTTTACGACCTTATCAATTCCAACAAGAGAAGAAATTTCAACAAGGGGATCACTTGGAGATGCAACTGTAACTTCCTTATTTCTTCCTTTCAATGCCAAATATAAAGAAAGGGCAGCTCCCATTGAATCAAGATCCTGATCTTTACCAGTGAGAATTGCTACCTTTTCGTTTTCTGTAAGAAGTTCCCGAACTCTTTGAATTGCAGCTTTATCCATATACTATTTTTATCCATGGCATAATAACATATCTCCTATAGTAAAGTCAATAAATGGAGATATTAATACTCCTGCCTCTTGTCCTTTTTCAACTTTAGATATAGAATTTTTTCCCTGTCTGAGTGAGGAAATGGTGGTTTCTCCAACAATATTTTCGTCCTTCATTATTCTTACCTTATCTCCTCTTGCTATTCTTCCTTCAACAACTACTACCCCAAGTACTGTAGTTTTTTCAAAAGGAAAAGAAGCCTTGATTTTTGCTTTGCCAAAAACTTTTTCTTCAAGAGCCAGTCTTTTTCCTTCTAAAACATCTTTTACTTCTTGGATTAACTCATAAATAATTGTGTAATTTTTTAATAAAACTTTCTCAACTGTTGCAAGCTGCATAACGTCTGGACGAATTATCGCATTAAATCCCAATACTAAAGCATTTGTAGATTTAGCCAGCAAAACGTCTGCTTGAGAAATCTCGCCGGTTTTTTGCTCAAGAATTTTTACAGAGGATGGCAATGAATGAACTATTGCTTCTAAAGAACCAAGAGTATCCGAACAAAGAATAATTGCTAAAGAATGCTTATCTTGGCTATACGCTGTGAAAGGTATAGCTTCTGGGACTTCCTGTTGAACTGAACTTACTTTTTCCTCTTTTTGATCCAACTTCTTTGTTACTAATGAACCAACAGCAGGTAAACTATTGAATCCTAATATTTCGACCGCATCTCCAATTGTTGCTTGATTTATATGCTTACCTTTATCTGTAACTATTGTTCTAGCCCGTCCTTCTATGGTATCTGAGATAATCTCGTCTCTGACGTTAACTATTCCGCTTTTAACCACAATAGTTGCTCTGGGACCAACCTTAGGATCCAAACGCGATTCAATAACTACTCCTTTAAACTCATTTGCTGAAGTAGCTGAACTAGTTTCCGAACTTTTAATCATGTCAAAAACAAGTAGAGACAAATCTAAAAGCTCTTTTATATTTTTTCCAGTTTTTGCAGATACTTCAATTACAGGAACATCTCCTCCTAAGCCTTCAAGCAAAACTTCTTCTTTTAAGAGCTGTTGTTTTACTTTTTCTATATTTTTATCTGGAAGATCTGCTTTAGTAATAACAACTATGAAAGAGAGATTTGCAGACTTAAGAAGCTGTATACTCTCTTTTGTCTGAGGCATAACTCCGTCAGTTGCAGAAACAACCAAAAAGGCCATATCACAAGCTTGAGCTCCGCGGGATCTCATTTTCATAAATGCCTCATGTCCAGGAGTATCTATAAATGTTATTTTTCTTCCCACTCCTTCATGAATAGTTTCTATGGTAGAGGCACCAATCTTTTGAGTAATTCCGCCTGATTCTTTTTGGGCAATATTTGTCTTACGAATTGCGTCAAGAAGAGTAGTTTTGCCATGATCAACATGACCAAGAACTGTAACTACTGGAGGATAACCTGAGAATTTAGTATTTGATACTTCATTTTTCTTAGCCATATATCTTGTTTTATTTTAGCAGCTTTCATTTTTCTGCTTTCACTTCTTCTTTTTTCTCTTCCTTAGCATCTTTCTTTTCTTCAGCTGGTTTTTGAACTTCTTCGACTTTTGGTTCTTTTGCTTTCTTTTCTTCTTTCACCTTATCTTCAGGCTTTCTTATATCTTCTGAACCTTTTGTCTCCTTTATCTCCTCTGGCTCTTCTATTTTTGTCTTGTCTTCTTCTATTTCTATTCTGTATCCTGTTAATTTTGAAGCAAGTCTAACATTATTTCCTTCTCTTCCGATTGCTAAAGACAAATCCTTTGAGGCAACAAAAACCTTAGCAACTTTTTCCTCTTCTTTGACTTCAACCCGAAGATCTTTTGCTGGAGAAAGGGATTGGGCAATATAGTTTTTTGGTGTTTCTTGCCATTGAATAATATCAATTTTTTCAATACCTGCAAATTCTTGAATAATTGCTTGCACGCGTACTCCTTTTTGACCAACACAACTACCAACCGGATCTATTCCTGACTGATTAGATGCAACAGCTACTTTAGATCTGTGTCCTGGTTCTCTGGCAATAGCCTTGATTACCACACTTCCCTGTGCAATTTCAGGAACTTCTCTTTTGAATAAACCCTCCATTAAACCATTACTGGCTCTAGAAATAATAACTTCTTCTCCTCTTAAACCTTCTCTAATTTCCAGTAAATGAACTGCTAAACGCTGATTGAGGTGATAATTTTCATTAGGAATCTGCTCACTAACAGGCATTACTGCTTCTGTCTTTCCTATATCAACAATAATATTTGGCCCTGCAAACCTTAAGATCATTCCGTTAACAATTGTTCCAATCCTTACTTTATAATCAGAGAGAATCGCTTCTTTTTCCTTTTCCCTAATTTTTTGCAAGATTACTTGTTTTGCGGTTTGGGCTGCAATTCTTCCAAATCCAGGAGGAGTAACATCTTTGTCTTTGTGTAAAATTCTAGCTTCTCCAGTATTGGCATTCAGAGTAGCGCTATATTCTTCTACTTCAATTCCAGGGTGATCTTTGCGGTATGCAGCTAAAATTGCGTTTTTTACAGTATCTAAAACAACATCTACATTTACACCACGCTCGGTGGCTACTTGATTTAAGGCAAGAGCAAATTCACTTCTTTGTATCGCTGGCATAAGTAGCATAGAGTATACCAGATTCGAGGCGAACCTTCAATGACTTTCTGCTACTCTAAGCTATTCTTTTTGACATAAAACAAGTAAGTTCCGTGAGTTGCTTCTTCTTCCTCTTGAATAATACGGCTTATGTTTTTGTGAACATCACGATACGGGATTATTCCATCAGGAGTTTTTACTAAGTAATCTACTCCTGTTTTAAAACCTCGTATTGCTCTTTTTCCAACAACTCTTAAACTCTCATCTCTTAATAACTCTTGCTCGCGAAGAGTCGCTTCTTCAATATTATCGAATCGTTCACACTCTGGTGTCCAGCTATCAATTGCTGACATAGCATACATGCGTTTTTGAGACTGACTCCCATGATCTAAAATGAGATCACGTAAATCAAAATCAGTCATTTTTCGTAGTTTTTGCGGTGTTAATAGAGATGGATCTGTGGAGGGAAAAACATCGGTTTCGCGTGTATAAAACGAGGAAAGTATTGATACTACCACTGCATCTTTTCCCACATTATGGGGATGAAGATACATATGTTTATGTAACAGTGCCCTAAAATATAAAAATACTCCCAATTTTGTTGAATCAGTAAAAAAGACTTGCCCACTCTGTTTATCGACCTTCACATGTTTATAAAGCTCTCCCATTCTCTCAACAAATTGATAATAAAATAATAACCATTCTTTTTCTTCTCCAGTTGCCTCATTCATACTTTTTAGAGACGGCCGCGGTAAAGTATTAAACCGCTGTCCAAAGCTTTCTAAACTTGTTGCATGAAAATCTTTCGATACATATGCAATTCTATCTGTTATATCAAGAAGCTTTCCCATAACTCCTTTGTTTTTAACAATTTCATCTATTCTTTCAAGAGGCACATCATGAGCTTTTAACAAACTTCTAACTTTTGCATTCACTACATCTTGCCAATGAGTTTCTTCATCAAGTGCTTGTGGATCTAACAATTTTATCGTATCTCCATAAGCTGGCATGGCAGCATCATGAAGAAATGCAGCAGCAACTCCGATTGCCATATCTGCTTCTGAGAATCCGTTGTCTTTTAAGACCTGCTCCATAAGAGCTGCAACTGCAACAGTATGTGTGAATCGGTTATGAAAAAATGGAGACTTATATCTATCTCCTGGTGATTTGTCATACAAAAAACTTAACTGGCTAATCTTTTTTAGCCGTTGAATAGGAGCTGTATTCATAAGATCGACATAGAATGGATTTTCGAGATGAGATCCATCAAGGGAAGAAAATGGATGTTCAACTAATGTATCTTGCGACAAACGACGGGCTCTTCGTTCTTGATATGAAACTGACATATGTTTTGTCCGTAATTATTCCGAAGATTATATCATCAAATGGATAATTTTGAGGTTTTATCTTAAAATTTAAGAAGTTCGGGTAATTTGGATGCTGTTATCTGCGTCTACTGAAACGTTGATTTTATTTCCTCTTTGAATTTCCCCTTTTAAAATCTTTTGGGCAATCATATCTTCAATTGTATCCTGGATAAAACGGCGTAAAGGGCGGGCGCCGAATTGCTGATCAAATCCTTCTCTGACAATTTTTTGAATTATTTTTTCGTCAAAAGAAACTGTAATATCTTGTTCGGAGAGTTTCTGAACAACATTGTTTAGAAGCAACTTGGTTATTTCCCAAACTTCTTTTTCTCCTAATGGCTTAAACACTATTATTTCGTCAAATCTATTTAATAATTCTGATTTAAAAAGTTCTTTTGTTTGTAAAAACTCAAGTAAACTTTGTTGAAAAGCTTTATCAACTACAACGCCCTTTTGTATTGATTCACGAATAAACTCTGACGCTGCGTTTGAAGTAGCAATAATCATAGAAGAATTGAAAGAGACTGTTTTTCCTTTATTGTCAGTTAGTCTCCCATCTTCAAATACCTGGAGGAAAAGGTCAAGAATTTTAGGATTGGCTTTTTCAAATTCATCTAAAAGAACAAGCGAAAATGGATGGTCGTGAATTTTTTCGGTTAACTCTCCTCTTTCCTCGCCTTCCCCAGGCATTGCCCCAAGTAATCTTTTTACACCACCTTCATCTGAATATTCACTCATATCTAGTCTAATCATATTTTCTTCTCCTTTAAAATATATTTTAGAGATAGCTTTTGCAGTTTCTGTTTTACCAACTCCTGTTGGACCTAGGAATAGGAAAGAAATTGGTTTATTCTTGCTCCCAACTCCTGCTCTTATCCTTCTTAATGCTTCAGAAATTGCGCTGACTGCCTCTACTTGATCAATAATATGCTCATGCAGTTTATCTTCTAGATGAAGTAGTAAATCTTTCTCTTCTGCTGAAGGGGAGACAACTGATATTTTAGTTTTTTCTTGAATTTTTGCCAAAACATCGTCTTCTAATACTATTTTCCTACCCAAAGAAGAAACACTTTTTACAGAGTCTTGAAGAAGTAAAACAGCGCTGCCTGGCAAAAACTTGTCATTTGAATAAGTATTTGCAAAGGTTAAAGCAGTTGTAATTGCCTTAAAGCTAATAATTATTTTTTCTTCTTTCTCTATTTCTTCTGTCTTTGCCAGAAGCATTTTAAGAGCAGTATTTTTATCGGGCTCTTCAAGTCTGACGACTGAAAACATATCGCTAATTGGTTTTCCTTCGATAAACTGTTTATAAAGAGAAGGCGTAATTGTAGCAATAATAGGCAATCTTCCTTTCTTAAGATAAGGCATTAAAATAGCTGTGATATTAAGAGTGTTTTGCGAACTATTAACTATAGTCTGAAATTCTGGAATAAATAAAATAATATTTCCAGAATGAATTACTTCATCAATTATTGACTGAACTCTAGTTTCCATTTCTTGCTGATTGGTTGTACCGGCAATCAGTGGTCCTAGCATTAATTCTAAGATCCGCTTATGTTTTAAGTTTTTTGGAACAGTATTGGAAAAACTATTGTAGGCTAAGGACTTAAGAAGAGCATCTTTTCCAACACCACTTTCTCCAACTAAAAGTACATTGTTATTTTCGCTTTTTGATAAAGCTTCTACTAATTCTTTATACTCTGTATCCCGACCAATAGAGAACGACTTTTTTGAGAGCGTTTGATCTGTAATATCGTTTGTATATTTTCTTGTCTCCTGGGTCCAGCCAAAAGTTAATGCCTCGCCAAATCCTTCTCCCCAAAATTTAACTCGTGTGAGTGTCGGATTTTCTTCCTCTCTAAATTTCTCTCTTGTCCATTTTACAATCTGAAGAAATTCTTCTTCTTTAAGATGTTTATTGAATAATAGTTTTGTTTGATTTTCACTAGCTATTAAATATGCTGCAAATAAATCTATAGAAGTAACAAATCTTCCTCCCAATTGCTTTACCAGAGAAGATGAACTTTCAGAAATTATTTTTTTATCAATATCTATAAATTGAATTTCTTTTTTATCAATGGCTGATTTCTGTAGTAAAAAATTAATTGAATTCTTATCAAGAAGTTCTTTTATTAAACCTGACGTGTTATTACTTATAAACAAAGCAAGAGCAGGCATTGTAAATGCACCTGGAACACTTGCTTGAACTCTATCTATTTTAAAATGGAAAAATATTTCCCAAGTAATAATTAATAAAAGGAAAAAAACTGCTTTTGGCTCAAAAGATGTGGAAAACATATTCCAAAACAAGAAAAAGATTGTAAAAAATCTTAGTATTCTTATTAAGGTAGTACTGTAAATATAATCGACCCAAGCTAAGTAAATCATTTTATTTAATCAAAAAATAAACTGCAATAATTGGCATGGCAATAAATAAAAGAACAAAGATTAATTCAAGAAGTAACAAACAAATAAGTAAGGAGATATCAATAAAAATAAATACAGTCTTTATAAAAATCCCCATTACAATTGAAAATAAAACCAATCCTTGCCTATATTCATTTTTAAGAGGTTTAAAATATGTTCTAATAAAAAGTGGAAGCGAGAATAACTGAAGAAATGCGTTGTTTAAAGAACTAAAATATTCAATTAGCCCAATTGGAGCTTCCCAAAACCAGAATTTTAAAAATACCAAAGGCAGTATCATATAAATTCAGTATAGAAACTTTCCTATGTAATTACAAATGAGTGTCTGTTAACTTGTTTAGCTTGCTTTGGTAAGACTTTTTTTATAAAATATGGTATGTTTTCAGATAAAGAAGGATCTGCTATTCCGTTTCAAATTACACCAAAAGCTGATTTAGATTCTGGACTTGAGATCTTAGGCGATTTGTCTAAACAAAAACTACTAGCTATCGGAAATGCTCTTTTTCCTGTCTATTGGAGTATTCTCATGGAAAATAAACCAGAACTACAACTAGCAGATAGAAAAGATTTTCCAATTGCTACTGATTTTTCTGTTTCTGAGATAACTTCAAATTCTGGGCTTCAGGCTCATATCGCTTTAACTTTTCAAGCAGAGAACGGAATAAAAAATAGATTCTTGGGCGGATATATGCATGATGCCGAAGGAGAGGTAACTTGGTTTGCTGTACCTGTTGGATTTGAATACACAAAACAACTTGTTGAAACCTTTGCGGAATTTTTCATAAGTGAGTTATTAAATCCAATAAGCGAAGGGAATGGTATTTTACTCTGGAATAATCTTCCAGAAGGAAGAAAATTTCATAGATTTTAAAACCAGCTCTTTTTTTTACTTCTCTCCTCTTCTAATTCTTCAAGTAATTCTTTTTGGCGGTGGGTTAGATGTTTTGGAACCATAACTTTGATTTTAACATAATGATCGCCATGGCCCGAACCGCGAAGATTAGAAACTCCTTTACCACGCAATCTAAAAACTGTTTGTGGTTGAGTACCTGATGGAATACGAAGTTTAACTTTTCCATCGATTGTCTCAACATCAAATTCTACTCCTAAAGCTGCCTGCATAAAAGAAATCTCTTCTTCTGAAACGATGTCTGCTCCTTGTCTTTGGAACTTTGTGTGCGGGGCTACCTCTACAACTACATCATAGTTGCCAAATCTAATTCTTGATCCATCATCAACGCCTGCAGGAATTTTTATAGTTTGGGTTTTACCATCTATATTAACTCGTTTCTCCCCTCCATGAACCGCCTCCATAAAATCAATACCTAGAGAATAAACCGCCCGACGCTCCCGACTTCTAGATGAACCAAAAGGAGATCCTCCCCCAAAAAACTGCTCAAAAATTTGAAAAGGGTCTGAGAATCCGCCAAAATCAAAATCCGTCCCATCATTCGTACTATACGTATAGGTGAACGGTCCGTATTGGCCAGTCTGTGCTCCTCCAAATGGTCCACCAGCGCTACCTGCTGCTCCTTGTTCAAATGCAGCATGTCCAAATTGGTCATACGCTTGTTTTTTGTGAGAGTCAGACAAAACCTCATAAGCCTTAGTTACTTCTTTAAATTTACCTTCTGCTTCTTTTGTTTTATTTCGATCAGGATGATATTCAAGAGCAAGCTTACGGTATGCTTTTTTAATTTCATCCGCTGTTGCGCTTTTACTTAAACCTAAAACTTGATAATGATCTTTCTCAGTTGCCATAGTCTTATTATACTAAAAAAGCGCTCACTTCGCGCTTAATTCTTAATTCTGAACTCTAAATTTTGAATTAGTTAACCACTTCTCCCTCAACCGGTTCCTCTTTATCTTTCTTTTCACCATTTTTATTGTCCCCTTTGTCCTCTTCCTTTGCCTCTTCTGTCTCCTTTGAACCTTTGGCACTTTGTTGCTGTGAACCTGACGAATCATTCATTGCCTGGCCTACTTTTTGCAAAGAATCAGAAAGATCTTTTGTTTTTGTTTCCAAGTCCTCTTTTGAACCTGAATCAAGAATTGGCTTAAGAGCCGAGATCTTATCTTCTATTTCTTTTTTTAAGTCTGGCTTAACTTTGTCGCCTGCATCCTTGAGCGCTTTTTCAGCAGTAAAGATAAGCGAATCTGCTGCATTCCTTGCTTCAATCTTGGCTTTTTTCTCTGCGTCTTCTTCTGCATGCATTTCTGCTTCCTTGGTCATTTTCTCAACTTCTTCTTTAGAAAGACCAGTTGAACCGGTGATTTTAATGCTTTGTGCTTTTCCCGATGCTTTATCCTGAGCTTTAACGCTTAAAATTCCGCTAGAATCAATGTCAAAAGTTACTTCAATTTGAGGAACACCACGAGGAGCGGGTGGAATACCATCAAGAATAAACCTACCTAATGATTTGTTGTCTGCTGCCATTGGTCTTTCTCCTTGTAAAACATTAATTTCAACCTGGGTTTGATTATCAGCCGCAGTTGAAAATACTTGGGATTTAGAAGAAGGAATAGTTGTATTTCTAGTAATTAAAGGCGTTGATACTCCACCTAATGTTTCTATACCTAAAGTCAATGGTGTAACATCTAGAAGAAGTACGTCTTTTACCTCGCCGCCTAATACTCCTCCTTGGACTGCTGCTCCGACCGAAACTACTTCGTCAGGATTTACAGATTTATTTGGTTCTTTGCCAAAAAACTTACTAACTGCTTCTACAATCTTAGGCATTCTGGTCATCCCTCCAACCAAAACTACTTCATCTATGTCTGATACTTTAATTTTTGCGTCTTTTATAGCTAGCTCTACTGGTTTAATGGTTTTCTGGACAAGCTCGTCAACTATTTGCTCAAGCTTTGCTCGGGTTAGAGTCATAGTTAAATGAACTGGACCATTGGGGGTTTGGGTAATAAAGGGTTGATTAATTGAAGCTTCTTGCGAGCTTGATAGCTCTATTTTTGCTTTTTCCGCAGATTCTCTTAATCTTTGCAAGGCTTGTGAATCTTTACGTAAATCTATATTATTTTCTTTTTTAAATTCATCTGCAATATAATTAATAATCTTTTGATCAAAATCGTCTCCACCCAAATGAGTATCTCCGTTTGTAGATTTAACTTGATATAATCCTTCTCCTAATTCAAGAATTGAAATATCAAATGTTCCTCCACCCAAATCATAAACAGCAATTGTGTGTGCATTTTTCTTGTCCAAACCATATGACAAAGCTGCTGCGGTTGGCTCGTTAATAATTCTTAAGACTTCAAGTCCGGCAATTTCTCCTGCTTGCTTTGTTGCTTGACGTTGTGAATCATCAAAATACGCAGGTACTGTAATTACAGCTTGGGTAACTTTACTACCTAAATAACTTTCTGCGTCTACTTTAATTTTTTGCAAGATCATTGCGGAAATTTCTTGAGGCGTAAATGTCCTACCTTCTACTTCTACAACTGCCATTCCATCCCTACCTGATTTTATGGTGTAAGGAAGCCATTTCATGTCAAATTGCACAGATTCATCTGTGAATTTTCTTCCCATTAACCTTTTAATTGAGAAAATTGTTCTTTTTGGTTTAAGAACTAGTTGGCGTTTTGCCACATCTCCTACAACATGCGATATCGGATCAACAACAGAAGGAATAACATTTCTTCCCTCTGCAGAATGGATAACCTTAGGACTTCCACCCTCCATTACAGCAACACATGAATTTGTAGTACCTAAATCTATTCCTATAATTTTTCCCATATTATTTTTCTCCTTTCCCTACTTTTACCTGAGCTACTCTAATAACGCTGTCATGTAATTTATATCCTGGTCTAATTTCTTCTATCACTTTTCCGTCTGTTCCGTCAACTGTTTCTATACATTCCATATATTTTGGATCAAACATTTTATTTTCTGTTTCTATCTTCTCAACACCTTCCTGTTTTAAAACTTCTAAGAATTGTTGGACGCTAATTTTTAAACTTTGATCTTCTGAATGCTTACTTGCAAGAATTAGTGTATCTAAAACTGGCAAGAGTCGCAAGAGTAACTGTTTGTTTGAACTTTTTATCCATTCTCTTCTTTCTTCTAGTACTCTTTTCTCAAGGTTTTGATAATCTGCTAATGCCCGTTTATATTTATCATTACATTCTTCAAGCAACTCCTGACATTCATCTTCTCTTGAAGCTTCTTGAACTTCTACATCTTCTTGTTTTTCATCCTTGGCTTTTGTTTCATCTGTTGTATTTTTCATCTTACGTAATTTTGAATTTATTTACTACCATCCCTTCGCTATTTCTTCTATTAATTCCCCAAAATAACGCACCATAGGAACAACTTGAGTATAGTTTAATCTAACAGGACCCAAAACTCCAATATCTCCACCTGAATGCAAAGGAGTTTTATAATGAGTAAAAACAAAACCATAAGCATCTGGAAGTTGTGGTCCTAATTCTTCACCCATTAAAATGTGAATATCTTCATCTCCAATCACATTCGCCAAAAGATTATTTAAATATTCAGATTGATCAATAATACCTAAAAGATGCTTTGTAATATCTATATCAAAAAACTCTGGCATATCTAATATATTTGCATATCCTGAACAATACATATCTCCATCATCAGTTGTTACAACTGCTAATGCTTTTGTTTTTTCCGCTAAAGATTTAGTTAAATGCTTTAGGAATTGCTGATCTTTCTCTCTATAATCCCATAAGTTTTCTTTTACAGCTACTTCCTCTGCTACTGAAAGTTCTTTTTCTTTCATTAATTGTCTGACATAGAATTTCATTCCAACTGGGGTTGGAGAACGACCGGAAGATGTATGAGGTTTTTGAAGATATCCAAGTTTTGTGAGCTGTACCATTTCATTGCGAATTGTTGCAGGAGAAGCAGATAAATTATGTTTCTTCTCAAGAGTTTCAGAACCAACAGGGCTAGCAGTCTCTATATATTCTTCTACAATGCTTTTGAGGATATCTATTTGTCTTTGAGTTAAATCATGCATACTGAATTAGCAGTATAATATCACGACTGCCAAATAATGTCAAGGAGCAAATATGAATTTGCGACGAAGACCCTTCTAAAGTCGCTCCGTGAGCCGTGTACGAATAGTACTGAAAAGGCGAACGGCAAGACTAGGAGGGTCAAGAGGTAATTGAGGTTATAGTACAATAAGAGAATAATGAATATTGCTAGACGAAAAAAACGGCCAGTACTCTTTTTATTTAGTTGGATTATTGCCTCGCTGATTCTTTTTTATCTTATTGTCTTCGTTTCTCCTACTTATCAATTATTATTTACCAACTATCACCTACCAGTAATTTATTTTTTCTTTCTTTTCTTTTTCATTGCCGTTTTTTCTCTGACCACGCTTGCTTTAAACAATATTCGTTGGGGAGCGTTAATTTCTTTTTTCTTGATCTCATATCTACTGCTTGATTTACTTGGACTCACTCATCCTTTTTTTGCTATTCTTCTTATTATTATTTTTATCATTCTTGAGATAGTTTTTAGATAAATATTGCCTCAATCTACATTCTCTGTTAAAATTCAACAAAATGGCTAAATTTTATATTACCAATGCAATTCCTTATGTTAATGCCAAGCCTCATATTGGTCATGCTCTTGAGTTTGTACAATCAGATGTCATTAACCGTTACCACAAAATTATTGGAGATCAAACGCTTTTTCTTTGTGGAGGAGATGAAAATGCGCTTAAAAATGTTCAGGCAGCTGAAAAAGCAAATGTGAACGTACAGGAATTTGTAGACAAAAATAGTGAGCTTTTTCTAGATCTTTCAAAAAAGCTTAATATTGGTTTTGATGTATTTCAAAAAGGAAGTAATGCAAAGCATTATTCTTCCTCTCAAAAGCTTTGGGAACTCTGCAACAAAAACGGTGACATTTACAAAAAATCCTACACAGGATTATATTGTGTTGGTTGTGAATTGTTTTACGAAAAAGAAGAACTAGACCAAAACGGTGAGTGTTTTGAACATTCTGGAAAAAAATTAGAAGAAGTTACTGAAGAAAATTATTTTTTTAAACTTTCAAGGTATACAGAAAAAATAACAAAAATTATTACCTCAAATGAGATAGAAATAATTCCTGAGAATAGAAAAAACGAAGTCTTAGCGTTTTTAAAACAAGGATTAAAAGATATTTCAATCTCAAGATCAAATGAACGGGCAAAAAATTGGGGAGTACCAGTACCAAATGATCCTTCACAAAGAATGTATGTTTGGTTTGACGCATTAAACATTTATCAAAGTGGGGTGGGATTTGGAGCGGACGAGGTATTATACAAAAAATGGTGGCCAGCTGATGTCCATGTTATTGGCAAAGGAATCTTAAGGTTTCATGCAATTTATTGGCCTGCATTCTTGCTTTCTGCTGGTCTTTCCCTTCCTAAATCTATTTTTGTTCATGAATACATAACCGTAAACGGGCAAAAAATGTCAAAAACCCTTGGAAACGTAATTGATCCGATTGGTTTAATTGATAAATACGGAGCAGACGGCTTACGATTTTATTTTCTTAAGCATCTTTCTCCTTTTTCCGACGGTGATTTTTCCGAAGATAAATTCAAGAAAGCTTTTAATGCAGATCTGGCAAATGGACTAGGGAATTTGGTTTCCAGGCTAGCTAAATTATGTGAAAATAGTAACCACACTCAGACTGGATCAGAAAAGAGAAGCTCTAGTCATATAATAGAGATTGAGCTTTATTCTAAGGCTTTGTCTGAATATCGTTTTAATGAAGCACTTAACTTTGTCTGGAAAAAGATAGAAGATCTTAATCATTTTATAGATCAAGAAAAACCCTGGGATTTAATCAAAAATAATAATCCAAAGATTAAAAATGTATTGTCTCACGGAATTGATCAAATACAAGAAATAGCAGCATTGTTGGAACCATTCCTTCCAGAAACCGCAAAAAAAATCGAATCTCAATTCAAAGGCCCCAAAATTGTCTCCAATCCTTCTCTATTTCCAAGAATAAAATAGCTATGACAGATGTTCATTGTCATTTAAATTTTAAAGCGTTTGAGAAAGATTACGATGAGATCATTAAGAATGCGTTTGAGGCTGGAGTTGGTAAGATTATAAACGTTGGAACAAAGATTGACTCGAGTCAGCGTGCGGTTGAACTAGCAGAAAAGTACGATAATTTGTTTGCGATTGTTGGTGTTCATCCACATCATGCGGACAAGATCGAGCTAGGTTCAAACTGGATAAATGAGCTTGAACGAATAGCTAAACAACCTAAAGTCGTCGCTATTGGAGAAATTGGAATGGATAATTACAGATACCAGTCAAATGGCACTGTTGATCTTGCAACTCAAAAAGAAGTCTTTATTAAGCAAATTGAACTTGCAAATAAGCTCAAACTTCCACTTCAGATTCATAACCGCCAGGCTGGAAAAGAAATTTTAGCCTTGTTGAACGAATATAAGTCACTTCTACAAGCTAATCCAGGCATGTTTCACTGTTTTTCTGGAAATATTGAATTTTTACGGCACGTACTTGAGCTTGGATTCTATGTCGGATTTGATGGGAATATTACCTATGAAGGCCTAGCAAAAGGCGAAGATACTTTGCTTTCTGACCTGGTAAAAGAAGCTCCGATCGAACGAATAGTTATAGAAACAGATAGCCCTTACCTTACTCCGGAACCTCATCGAGGTAGCAGAAATGAACCTAAATATGTTATACTAATTGCTAGATTCATTGCGAAGTTAAAAAATCTACCCTTAGACCAAGTTGTTAACCAAACTACAAGCAATGCAAATACTCTTTTTAAACTAATATGACCACTATCTTTCAACATATATTTACTAGATACCCAATCAAAACAAGACGGCTACTTGAAATACTGCCTGGGGTTTTCTCCTGGACTCTTATTTTGTCTCCTCTTTGGGGTTCTATCTTTTTCCCATATGAAATTGCTTATTTTATCCTTTTCTTCGATGTATATTGGTTTTATAAATCTTTTTCTTTGGCAGTAAATGCCTATATTGCTTCCAAAAAAATTACACTAGCAGAAAAACAAAATTGGCTTAAAATTGCATCAGAACAAAAAGATTTTACTAAGGTATATCATGTTGTTGTAATTCCAAATTACAAAGAAAATATTACTAAACTTCGAGAATCAATAGAATCTATTGCTTCTCAAACATTTCCTCTTAAACGACTGGTTGTAGTTTTGGCTATGGAAAAAAGAGAAAGCGAGGGAGAAGAAAAAGCCAAAATTCTTATTAACGAATTTAAAAATAAATTTGGTAATATTTTTGCGACATTCCATCCGGATATTGCTGGCGAGGTAAAAGGAAAATCTTCTAACGAAGCTCACGCCGGAAAAGTTGCATATGAAAAACTAATTGAGAGTGGCACTATTGATATTAACTTTGCTACGATTTCATCTGTTGACGCTGATTCTATTTTTGACAAACAATATTTCTCTTACCTTACCTTTAAGTTTCTACATGACCCTCTTCGCTATCATAAATTTTGGCAATCTGGAAATGTAAATTACAATAATTTCTGGACAGTCCCAGCTCCTATTAGAGTTATCTCTTTTTTTGGCAGTCTCTGGCGAACAGCTCTTCTTGTCCAGAAAGATAGACTCATTGCTAATTCAACATATTCACTTTCCTTTAAATTACTCTACGATATAGGTTTTTGGGATACTGATGTAATTCCAGAAGACTATAGAATATTTTTTAAAGCTTTTTACAAATTACAAGGAAAAGTTTGGGTTGAGCCCATATTTTTAAAAACATCTATGGATGCTCCTCTTTCTTCAAGCTACTTTAAGAGCCTTAAGAATAAATATAATCAAGAAAGACGTTGGTCCTGGGGAGTCTCTGATGATCCGCTTTTTATCAAATGGTGGCTAACAGTACCAAATATTCCTTTTATTAGAAAAACCATGATTCT
>Ga0209515_10004103_pt1 | contig 19995 bp, 20 predicted proteins | sample Subgroupgradi54m_FD_187454 | JGI IMG/M metagenome (GOLD analysis project Ga0209515, IMG submission 187454) | Subsurface groundwater microbial communities from S. Glens Falls, New York, USA - GMW60B uncontaminated upgradient, 5.4 m (SPAdes)... ...
GAGCCGATCACCGCGCCCGACGGATCAGCGGTGGTGCTCGGGCCGCCCGTCGCCGACGAGCTGCCGGCCAAGGGCTTCGATCCCGGCGAGTCGGGGTTCGTGGCGCCCGCGACCGACCCGGCGACCGTCGAGGTGGTGGTGAAGCCGGATTCCGAGCGTCTCGAGCTGCTCCAACCGTTCCCGGCCTGGGACGGCCGCGACCTCACCGGGCTGCGCGTGCTGCTCGAGGCGACCGGTAAGTGCACCACCGACCACATCTCGCCGGCCGGTCCGTGGCTCCGCTACCGCGGCCATCTCACCAACATCTCCGCGAACCTGTTCAGCGGAGCGAACAACGCCTTCGCGCCCGGGGAGCCGGGCCTCGGCGTCGACGCGCGTGACGGCTCGACGAAGCCGCTGCCCGAGCTCGCGAAGCAGTACAAGGCCGCCGGCATCGAATGGGTCGCGATCGGCGACGAGAACTACGGCGAGGGCTCGTCACGCGAGCACGCCGCGATGGAGCCCCGGTTCATGGGCGGCCGGGCGATCATCGTGCGCTCGTTCGCGCGCATCCACGAGGCCAACCTCAAGAAGCAGGGCGTGCTCGCGCTCACGTTCGCCGACCCGGCCGACTACGAGCGCGTGCGAGTCGACGACACCGTCGACATCGTCGGCCTCGCGAAGCTCGTTCCGGGCCAGCCCGTCACGGTGGTGCTGCATCACGCGGACGGCAGCTCGCACCAGGTCCTCACGACGCACACGATGTCGGAGGAGCACATCGCGTGGTTCGAGGCAGGCTCGGCCCTCAACCTGCTCGCTGCGCAGCACGTTGGCCGGGGAGGTAGACCTCCCGATACCAGATGAGCGCATCGGTGTCGTCGAAGGCCAACGCCGTGGCCCGGTCGCCGGGAAACTGCTGAATGCGGTGGTCGCGGAACGCGGACCTCGCGTACGTGAGCTCCCACCGCTCGCGGTCGCTCTGAGCCCGATGCTCGGCGATCGTGCACGGCTCGCCGTCGTTCTCCGGTGCCCGGAAGAACTCGGGCCCTACTGCGGCCGCGAGCACGTGGACAACGTAGCTGTTGAGCGAGATGCCCGCCTCGCGTGCCTTCTCCTTGGCGGCGCGGTGCAGCGCAGGCGCCAGGCGTACCTTGAGCTCGGCTCGCTCACCCCTCATGCTCGGTGAGGCTACCGAGGCCCTGTGACAGCCCCGCCTCGTGACAGCTCCGCCTCGTGACAGCTCCGCCGCGCTCCGCGGCCGCGATGCTGCGACCGCCGAGGTCTCGCGTCACCAGTACGCCCCTCCCGGTGCCCCCGCGGGTGGGGGCACTCGTAGGGACGCGGGTGGGGGCACTCGTGGGGACGCGGGTGGGGGCAGTCGTGGGGACGCGGGTGGGGGCGCCCCATGCACTGCTCTCCCTCCTCGCTGCACCCGTCCTCGCCGCCGGCTAGCTCCGAAGAGGACCGAACTGGCCCTCGGTCGGCTCCGCTCAGCAGAACCACGGCTCGGTGAGCCGGGGCCTCCCTTCGACGGAGCCCAGCGCGAGCTCTTCGGCCCCCGCCGCGGCCCGCACCATCCGGTAGGTCGTCTCGATCGGGTCGCCGGCGGCGACGCTCTCTCCGACCAGGTCCGCGAGGTGCACCTGGAGCTCGTCCACAGCGGGGTCGGGGCTCGACCAGTCGAAGGTGAGGTGCTCGGCGTCGTAGGGGCCGAGGTGCGGCGCGAGGTCGGGGTGAGCGAGGAGCAGCGATCCGGGAGGGAGCAGCAGCCGGATCGTGTACTGCACCGGGTCCACGTTGCCGACGAGGTCGTGCGTGGCGACGAAGTCGAGGATTTCGCGGAAACCCTCGAGCGTGGTCCACGGCGTGAACGGGAGGAACGACGGCCGGATCTCGATGCCGTCCTCGCGTAGCAGCGCGACGGCGCGGGCGGCGTCGGCGGCGGTGTGGCCCTTGTCGAGCCGGTCGAGGATGGCGTTGTCGACGGTCTCGAACGCCGACACCACGAACAGGCACCCGGCCGCCGCCATCTCCCGCCAGATGCTGTCGTGGCGGAGGATGTGCTCGACCTTGACGGTGCAGTCGAAGGTGAGATCGGGGAAGCGGGCGTGCACCGCGCGCACGACCCGGAGCGAGTGGTGGACGCCGTTGAGGAAGTCGGGGTCGCCGAAGGTGATGTGACGCGCGCCCATCTCGACCTGACGGGCGACGTCGGCGAGCACGGCGGGTTCCGGCACGATCCGGATGCGGCCGTCATAGACCACGGGCACCGGGCAGTGGCGACAGCGGTGCGCGCAGCCGTGCGACGCCTCCACGTAGCCGACCACTCGCTCCTCTCCGCGCAGGGCGAGGTGGGCGTAGCGCTCGAGCGGTGGGAGCAGGTCGCGCGACGGGAGTGGCGCGGTCGGCTCGCGTCCGAGCTCCACCGTGACCCGGGTGCGCCCGGGGTCGTCGTCCTCGACCCAGCGCACGAGCGCGGGCGTGTACTCGCCCGCGATCAACCGGTCGGCCACGCCCTCCCCCTCGGCCGCATAGAGCCCGTAGAAGCAGACCGGCGCGACCACCGACGGTGCGACCCGGCGCGCGAGCCGGGTGGCGGTGTGCATGGGCACGGAGAACGCGACCTTGTCGGCCCAGGCGGCCAGCTCGGGTGGCCACGGCTCGATCGACAGGTCGAGGCACCGGACCTCGTGGCCTCGCTCTCGGAGCACGGCGGCGGGCGCGGCGACGTGGAGCGGCTGGTGGCCGAGCTCGTACGTGGAGACGAGGAGCACCCGCATCGCCATCAGGTTACGACGATCCCGCGATGACGATCCGCAGCGCGCGGTTCGCGGCTCGCAGGGCCTGCTCCACGGCCGCCGGCGTCCCGGCGCGCGCGAACACGAACCCGAGGTAGCGGTCGCCTTCGGGGAGCGGCTGCACCGGGCGCCCGGGCGCGATCGTGACCTCGAGGCCGACCACGCCGGGCACCGCGCGCGCCGAGTCCTGGCCGTCGACCCGCTCCAGCACACCGGCGTGTGGGATCGGGATCATCATCACGCCCGCGGCCGCTTGCTCGCGGGCCACGCCGACGAGAGAGAGCCCCAGCGCGTGGCGGAGCACGACCTCCTCGAGGCTGATCCCGGCCCCGAAGCGCAGCGCCCGCGAGCACAGCCCGCCGATCGAGCGCGCCGCCAGCTCGAGCATGGACGCGCGCCCGTCGTCGACCCGGAGCTCGGCGTGGATCGGACCCTCGACGAGCCCCAACGCGGCCGTGGCACGCGCGGTGGTGTGGGTGATGGTGTCGAGCGTCGGGCCGGGCAGCCGGGACGGCGTCACGTAGAGCGTCTCCTCGAAGAATGGCCCCTCGAGCGGGTCGGGCTTGTCGAAGACGGCGAGCACCTCGAGCTTCCCGGCGCGCAGCAGCCCCTCGACCGCGACCTCGTCCCCCGGAACGTAGTGCTCGACCAGCAGCGGCCCGTCGGTCATCGCGCGGATCCGGGCCGCCGCCACGGTCGCGGCCGCGAGGTCGTCGGCTCGGATCACACCCCGGCTGGCCGACAGCGAGACCGGCTTGATCACGCAGGGCAGTCCGACCCGGGCTGTGGCGGCGGCTACGTCGTCGCCCGGCGCGACGACCCGGAACTCGGGTTGGGGCACGCCCGCGCGCGCGAACCGGGCCCGCATAGCGGCCTTGTCACGAGTTGCCCCGACGCCGTCGGGCGGATTGTGTGGAAGCCCGAGCCGGGCCGCCGCGTGCGCCGCAACGATCACGCCCTGGTCGTCGACGGCGACGACCGCGTCGAGCGGTGCCCGCGAGTGGAGCTCGGCGATGGCGTCGGTTGCCGCCGGGACGTCGGCGAGCGGCACCACCAGCGCTCGGTCGCCCATCGCGGCGGCCAGCGTCTGCGGCTCCTCCGAGCCCACGACGACATCGACCCCGAGTCGCTCGGCGGCGGCTACGAAGTCGGGGGCCCGGTAGGTGGCGCTGGGCAGGAGGAGGAGGACGCGGGGCACGGCACCCATCATGACGTGGGGGTATCATGACGTGACATGAGCGACTCCGAGCCAGCCACCCTCACCATCACCCAGGCGGCACGCGAGAAGATCCTCGAGGTTCGCGCCGCCGAGCCGGAGCCCGAGACGCTGGCGCTCTGGCTCGAGGTGAGTGGCGTGCAGGGCACCAGCTACACCTACGACATGTACTTCCAGCGGCTCGACGAGGCCGGGCCCGCCGATGCGGTGCAACGCCACGACGACCTCTCCGTGGTGATCGCCGAGGCCAGCGTCGAGAAGGTGCGCGGCGCCACCCTCGACCTGTCGGGCGGGGGGATGGTCCTCCAGAATCCCAACAGTCTCAGCCCCGCGGTCGGCGCGTCGGACCGGCCGCCGGCCGACATCAGCGGCGACGTCGCGCAGCGGATCGTCCAGGTGCTCGAGGAGCAGATCAACCCGGCCATCGCCGCCCACGGCGGCCGGGCCGAGCTCGTCGCGGTCGAGGAGCCGGTCGCGTACCTGCGCCTGGGCGGCGGCTGCCAGGGCTGCGGGCTGGCCACGGTCACGCTCAGCCAGGGAATCGAGGTCGCCATCCTCGACGTGGTACCCGAGATCACCCAGGTGGTCGACGTGACCGACCACGCCAGCGGCACCAACCCGTACTTCGAGTCGGCCAAGAAGTAGCGCCCGAGCAGTACCGCGCCGGGCCCTCAGGAGAAGCGCAGCGCGTCCTCGGCCGCGTACGACGCCACCGCCGCGTCGGCCCGGGCGTTGCGCTCGATCGCGGCGACCACCTCGGCGAGCTTCGTCGCGGGGATCGCGCACGTCATCTCGGTGGCCGGCATCCCGGTGCGCACGCGGCTCAGCGCGCAGCCCACGCTGGCCGCGAGCTCGCCCTGCTCCTTCGCCACCGCGACGATGTGGCACTGCGGCTTCCCCTCGATGCGCAGCCCGGGTGCTGCGTCCGACAGCACCATCAGCTGCTTGGCGTTGAGGCGGAGGAACACGACGTCGGGCTCGACCCCGGTGTCGGCGAGCGGGCCGTAGGTGACCGCGCCCGGCCGCTCCGCCACCACGGGGATGCTCGGCACCGCGTCCATGCTCACCCAGCCCGACTCCACGAGCGCGGCGACGTCGGAGTTGCCGGCCACCTCGCTCAGCGTCTTGAAGCCGTGGGTGAGGCTCCCCACGCTGCAGTTGCCGTGGTCCTCGGCGACGGTCGTGAACGTGCGCTCCATCGCCTTCATCCAGAACACGCATCCCGCCGGCACCCGCCCGGTGCGGCCGTCGGAGAGGGGCGGCGGCATCGGCTCGTCGAAGGCCGGCACGCCGGGCGGTGGCTTGGCCGAGAACGTGATCGCCAGCGGGGGCGACGCGAGGTTGAGCGCCGCCGTGAGCGCGTGGGCGAGCTGGCGCCAGTCGCTCCCCTCGTCGGTCACGGCCGGAGCGTAGCGCTCATCCGTGGCGGGCGATCTCGGCATCAAGGTCGAGGGGCTCGACCACCGCCATGCTCACGTAGCCACCCCACTGGTCGCGCGGGAGCAGCCACATCACCTCGAACTCGTGGCCGTCGGGATCGCGTCCGTAGATCGACTTGGTCGCGCCATGGTCGCTCTCGCCCACGTACGCGCCACGTTGGAGCAGCGCGTCGCGGGCGGTGGCAAGGTCGCGTACGGAGGGAACCTCCCACGCCAGGTGGTAGAGGCCGACCCCGCCGGCGGCGGGCGGGGGGGCCTCGGCCCCCACCGAGAAGAGGCCGAGGTCGTGGTGGTTGGACGAGCCGGCGGCCCGGAGGAACACGGCCCGGCCCGGCAGCCGCTGCACCACCTCGAACCCGAAGACCTCCTCGTAGAACTCCGACGCCCGCTCGGCGTCGCGGACGTAGAGGACTGCGTGGTTGAGCCGTTGGACCGGGATCATGGCCGCAATGCTCGCAGACGCTCGACCACGACGGGAAACGCGGCGAGGAAGGCCTCGACGTCGGCGGTGCTGCTGTTCCAGCCCACGCTCACCCGCAGCGAGTGGTCGGCGTCGACCCCCATCGCCTGGAGCACGGGCGACGGCTCGAGCGCCTCGCTCGAGCACGAGGAGCCCGAGTGCACCGCCACCCCGCGCTGATCGAGCCCGAGCAGGATCGGCTCGGCCTCGACGCCCGCGACGCCCAGGCAGACCAGCTGCGGGACCCGGCCGTCGGGGTCTCCGTACACCTCCACGCCCTCGACGGCGGCGGTGGCCTCGGCCGCGACGCGGCCGGTGAGCGCCCGGGCCGCCGCGGCCTCGGTCCCGAGCCGGCCGGTCTCGCCGAGCTCGGCCGCGGCGGCGCCGAAGCCGACGATGGCGGGCACGTTCTCAAGCCCGCCCCGGCGGGCGCGCTCCTGTGCGCCGCCGACGATCATCGGCGGCAGCCGCAGACCGCGCCGCACGAGGAGCGCGGCCGCGCCCTTCGGCCCGCCGAGCTTGTGCGCGGTCAGCGACAGCAGGTCGGCGTCGAGGGCGCGGAAGTCGACCGGCACGTGGCCGGCCGCCGCGCAGGCGTCGACGTGCACGAGCGCGCCGTGGTCGCGCAGGGCCGCACACAGCTCGGCCGCGGGCTGCACAGTGCCGACTTCGTGGTTCGCCAGCTGCACGCTCACGAGCACGGTGTCGGACCGAGCTGCGGCCGCGGCCTCGGCCGCGTCGAAGCGGCCCCGCCGGTCCACTCCCACGACGGTCAGCTCGTCGGCGCCCCGCCGGCACGCGTCGAGCACGGCCGAGTGCTCGACCGCGGTGGTGACTACGTGGCCCGCGCCACGGCGCGCGAGCGCACCCCACACCGCGGTGTCGACGGCCTCGGTGCCGCTCGACGTGAACACGACCTCGCGCGGGCGGGCGCCGACCAGCTCGGCGACCTGCTCGCGTGCCTCCTCGATCGCGACGCGTGTGACCCGGCCCTCGGCGTGCAGGCGCCCGGGATCGGCATGGTGCTCGCGCAGGAACGGGAGCATGGCCTCGAGCACGGCCGGCCGCAGGGGGGAGGTGGACGCGTGGTCGAGGTAGGCCCGGGTCACACCCGCGCGACGCAGTGGTCGTCGCCGTCGGGACGGCTCTGCTCGAACCGCGGCTCCGTGTCGCCGTAGAGGCCGGCGAGCATGCCGCGGATCATTCCGCGGTCGACCGCGCACACGACGTGCGGGTATTGCTGCGCGGCGTCACCGAACGGGCAGCACTCCGCGACGATCGTGAGCGAGCCCGCGCGCGCCTCGGCGTGCGCGGCGAACCCGTGTGCGGTGAGCGCGTCGGCCACGGCCGTAAGCGCGGAGTGCACGGAGCGGTGCCCCTCGGCGGGGCCCATCTTCGAGGCCAGCCCGAGCCCGTACTCGTAGCCGACCTCGTCGGCCATTGCCGCGGCCCGCTCGGGGCCGACGAGGTCGAGGGCGTGGGCGAGCAGGTTGGCGAGGATGTCGTCGCGTCGGGGCGGGAAGGCGAGCGTCGCGTCGATCTCGCTGGTGCGGTAGCGCTTCGACGGCCGCCCCGCCGCACGCGTGCCTCCCCCTCCCGCGTCGGGCCGGTCGACCTCGACGGTGAGGTACCCGCCCCCGGTGAGCTTCTCGAGATGGTGGCGGGCGACGTTGGGGTGCAGCTCGAAGCGCCCGGCCACCTCGGCCGCGGTGACGCCGTCGGAGCCACGCACGAAGAGGTAGATGTCGCGCCGAGTCTGGTCGCCGAAGGCGCTGGTCACCGCGGCGACGGCGGCGTTGAACTCCTCGGGGCTCAGCTCCCTCTCGTCGGGCTGGCGCTCGTCGGGCTGGGTGGGATCGGAGACAGCCACGTTCGGTATTGTACCTACGTCCGTAGTGGAAATTTTCCCGGAGGTCCGATGCCCGACGAGGCGGCCGTTCGCGCGGCGCTGCGCCCGGTCGAGGAGCCCCAGCTGCACCGCTCGATCGTCGACCTCGGGCTGGTCGAGGGGGTCGCGCTCGACGGCGGCACCGCGGTCGTGGCGCTGGCCCTGCCCATCCCCGGCCCGACCGTGGCGGCCGAGCTCGGCCGGCGGGTGACCGAGGCCGTCGGCGCGCTCGCGGGCGTCGAGCGGGTCGAGGTCGACGTGCGCGAGATGACCGCCGACGAGCGTACGGCGGTGGCCGTGGTGCTGAAGGGCGGCGACCCGCTCCGGCTCGTCGACGCCACCCGAGCCGACCAGCCCGAGCCTCGTGTCAACCCCTTCACCGACGCCGCGACGCGCGTGCTCGCGATCGCGTCGGGGAAGGGAGGCGTGGGCAAGTCGTCGGTCACCACCAACCTCGCGGTTGCCCTCGCCGGTCGCGGGCGCGACGTCGCGGCCGTGGACGCCGACGTGTGGGGCTTCTCGATGCCGCGCATGCTCGGCATCGAGCAACCGCCCGCCCTCGTCGACGACGTGATCGTGCCACCCGCAGCGTACGGCGTGCGACTCGTCTCCATGGGCTTCTTCGCGCGCGAGGACCAGGCAGTGGTGTGGCGCGGTCCGATGCTGCACAAGGCGCTCGAGCAGTTCCTCACCGACGTGTACTGGGACTCACCCGACTACCTTCTCGTCGACATGCCGCCCGGGACCGGCGACGTCGCGCTCTCGATGGCGCAGTTCCTCCCGCGGGCCGAGGTGATCGTCGTGACCACACCGCAGGCGGCTGCGCAGCGCGTGGCGCAGCGCGCGGCAGCGATGGCGAGGAAGGTGCACCTCGCGGTGGTGGGCGTGATCGAGAACATGTCGTGGTTCCGCGGCGACGACGGCAAGGCCTACGAGATCTTCGGGCACGGTGGAGGCGGGGAGCTGGCCGACGAGCTCGGCGTGCCGCTGCTGGGCCGGGTGCCGCTGCTCCCCGCGTTGCGCGAGGGCGGCGATTCCGGTCGCCCGATCGTTGTCGACGACCCGGAGAGCGAGCCGGCGCAGGTGTTCGCCACGATCGCGGAGCGCATCGACGTCGAGCTGACGCCGAAGCGGGTGGCCCATCCGCAGCTCAAGATCATCTGAGCCGCGAGTACGATGCGCCGCGAGCCCCGCGCCCCGGAAGGAAGCCGCATGGAGGTCAGGATCGGCGTCGTCCACACGGTCAAGGAGCTCGTCATCGACCTCGACGAGAGCGCCGACGACGTCGCCGCCGCGATCGAGGCCGCGCTCGCCGAGGGCAAGCCGCTGCTCTGGCTCAGCGACGCGAAGGGCCGACGGATCGGCGTGCCGGCCGACAAGCTCGCCTACGTCGAGATCTCCGACGAGGACGGGCACCAACGGGTCGGCTTCGGCCGTTCCTAGGAGCATGGAGCGGCGGGCGCCCGACCTCCTCGGGCGGCGCCTCCTCTTCGTCACCGGCAAGGGTGGGGTCGGAAAGAGCACGGTCGCGGCCGCGTTCGCGCTGCTCGCGGCCGAGCAGGGCCAGCGGGTGCTCGTGGTCGAGGTCGATTCCAAGGGCGACCTCGCCGACCTCTTCGAGCACCGGCCGGTGGGCTTCTCGCCGGTGCAGGTGCACCCGGGCGTGTTCGCCATGAGCATGAGTACGGAGGCGTCGCTGCGCGAGTACCTCCGGCTCAACCTCCGGATCCCGGTGCTGGGGCGCCTCGGCCCGCTGGCGCGCGTGCTCGACTTCGTGGCGGCCGCCGCGCCGGGCGTGAAGGAGATCCTCACGGTCGGGAAGATCTGCTGGGAGGTGCGGGAGTCGATCGAGGGACGGGCAGGCTGGGACCTCGTCGTGGTCGATGCCGCCGCGACCGGTCACATCATCGCCCAGCTCGGCGCGCCGGAGTCGATCCGTGAGCTGGTGGCGGTCGGGCCGGTCCGCGCGCAGACCGAGTGGATGAGCGGGCTCCTCTCCGACCCCGCGGTCACCGCGCTCAACATCGTGGCCACGCCCGAGGAGATGCCGGTCAACGAGACGATCGAGCTCGTCGAACGGGCACGGGCCGAGCTCACGGTGCCGATGGGCGCGGTGATCGTCAACCGCGTGCTCCCCGAGCTGTTCACCCGGGCCGACCAGGAGACGTTCGAGGCGCTGCGCGAACCCGAGCCGTCGGCCCGGCTCGCCGAGCTCGTGGGCGCCGCCGCGGCGGGCGCGGGCGGCTCGCCGGTGGCCGCGACGGTCGGGACCACCGCGGTGCTCGAAGGCGCGCGGCTCGCGGTGTCGCTGCGCCGAACCCGGGCCACGCATCTGAGCCACCTTCGCCGGAGCGTCGACCTGCCGCTGCTCTACCTGCCGTACCTGTTCGCGCGCGCGCACGGCCTCCGGGTCACCCGTGTGATGGCCGACGCGCTCGGCGAGGAGCTCGGGCTGTGAGCCCCGGCCGCACCTCTGCGTCGCTCGACTCGCGCAGCCTCGAGCCGCTGCTGGCGGCGAAGGAGATCGTGGTGTTCTGCGGCTCGGGCGGGGTCGGCAAGACGTCGGTCGCGGCCGCGGCCGCGCTCACCGCGGCGACTCGGCTCGGCGGTCGCGTGCTCGTGCTCACCATCGACCCGGCCCGGCGGCTCGCGAGCGCGCTCGGGCTCGACGGCATCGGCAACGTGGAGCGCCGGGTTCCGGCGGAGGCCCTCAAGGCGGCGGGCATCGAGGCCCGCGGCGAGCTGTGGACGGCCATGCTCGACACCAAGCAGAGCTGGGACGATCTCGTGGCGAGCCACGCGCCCGACGAGGAGACCGCGTACCGCATCCTCGAGAATCGCCTCTATCACAACATCACGGCCCGCTTCGTGCAGAGCCACGACTACATCGCGATGGAGCGGCTGTACGAGATCCACGCCACCGGTACCTACGACCTGATCGTCATCGACACGCCACCCACCCGCAACGCGCTCGACTTCCTCGAGGCGCCACGGCGCATGGCCGACTTCTTCGGCGGCCGCCTTCTCCGCTGGCTCACCATGCCGTACCGGGTCGGGGGCCGGCGGGGCGCGCGGGTCATCAACGTCGCCAGTCGGCCCTTCTACCAGGTCGCCGACCGCATCCTGGGCAGCCAGTTCCTCCAGGACATCGCGGAGTTCTTCCTCAACTTCCAGTCCATGTACGCCGGCTTCGTCACGCGCGCCAAGGCGGTGGAGCGACTCCTCCACGACAAGCGCACGACGTTCGGGGTCGTCACCACGCTCGAGGCCGCGCCGCTACGGGAGGCCGAGTACTTCTGCGAGCAGCTCCAGGACCGCGGCTTCCACCTCGGCGCGCTGGTGCTCAACAAGACGCTCCCCGCGTACCTCCTGTCGCCGGAGGGCGATCGCGCGGCGCTGCTGCTCGCGGCCGAGACCGGCCCGATCGCCGAGGCCTTGGCCGCGCTCGACGCACCCGCGCTGGCCGAGCCCGAGCGCACCGCCCGGGTGCTACGCACGGTCGGCGAGTCGTTCCTCAACTTCGCGGTGGTGGCGAAGCGCGAGGCCGAGCTGCGGGCCGAGCTGGCTCGGGCGCCCGAGGTGATCGCCGACGTCCCCAACTTCGACGCCGACATCTACGACCTCGCCGGTCTCGCCCGCATCGGCGAGCACCTGTTCCCGACCGGCTGACGCGCGGCGCCCGCGCCGGTCTCGGCCTGCTCGCGCCGCCGGTACCATCGCCTCGTGGCGACACTCGGCGAGCTGGCCCTGACCCACACCGCCATGAGCGGCGAGCAGCTGGACCACGTCCAGCGGCTTTCGACGTCATGGCGCCTGCTCGCCGACCTGAGCTTCTCCGACCTCCTCCTCATGGCGCCCATCGCGGGCGAGGAGGGCCATCGCTTCGTGGTGCTCGCCCAGGTGCGACCCACCACCGGCCAGACCCTCTATCCCACCGACATGGTGGGGACGGTCGTCGACGAGGTGGGGCGCCCGCTCGTGACGCGTGCATGGCGCAAGGGCGAGATCGTGCAGGGCGACACCACCGTGCTCGGCTCGAAGGAGCGGTCCCGGCTCCAGTGCATCCCTGTCCGTCACCGTGACGTGCTGATCGCCCTCGTCACCAGCGAAGCGGCCACGACGATGGGCCGGCGGCCGGGCGAGCTCGAGCGGGTATACGTCGAGGTGTTCGAGCGGTTCGCCCGCATGATCAGCGAGGGAAGCTTCCCGTTCGCCCAGGCCGAGATCGAGACCGAAGGGGCGCCGCGCGTCGGGGACGGCGTGATCATCCTCGACGGCGAGGCACGCATCCGCTTCGCCAGCCCCAACGCGGTGAGCCTGCTCCACCACATGGGGATCCACGCGTACACGCCCGGCCTCCAGCTGTCGGAGGTCGGCTTCGCCGAGGGCGCGGTGGCCACCGCGCTGCGCGTGCAGGCGCCGATCATCGAGGAGATCGAGCGTGCCGACGCGTCGATCCTGCTGCGCGCGATCCCGCAGCTCGAGGCCGGGAAACCGACCGGCCTCGTCGTGCTGATGCGCGACGTCACCGACCTCCGCCGCCGCGACCGGCTGCTCATGTCGAAGGACGCCACGATCCGCGAGATCCATCACCGGGTGAAGAACAACCTCCAGACCATCGCGGCCCTGCTGCGGCTCCAGGGCCGGAGGCTCGAGTCTCCCGAGGCGCAGGAGGCGATCGAGCAGTCGGAGCGGCGGATCCGGTCGATCGCCATCGTGCACGAGACCCTGTCGCGTGACGCGAGCGAGGTCGTGTCGTTCAACGAGATCGTGCGGCCGCTGGTCCGCGTGGTAGAGGAATCGGTGTCGAGCCCCGACGGCCGGCTGCGCTTCGAGGTCCAGGGCGACGCCGGTGACCTCCCGGGCGAGGTGGCAACGCCGCTCGCGGTGGTGCTCAACGAGCTCATGCAGAACGCGGTCGACCACGCGTTCCCCCGCGACGGCGGCCAGCCGTTCGAGGGTCGCGTGCTCGTGAAGCTCGATCGCGCCGACGGCGAGCTCGTGATCGACGTGATCGACGACGGCGTGGGACTCCCGTGCAGCTTCTCGCTCGACCGCTCGAAGGGCCTCGGCCTCTCGATCGTCCAGGCGCTCGTCACCGGCGAGCTGGGAGGCTCGATCGAGATGGGTGACGAGAACGGCGCCCGGGTCCGGTTGCGGGTGCCGCTCGCCCCCCCCGGGCGCGTGGAGCTCTGAGCCTCGGGTGTCAGCTCGCCTCGCGCTGCTTGGCCAGCCAGGCCTTGCGCAGCTTCCGGCGCTCCTCCTCGGTGGTGCCGCCCCACACGCCGGCCTCCTGATTGGTGGCCAGCGCGAACTCGAGGCACTCGTGGCTCACCGGGCACTCGGCGCAGATCTCCTTGGCCGCCTCGATCTGCTCGGCCGCGGCACCGGTGGCGCCGATCGGGAAGAACAGGTCGGGGTTGGAGTCGCGGCACAGCGAGCGGTACCGCCACGCGCCGGTGTCCCAGTCGTGGGTTCGGATCCAGGTGAGCGCCACACGGCCTCCGGTGCTGATCCTCCACGTGCGGTGCACGTGCAGTCGTGCGCGCTTGCTCGTGCCGCGCTCACTTGTGCGAGCATTCACAAGCGTCCCCGGAACTGGCCTCGGGGCGGCTACAAGAATATTGCCCGCCGTAACCCGGGCGCAAGGGGCTTGAGCAGCCCGTTCGCGAGGAGCGGCGCCGGACGGCGCGGGGGGAGCGCCCCACGATGAGACCCTCCCCGCCGCTCGTGCTCGCGCACCGGGGCGCGTGCCGGGTTGCCCGCGAGAACACGATCGAGGCGTTCGCCGCGGCGCGGCGGATCGGGGCCGACGGCGTCGAGCTCGACGTGCACCGCAGCGCCGACGGCGAGCTGGTGGTGCACCACGACGCTTCCGCGCCCGATCTCGGGCTGCTCGCCGACCACACCCTTGCCGACATCCGGCGCGCCCTGCCGTTTGTGCCCACGCTGGCGGAGGCGCTCGACGTGTCCGACGGCATGCTCGTGAACGTGGAGATCAAGAACCTCCCGGGCGACGCCGACTTCGACCCCCGGCACCAGGTGGCCGACGCGGTCGTGGCGTTGATCGAGGAACGCGCGCTGCACGATCGGGTGGTCGTGTCGTCGTTCAATCTTGACTCCGTCGATCGCGTGCGGGCACGCGACGCGCGCGTCCCCACCGGATGGCTCACCTACGTTGGCCTCGATCCCATCGACGCGCTCTGGATCGTGTACGAACACGGTCACCGCGCGCTGCACCCGGATCAGCGGTTGCTCGCCGGCGAGGCGGACGGCGGCGCGGCGGTGATGGCGCGCGCGCACGAGCTCGGGGTCCGGGTCACGACCTGGACCGTGGACGACGCCGACCGGATCCGCGCCCTCGCCGAGGCCGGGATCGACGGCGTCATCACGAACGACCCCGGTGGGGCCCTCAGGGCGCTGGGTCGACGTCCGGCACCACCAGCGTGAGGGCGTCGGGCTCGTAGCGCACGCTGAGTCGCTCGGCCTCGCCCAGGTACTCGCCGTCGACCTGCCAGGGGAACCTCCCGTCGCCCACGATCGTGAGCGCGCGCAGGTTCGTGCGGTGCACCATCGACGGGTGACGCCGGATCATCCGGCCCGATGCCATGGCGGAGACCGACACGGCCGCGAACGTCGGTGTGTGCCGGGCCCGGAACGCGGTCAGTCCGAGCTCGGTGTGAAGCCCGGTGTCGGGGGAGACGACCAGCGGTCGAGAGCCGAGGAACGAGTATGGGCTCGTCTTCGACACGATCGCGAAGATGCAGCCCTCGACCACCTCACCGGCCGGGAGCTCGATCCGGAACCGCGGCCGCGAGTGGTCGTAGTACCGGAGCCACGTGCCGAGCGCGGAGAGGAAGAAGAGCGGATGAGCGGCGTAGCGCTTCCAGGGGGCACGTTGCTCGACCTCGCGCACCACCGCGGCGTCGAAGCCGGCGCCCATGTGGAAGAGGAAGTACCGATCATCGGCCAGGCCCAGGCCGATCCGCTCGAAGGATCGTCGCTCCAGCGAGTCGAGGAGCTGACCGGTGGCCTCAACCACATCGCGCGAGACGCCGATAGTACGCGCGTACACGTTGGTCGACCCGCCCGGAAGGGGGGCCAGCGCCGTGTGCGAGCCCGCGAGCCCGTTGGCAGCCTCGTTGAGCGTGCCGTCGCCGGCGAGCACCGCGACCACGTCGACGCCGTCGGCCGCGGCCTCGCGTGCCAACTCGGCCGCGTGGCCCCGTTCCGACGTCGCCGCGATCTCGAGGTCGTGGTCGGCACGCAGGGCCTTCTGAATCACGACCCGCTTGCGGACCGTCACGGTCGACGCGGTCGCGTTCACGATGAGCAGGACACGCACGGCGGGGCAGGCTAGCGCCCGGCAGCTGCGTAGCCTTCCGCCCGTGGCGCCCAACCCGCCCCCCGTCGCGATCTCGGCGCTCGCCGCGCTCTCCGACGAGATCGCGGGCTGCCGCGCGTGCCCGCGGCTCGTCGAGTGGCGGGAGCAGGTCGCGCGTGCGCCGCGAGCCGCCTTCGCCGGGGAGACCTACTGGGGCCGACCGGTGCCGGGGTTCGGCGATCCCGCCGCGCGCGTGCTGGTCGTGGGGCTTGCCCCCGCCGCGCACGGCGGGAATCGCACCGGGCGCGTGTTCACCGGCGACCGGTCGGGTGACTGGCTGTTCGGCGCGCTGCACCGGGCCGGCTACGCGAGCCGACCCACCTCGGTCTCGGCGGACGACGGCCTCACCCTGCACGACGCCTACGTGACCGCCGCCGTCCGTTGCGCGCCGCCGGCGAACAAGCCGACGCCGGAGGAGCGCGATCGCTGCCGGCCGTACCTCGTGCGCGAGCTGGCGCTCCTCGGAAGCGTCCGGGTCGTGGTTGCCCTCGGGGCCTTCGCCTACGAGGCCCTCTGGCGGGCCCTGCGCGCCGCGGGCGTGGCCCTCCCGTCGCCCCGCCCCCGCTTCGGCCACGGGGCCGAGGTGCCCACCGCGCGCGCCACCGTGATCTGCTCCTACCACCCGAGCCAGCAGAACACCTTCACCGGGCGGCTCACCGAAGGGATGCTCGACGCCGTGCTGGCCCGGGCCCGGCACCTGAGCGCGGGCGCGGCGGCGGGCTAGAGGGCTAGAAGAGCGCGGCGATCTCGCTGGTCGCGTAGATCACCGCGATCACCCCGAGCGCGATCGACACCGAGAGACGCAGGCGTCGCTCCGACGAGCGGATCGCGAGCTGCGCGCCGATCCACGCACCGGGGATGACGGCGACCGACAACGGGATCGCGTAGGCCCAGTCGATGTCGCCGAGGAACGTGTGCGTGACGGTGCTCGGGATGGCCAGCACGCCCACGCACGCGAGCGATGTGCCCACCGATTCCTTGATCGAGAAGCCGATCCACTCGGAGAAGGCGGGCACCATGACGATCCCGCCCCCGACGCCGAGCAGGCCGCTGAGGGTACCGGCGCCGACGCCGGTCACGACCAGCTTCCATTGCTCGCCCCGTCCGCGGTGCTCGCTGTCGGTCGGCACCGCGGCGGGCACGATCGACTCGGGTTCCTTCGGCGAGCGGGCCATGCGCCACGCGGTGAACGCGACCAGGGCCGCGGTGGCGACCATGAGCAGGTGGCCGCGCCCGGGTACCCGGTGCGACAGGAGCGAGCCGCCCACCGCGGCGAGCGTCCCCACCGCACCGGTGAGCGCGACCACGCCCCAACGGATCAGGCCCTCGTGCTGGTAGCGCAGCGTGCCGCTCACCGACGACGGGAAGATCGACGGGAGGGTCGTGCCCACCGCGTCGAGCGGCCCGACGCCGAGGACGCGGATGGCCGGGGTCGAGACCGCCGCGCCGCCCACGCCGAACATGCCCGACAGGATGCCGGTGCCGAAGCCGGCGAGCAGGGTGAGGACGATCTGCCAGGGCTCGGGCACGGAACCGCACGCTAACGGACCCGCACGCGGGCGGGAGACCCGGTACCCTTCGGTGCGATGCCCAGCGATCTCCTCCTGCGCGGGGTCTACGTGCCTCTCGTCACGCCGTTCGATTCGGGGGACGCGGTCGCGCTCGATGCGGTCGAGCGGCTCTGCCACGAGTACCTCGAAGCCGGCGCGGCCGGAATCGTCGCCCTCGGCACGACCGGCGAGGCGCCTGGCCTCGACGCGACCGAGAAGCAAGCCGTGATCGACACCTGCGCTCGCGTGTGCCGCGAGCGGTCGTCGCAGCTGATCGTCGGGGCCGGCACCAACAACACCGCCGCCACCGTGCGCGCGGTGGAGGAGCTGCAGGGAACGCCGGCGTTGGTCGCCGCGCTCGTGGTCGTGCCGTACTACGTGCGGCCGTCGGAGGCGGGCATCGTCGCCCACTTCGGAGCGGTCGCGGCTCGAAGCCCGGTACCGCTGGTGCTCTACAACATCCCGTACCGCACCGGGCGCGGCCTCGGCGCCGACGCCATGCTGGAGGCGGCCCGGCTCCCGAACGTCGCCGGTCTGAAGCAGGCCGTGGGCGGGCTCGACGCCGACACCCTGCGGATCCTGGCGGAGGCGCCGGAGGGGTTCCACGTGCTCGGCGGCGATGACGCGTTCATCTATCCGACGGTGCTGCTCGGTGGCACGGGGGCGATCTCCGCGGCCGCGCACGTGTGCACCGAGCGCTTCGTGGCCATGGTCGAGTGTGGGCTGGCGGGCAAGGTGGAAGACGGGCGGGCCCACGCGGAGGCGTTGCTCCCCGTCGTGCAGGCCGGCTTCACCGAGCCCAACCCCGCGGTGTGGAAGGGCGTGTTGCACGCGCAGGGTCGGATCCCGACGCCGCACCTGCGGGCGCCCATGACCGACGCCTCGCCGGCCGCGGTGGAGCGCGCGCTCGCGGCCGTCGCCGCCGCGTCCTAACTCACCCCCACCGGCCCCATCGGCCCCACCGGCCGGGCTGCGGCCAGCCGCGACGCGAGCCGCGACGCGAGCCACGTTCGAGAAACGATACGGTTGCGTTTCGCAAGCGCGTGTGAGCAGGCGGCGGCAGCCCGGGCGGCGGGGTCGCGAGATCGGAGCGACGGGCCATGGGCATGGACGGGCAATGGGCATGACGGAGCAGTTGAGGGACCAGGCCGCCCGGCGGCGGTGGTGGATCCTCGGGGTCCTGTGCTTCAGCCTCCTCGTGATCGTGCTCGACAACACGATCCTCAACGTCGCCATCCCGACGATCGTGCGCCACCTGCACGCGTCCAACAGCCAGCTCCAGTGGATGGTCGACTCCTACACGCTCGTGTTCGCGGGCCTGCTGCTCACCGCAGGGAGCCTCGGTGATCGCTTCGGGCGTCGCGGCGCGCTCCAGGTCGGGCTCGTCATCTTCGGCCTCGGCTCGCTCGCGTCGGCCATGGTCTCGACGTCGAACCAGCTCATCGCAACCCGCGCGTTCATGGGCATCGGCGGCGCGTTCATCATGCCCGCGACGCTGTCGATCATCACCAACGTCTTCCCGGCCCACGAGCGGGGCAAGGCCATCGGCCTGTGGGCGGGCACCGCGGGGATCGCCGTCGCGCTCGGCCCGCTCGCCGGTGGCTTCCTCGTCGAGCACTTCTACTGGGGCTCGATCTTCATGGTGAACCTGCCCATCGTGGCCATCGGGCTGGTCGCGGGCGTGTTCCTCATCCCCACGTCGAAGGATCCGTCGGCGCCGCCTCTCGACCCGATCGGCGCGCTCCTCTCCATCACCGGGCTCACCGCGCTGCTCTACGGGATCATCGAGGCCCCCCAGGACGGGTGGACCGACGCCACGATCCTCGTTGCGTTCGTGGTCGCCGTCGCGCTGCTCGCGGCGTTCGGCGTGTGGGAACGCGTCACCGACCACCCGATGCTCGACATCCGCTTCTTCAAGAACCCGCGCTTCACGGCCGCGAGCTCGGGGATCATGCTCATGTTCTTCGCCATGTTCGGCTCGATGTTCCTCCTCACGCAGTACCTCCAGTTCGTGATCGGCTACACGCCGCTCCAGGCCGGCATCCGGCTCCTGCCGTTCGCGGCCGTGATGATGGTGACGTCGCCGATGAGCGCGAAGGTGGTCGAGCGATTCGGCACCAAGCTCGTGGTCGCGGGGGGCCTCGCGCTGGTGACGCTGGGCTTGGTGCTCCAGGCCGGGCTCACGGCCACGAGCAGCTATGCAGACATCGTGTGGCGGATGATGGTGATGGCCCTCGGCATGGGGCTCACGATGGCGCCGGCCACCGAGTCGATCATGGGCTCGCTTCCGCTCGCCAAGGCCGGCGTGGGCTCCGCGGTGAACGACACCACTCGCCAGGTGGGCGGCGCGCTGGGTGTCGCCGTGATCGGGAGCGTGCTGTCGTCGGGCTACGGCCCGAAGATCGCCGACGCGCTCGCGAATCGCCCGCTGCCGCGCGCGGCGAAGGGGGCGGCCCGGAGCTCGCTCGGCGGGGCGCTCCAGGTCGCGTCGCGCGTCCGCGGGCTGCGAATCCCCGGTGCCGACGCGATCGCCGGCACGATCGCGGGCACGGCCAAGTCGGCATTCGTCGACGGGTTGCACGCGGGCGTGGTCGTCGCCGCCGGCGCGGCCCTGGTGGGCGCGGTCGTCGCGCTCGCCTGGCTTCCCGCACGGGCACGGGCGCAGGACGTCGCCGAGCAAGACGCCGCGTACGCCGACGCGCGGGGCTTCGAGGACCCGGCGCTCCGGCCGGTGGAGGCGTGATGGCCGACGCGGCGTCGGTCGTCGTGGGGTGCGAGGGTCGCCGCCCCGGGCGGCCGCGCAGCGCCCGGGCCGATCGGGCCATCATCGATGCGACCACCGAGCTCTACGCCGAGCGCGGGCTCGACGGGCTCACGATGGAGGCCGTCGCGGCAAGAGCAGGCGTGAGCAAGGCCACCCTGTACCGGCGCTACCCCTGCAAGATCGACCTCGTGATGGCGGCGGTCACCGGGTTCACCGCCGAGGAGGCCCCTCATCTCGACACCGGTACCACCCGCGGTGACCTGCGCGCCATCGTGGCCGGCCTCGTCCATCTCGTCGGCGCCACGATCGCGGGGCGGATCATCCCGATGATGGTGGCCGAGATCCACCGCAACCGCGAGCTGTCCGACGCCAGCCACCGCTTCATCGCCCGTCGCCGCGCTGCCACCGCCGCTGCAGTGCGCCGGGGGATCGCTCGGGGCGACATCCGTGCCGATGCCGACGTCGACCTGCTCGTCGACCTCATCGCCGCTCCGGGCTTCTACCGCCACCTCGTGAG
>Ga0209515_10004104_pt1 | contig 19995 bp, 9 predicted proteins | sample Subgroupgradi54m_FD_187454 | JGI IMG/M metagenome (GOLD analysis project Ga0209515, IMG submission 187454) | Subsurface groundwater microbial communities from S. Glens Falls, New York, USA - GMW60B uncontaminated upgradient, 5.4 m (SPAdes)... ...
CCGTGCGTTTCTGTTGCCGTTCGATCCAGCGCACGAGTGTTTCCGGCTGAACGAACAACAGCATCATCGGTGGGAAGAGAAAGAGGAAAATCGTGGGGACGTGCAGCGTCGCCCAGAGCATGACCTGGAACGCGATGCCCAATGTGATTCCGATCGTCCGCGTGCGTGGAATCAGCCAGAGAAAGGGGATCGTCAATTCAAAGATCACGCAAACCACGCCTAACCCGTAACAGACACCGGGATGGATGGCCAGCCAACTGCGCAAGGCAAATGCGCGGACGACGCCGATGAGCGGATAGTGCATCAAGTGATAGTAGGGATTGCCCGTCAACCAGTTGCCACCCGCCGTGATCTTGCCGAGTGCTGTGTACCAGAACATCCACACTAGCTGAAACTGGAGCAAGCGCTGGATGAAATAGGGTCGCAGCCGTTTATACGAATCGGCCTTCCCACGTCGCACGCTGTCGAGCGAGAGGAAGTCACCGGGGTAGTCGGTCACGCACATGAGAAAGAGCGTGACGAGGAGAATATCGAAGCTCAACGTCCCAATGTGATAGCTATTCAGCGCATAGAAGTAGTAGCACGAGAGCGTCATGAGGATGCAGCTTCGTTGGGTGCGGAGGCCGATCGCAAACGTGATGAGAGTGATCGCGAAGAGTCCGACGAAACACCAGACGAGCCAATCCGGGCTACTGGCGACCAGGCGAAGGATCGAGGCGGGGAAGAACGAACTGTTTTGTATCTTGAATGCGGTTGCAAGATAGTTGTCCTGCATCTGGAAGAAGGATGGGATCATGTGGCATCCTACCGTCCAGGCGACTGCAACGCGGAACAGCCCAAGGCTGAGGGAAGGACGCTTATCGAGAAACGCCTGATGCCAGATCTTGGTGAGCGTCATTGGCAGCGATACATGGGCTGACGCAAGAGACGGTGTGGCGTCTCGATGAGATCCGGGTACTCCGCGTAGGCGATGAGAAAATCGTCATACGACGGGAACTTTCGTTTGAGGTAACGACAGAAGTCTGGCGCGACATTGCGGGAAAGCACGCCAATGAGGACGTTGCGGCGGACATTGTCATAGCCCACCGCATTCGTCTGGAAGATGCGATGAGGGTCGAGGAGTGTTGGCGTCCCGCCGCGAAGCCCGTAGACTTCGGCAAACCCGTACGATGAATCGACATGATAAAACATGATCCAGCCCGCGGGAGGAAACAGAAGGGCGAGTTTTGGCAGGGGACGGTTAAAGAGAGGGCTGAGATAGTTGGCCCGCAGCGACTCGTACTGGAATAGAAGCGTCCAGCAGAGAACAAACCACGTAATTGGGATGCTTCGACGCAGCATCGGGCCTATTATACCCGCTGCGGCGTGCCGACGCAGCGGTAGTCTTCGCGGAGGGCATTGGTTATAATAGACTCACGTGACAGTGTCATCGGGAGCGAGAAGAGATGCTGCGTCCAGAAGAGTTTGCGGTCATCACGCGTCTGTACGAGCGGATGGGAGCGGCCCATGTGGCCGCTCGAAAGATGTTCGGCCGCCCGCTGACGCTGGCGGAAAAGATTCTCGTCTCGCATGTGCGCGAGCTTGCCACACAGGAGTTCAGCCGCGGAGCCAGCTACCTCACGCTTCAGCCGGATCGTGTCGCGATGCAGGATGCGACGGCGCAAATGGCGATCCTCCAGTTCATGCAGGCCCGACGCGAGACGGTCGCGGTGCCGACGACGATTCACTGTGACCATCTCATTCAAGCGCGCGTCGGTGTGGTGGAGGACATGAAAGCGGCCCTTGAGGCGAACCAAGAAGTGTATGAGTTTTTGCGCAGTGCGGCCGCGCGCTACGGCATGGGATTTTGGGAACCGGGTGCTGGGATCATCCACCAGGTGTTTCTCGAGCAGTACGCGTTTCCTGGTGGACTCTTGATTGGGACCGATTCCCACACGCCCAACGGCGGCGGGCTCGGGATGCTAGCCATCGGCGTCGGAGGCTCAGATGCGGCAGATGTGATGGCGGGTCTGCCGTGGGACGTGAAGTGTCCCAAGTTCATCGGCGTCCGGCTCACGGGCGCACTCAATGGCTGGACGTCGCCGAAAGACATCATCTTGAAACTGTGCGGGTTGCTCACGACGAAGGGCGGGACGGACAAGATCATCGAGTTCTTTGGTCCTGGGACGCGTTCGATTAGCTGTACGGGCAAGGCGACCATCACGAACATGGGCGCTGAGGTTGGCGCGACGACGTCGGTCTTTCCCTTCGATGAGCGTATGACGACGTACTTACAGGCAACCGATCGCGGGAACGTGGCGAGGCTCGCCGAGCAGCACCGCAGCGACCTCATCGCTGATCCAGAAGTCGAGCAGGAGCCGAAACGATTTTTTGATGAGATCGTGGAGATCGATCTGTCGAGTTTGGAGCCGTACATCGTCGGCCCGCGCCGGCCCGATACCGCTCGTCCACTCTCGCAACTCGCCGCAGATGTTGAACGGGGTGGGTTCCCCTCGAAGATGAAAGCCGCGCTCATCGGCAGCTGCACCAATTCCTCGTACGAGGATATTGGTCGCGCTGCCTCGGTGGCCGAACAAGCTCAGCGAGCGGGCCTTAAGGCGGCGTGCTACTTTCTCATTACCCCAGGCTCAGATCAGATTCATAATACGATTCAGCGCGACGGTCAACTCAACGCGCTGGCGGCCATCGGTGGCACGGTATTGGCGAATGCATGCGGGCCGTGTATCGGTCAGTGGAAGCGCGATGACATCACGCCCGGTGAAGTCAACTCCATCCTGACATCATTCAACCGAAACTTTCCAGGCCGCAATGATGGCACCGCTGAAACGCTTGCCTTTATGGGCAGCCCTGAGATCGTGACGGCGATGGCGCTCGTCGGTGACCTGCGGTTTAACCCGCTGAAGGATCCGATTCAGACCCCGGATGGCCGGCGCGTCATGCTCACTCCTCCGTCGGCGCCTGAGTTGCCCACCAAGGGATTTGCAAAAGGTGAAGCGGGCTACATCGCGCCCACACCGCTTGCGGATCGCCAGCGCCTTGAAGTCGTCATTTCCCCGACGAGTGAGCGGATCCAGCGGCTGGAACCGTTTCCCGCGTGGGACGGCAAGGACTTTGACCGGCTGCCGATTCTTATCAAGGTAAAGGATCAGTGCACCACAGATCATATTTCCCCGGCGGGCAAGTGGCTGCGTTTCCGCGGCCATCTCGATCGGATCAGCGACAACATGTTCACGGCGGCGGTCAACGTTTTCACCGGCCAGGCGGGCACCGCCATCGACCAGCTGGACGGCCAGACGAAACCGATTGCACAAGTCGCTCGCCACTACAACGCGCAGCACCTTGGCTGGGCCGCGGTCGGCGATGAGAATTACGGGGAAGGCTCCAGCCGCGAGCATGCGGCCATGTCACCGCGCTATTTGGGCTGTCAGCTCGTCATCGCCAAGAGTTTTGCCCGTCTGCACATTACCAACCTGAAGAAACAAGGCATTCTGCCATGCACCTTCACCAACCCGTCCGACCACGATCAGATCAAGGCCGACGATCGCATCAGCGTGACCGGACTGAGCCAGCTCGCACCCGGCCAACCGCTGGTGGCGATCCTCCACCATGCCGATGGCAAGACCGAACCCATGCAGCTGCTCCATTCGATGACCGATGAGCAGATCTGCTGGTTCAAGGCGGGGGCGGCGCTCAATCTCCTTTCCTCCAACCGGTAGGTGATGCCTCTCTCGCAGCGCCATCCCTCGAGCGCGGTCCGACGTGGTAAGAGTTGACGAAACGACGGAGCCACGGTAGCATTGTGGCAATCGTGATGACGCAGCCGCCCTCCAAAACGCCGACCCCAGCGCCCCTCGCACTGTCCACACGGATCGGGTTCGCTTTTCGACGCTATTTCATCACTGGCCTCGCCACGTTGTTCCCAGTGACGGTCACGAGTTGGCTCGTGATCGTGATCTTCAATGTGACGGATCGGTTTCTGGGCCAGCGGCTTGGATTCAAAATTCCTGGACTGGGACTGCTGGTGACGGTCCTCATCATCTTATTGGTCGGTATTTTTTCTGTGCACTTCTTTGGGCGTGTGGTGTTTAAGACGATCGAGTTGTGGATTGGCCGGCTGCCATTCATTAAGAAAATCTATCCCCCGATCAAGCAGTTCGCGGACTTCCTCTTCAATGAAGGCGAGAGCGGGGGCAAGTTTCGTGGGGTGGTCCTCGTCGAGTATCCTCGGCCGCGTTCGTACTCGATCGCCTTTGTGACGAAGGAATGGTCCATGACACTCAACGGTGCGATGCAGACGATGCTCACACTGGTCATCCCCACACCGCCCTCCCCATTGACCGGCCCGATCCTCTTTGTCCCGAAGGAGGATGTCATCTGGCTCAACCTCTCCGTGGAGGAGGCGTTTAAGCTGTCAATGTCCGGCGGCGTGGTGGCGCCTCCCCTGCAGGTCGCTGGGACCGTGCATTCATCACCCGTTTCGTGAAGGAGTTGTGTTGATGGAATCTTGGTTTGTGGTCATGGCTGATCCGACGTTTTCCATTTGGGAGCGCGTCGCGCTGGGCGGCGTCTTTCTCGTCGCGATCATCGGACTGCTCTACGCCGCGTTTCTGGCCGCTGAAATGTTGAGTAAGGATCAGGGGACGGAGGCGATGCGCAAAATCAGCGAGGCGATCCGCATCGGTGCCAACGCTTACCTCACCCGCCAGTTTCGCGCGATCGCCCTCCTCATCCTCGTGCTGACGGCGCTGCTCTATTTCACCGCGGGGGAGCAGCACATTGCGATTGGGCGGGCCTGCGCGTTTTTGATGGGGTCCATTTTCTCCGCCACCGTCGGGTTCATCGGCATGAACATGGCGGTCCAGGGCAACGTCCGGGTGGCGGCCGCCGCTCGGACCAGCTTTGCCGAAGCGCTGAAGATTGCCTATCGCACCGGCACCATCACCGGCATGCTCACCGATGGCTTGGGGCTCTTGGGCGGCACGCTCATCTTCATGATCTATGGTGAGCATGCGTATGAGGTCCTCCTCGGGTTTGGGTTTGGCGGGACGTTGCTGGCACTCTTCATGCGCGTGGGCGGAGGCATCTTCACGAAAGCCGCCGATGTCGGGGCGGATCTCGTCGGAAAGCTGGAGAAAAATATCCCGGAAGATGATGCGCGCAATGCCGCGACGATCGCGGACAACGTCGGCGACAACGTCGGCGACTGCGCCGGGATGGCGGCAGACATCTTTGAATCGTATGAGGTGACGATCGTCGCCGCGATGATCTTGGGCTGGGCCTCGTTCGGCCACAAAGGCGTGATCTTTCCCTTGCTCGTGCGGGCCGTCGGCGTGGTGAGCTCGATCGTCGGCACGTACCTCGTGCGTACCTCCGAGGAGGCGCGCGCGGCGATGAAAGCCATTCATCTGGGCTATACCGTTTCGGCCATGGTCTCGATCGTCGGCTTTTGCATCATCGGATTCTACTACCTTCGGTTTCCTTCGACGTCGATGCTGCCGGGGTGGATTAGTTTGGGCGTAGTGGGGCTCGACATGCGGCCGGTCTGGACGACGCTGGTGGGCATCGCACTGGCCGTCTCGATCAACTACCTCACCGATCACTTCACGGCACCGGAGAAGAGTCCGGTCCAGTTTGTCGCGCGCGCGACGCAGACAGGACACGCGACGACAATCATCAACGGGATTGCCGTCGGCTATGAGAGCAGCGTGTGGGCGGTCCTCGTCATCGCGCTGGCCATCTTCGGCTCGGTCCTCATCTACCAGGGCACCAATCCGACCTACATCGCCTACGGGGTGGCGATGTGCGGCATCGGCATGTTGACGCTCACCGGCAACAACATTTCGATGGACGTCTTCGGTCCGGTCGCGGATAACGCCAACGGCATCGGCGAGATGGCGCACCTGGACAAGAAGGCACGCCAAACACTCTCCGATCTCGACGCCTGCGGCAATACGACGAAAGCGATCACGAAAGGCATCGCGATTGGCTCGGCGGTGATCGCGGCGGTCTCGCTCTTCAACGCGTACATTACCGATATCGCGCGGTTGACAGGTAAAACGTATGAAGCGATCGTGCCGCTGCTGTCCATCTCCGAGCCGCTCGTCTTCATTGGGTTTCTTATCGGCGGCGCGATTCCGTTTCTCTTTAGCTCCCTGACGCTTCGCGCGGTGGGGCGCGCGGCGTTCCTCATCGTCCATGAGGTCCGCGCACAATTTCAGGATAAAGCGATTTGGGAAGGGACGAAGAAGCCGGACTATGCTCGCGTCGTGTCCATCTGTACGACCGAAGCGCAGCGCGAGTTGATCGGTCCGGGACTCTTGGCGGTCTTAGCGCCGATCATTGTCGGGATTACGCTCCATAAGGAGGCGCTGGGTGGATTCCTCGCCGGCATCATCCTCACGGGTCAACTGCTCGCCGTCTTCATGTCGAATGCGGGAGGAGCCTGGGATAACGCCAAGAAATTTATCGAGGACGGTCACTACGGCGGCAAAGGCTCGGAGGCGCACAAAGCCTCCATTACCGGCGATACCGTCGGCGATCCGCTCAAAGATACCGCCGGGCCAGCGCTCAACCCGCTGATCAAAGTCATGAACCTCGTCGCGTTGCTCACGCTGCCCTTTGTGGTCAGCAATGAGCAACGGCCGAACGCGCTCCTGTGGCTCGTCGCGCTGGTGGGTCTGGTGGTGTTGGGGGTGGTGATCTATCGCAGCAAACAGGAGTCACCGGAAATCCTCAAGTGGCAAGCGGCCATCGAGAAAGCGGCCGAGGCCTCGTAACCAAATGACGTGTAGGGGACAAAGGGCAGGGGGACAGCGTGGGGTGTCTGGCTCCCGTCTTCTGTCTCTTTTCTCTCTCGCGGTCCTCTGCTACCTCGTCGGGTGCGCGAAGGAGGAACCAGTCGTCAAGATTGGATTCGTTGGGCCGCTCACCGGCGATCAAGCGCCGCATGGGATCGATCTGCTCAACGGCGCAACCTTAGCCATCGAGGATGCGAATAAGCAAGGCCCGATCATTCCCGGCTATCGGCTGGAGATCCTACCGCTCGATGATCAGCGCAGTCCGACACAGGCGGTGGCCACGGCGAAGAAACTCGTCGCGGATCGTCACGTCGTCGCGGTCATTGGCCATTTGAACTCCTCCTGTACGATGCCCGCTTCAGCAATCTACCAGCAGGCCCACGTCTTGCAAATTTCACCGGTCTCCTCCAATCCACAGATCTCGCGTCAAGGCTTCGAGACGTTCTACCGAACCTGCGCGACAGATGATCTCCAAGGGCCGGGTGCGGCGCTGTTCGTCGCGAAGGATCTGAACGCGCAACGTGTCTTCATCCTCGATGATATGACGACCTACGGCCGCGGGTTGGCGAACGAGTTTGAGAAGAAACTGCGGGCGTTGCGCATTGAAGTCTTAGGACACGAGGGCATTACGCAAGGGGATAAAGATTTCGTGCCGCTGCTGACGAAAATCAAATCACTCAATCCCGATCTGTTGTACTTCGCCGGGATGTTTCCCGAAGGCGCGTTGCTGATCAAGCAGCGTGCCGAGCTCGGTGTCGGAGGGAAGTTCATGGGCGGAGATGGGATGTTTGAGTCGGCGCTGATCACCCTCGCCACTCCGCAAGCCGCTGAGGGGGTCTATCTGACGACGATCGGTTCCGATGTCCATCAACTGCCGAGCGCACAGACGTTTCTCAAAGAGTACGAGGCTCGCTTTGGTCCGGTCGGCGCCTATTCGGCCTACGCCTATGAAGCGACCAACATCGCCATTTGGGCGATTCGACAAGCGGGCGCCAAGGATCGAATGGCGGTGCTGGCCGCGATGAAGCGGTTGAAGGACTACCCCGGCCTCTTTGGACTGCAGAATTTTGACGAGCACGGCGATTCCCGCATCCATGACATCGGGATTTTTATCGTCAAAGGTGGCCGTTTCAAATTCGTGAAAGCTGCCACCTGGGATTAAGGTCGTCAATCCCGCTCAAGTCGGTAGGCTCGAGGCGGCGCGGATGACCGATGGAGAGCCGAGCGTTAGGTTCGTGATGTCCCGCACCATGTCCCTCCGGCCATCTTCTGCCGCACGCTCCGTCCCATGACGCCGCTCCAACTCTTCCTTCAGCAGCTCGCCAACGGACTCACGCTCGGCGCCATCTACGCGCTCATCGCGCTGGGCTACACGATGATCTACGGTGTCATCCAACTGATCAACTTTGCTCACGGGGACGTGTTCATGATCGGGGCGTACGCAGCGCTCACCGTGATGCTCGCCAGCGCGCATGTGCCTCTTGTCGCGGGGTCGTGGTGGTTCACGTTACTGTGTTGTGCTGCGGGCGCGATGATCGTCTGTGCTGGGCTGGGTGTCGCCGTCGAGCGGCTCGCGTACCGTCCGATCCGTCACGCGCCCCGTTTGAATGCGCTCATCACCGCGATCGGCCTGTCCTTCTTTCTTCAGAACGCGATCATGCTGTTGTATGGAGCGACGGATCGCCAGTTTCCAAGCCTCATTCCGCTCGTGCGGTGGGATGTGGGCGGGCTGACGATCACGCTGATGCAGCTGGTGGTCTGGGTGGCGTGTGCGCTTTTCATGGTGGCACTGCAACTCTTGGTGAGGTCGACCAAATTGGGCATGGCGATGCGCGCGACGGCGCAAGATCTCAAAGCGTGCGCCTTACTCGGCATCCCGGTCAATCGCATTATTGCGGTGACGTTCATGATCGGCTCAGCACTGGCGGCCATGGGGGGCGTGCTCTTTGGGCTGACGTACGGGACGATCAATTTTCACGACGGCTACCTTGTCGGGTTGAAAGCATTTACGGCTGCGGTGCTGGGCGGGATTGGGAATATCCCTGGCGCCATGCTCGGCGGCTTGCTCCTTGGTTTGCTCGAAGGGCTGGGGGCCGGCTATCTCTCCTCGCAGTGGAAAAACGTCTTTGCGTTTGTGATTCTCGTCGTGATCCTGCTGTTTAAGCCGCGGGGACTGTTAGGCGAGCGCGTGGCCGACCGCGCTTAAGTACAGACGCACGCATTTTGGATTTTAGGTCAACGCAGAGATTAACGCAAAAGATGGTCGATTATATCAATCCAAAATCAAAAATCCAAAATCAAAAATTTCATCGCGAGTACATGCAATGGGCATGTGGCGTCCTCGCCGCTCTGGTGTTGCCGTTGCTCCATCCGAACCCGTACCATCTTGATGTCCTTACCACATCGCTGCTCTACGCGCTCCTTGCGCTCGGGCTCAATCTCATTGTGGGGTTGACCGGGCTGCTGCACTTAGGCTATGCGGCGTTTTTCGCGATCGGGGCGTACACGTACGGGTTGCTGAATGTGCATTGGCATTGGTCGTTTTGGGTTGGCTGGGTGCCGGCCGCCATCGCGGGTGGGTTGTTCGGTGTGTGCCTCGGCATTCCGGCGCTGCGGGTGCGTGGTGACTATCTGGCCATTGTCACGTTGGGTTTTGGGGAGATCGTTCGCATTGCGTTTACCAATCTCGATCAGTGGACCGGTGGCCCGAATGGTCTCCTGGGGATTGCGCACCCGAGGATCTGGATCCCCGGAAGCGGTGTGATGGATTTTGGCGTGTCCTCAGCGCCGTACTACTATCTCGTCTGTGTGACAACGGCAGCGGTCGCCGCCGTCTGTGTGCGGCTGAGCCGTTCACGCGTGGGTCGTGCGTGGATCGCCATTCGCGAAGATGAGTTGGCCGCCTCGTGCACGGGTGTGCCCATTCTTCAGCTGAAGCTGCTCGCGCAAGGGTGTGGTGGGGCGATCGCGGGATTGGCGGGCGCGATCTTCGCCGCCAAACAAGGCACGATTACGCCGGATAGTTTTGATTTTGTCCTTTCGGTCATGATCCTCGCGATGGTCGTCCTTGGCGGACTCGGGAGTGTGCGGGGTGCCATCGTGGGGGCGCTGCTACTGGGCTCGCTCCCCGAGCTGTTGCGCGGATTTGACCAATACCGCATGCTCACGTTTGGTCTGGCGATGATGGTCATCATCCGGTTGCGTCCACAAGGATTATTCGGCGGGTTTCAACGCGTTCGGATGATCACGGGTCGTCCCCATGGCTCCACTGCTTGACGTGCGTTCGCTCACGAAGCGGTTCGGCGGCATCGTAGCACTCGACCGCGTAACGCTGAGCGTGGGGCAAGGAGAGACGGTGGGGCTCATCGGTCCCAACGGGGCAGGCAAGACCACGCTGTTTAATTGCGTGTCAGGGATCTTCCAACCGACCGAGGGGGAGCTGCGATTTGGCCGGGATCCGCAGGAGACTCTCGAGGGACTCGCGCCGCATCAAATCGTGCAGTGTGGGATCGCGAGGACGTTTCAGAACATCCGGTTGTTCGCTAGTATGAGCGTGTTGGATAACGTGCTCGTCGGAACGTTCCCACGGACGCACTCCGGGCTCCTGGGTGCGACGCTGCTCAGTGCCGAGGCGCGCCGCGAGGAGCGGTGGGCGAGAGATCGTGCGATGAGTTTGCTACAGTTTGTCGGCCTGGTGCCGCGTGCCAGCGAGCTTGCGGGGTCGCTGCCGTTTGGGCTGCAGCGTCGGTTAGAGTTGGCGAGGGCGCTGGCCTCTGATCCGGCGTTGGTGTTGCTCGATGAGCCGGCGTCCGGGTTGAACCGGAGCGAAAAAGACGAACTCCTCCAGGCGATCCAACAGTTGAAGGCGCAAGGGCTCTCGATTCTGATCATCGAACACGACATGCAAGTGATCATGCCGGTGTCGGATCGCGTCGTGGTGCTCGACTACGGGAAAAAGATTGCCGAGGGCGCACCGAAGTCGATTCAGACGGACGCCCGGGTCATCGAAGCCTACCTTGGCGTTCCCCCCTCCGCGCGTTGAATGACCACCTTGCGCCTTGAGCGACTAGAAGCCGGGTATGGACCGACGACATGCCTCAAGGGCATTTCGTTGGAGGTGCGCGCAGGCGAAATCGTGGCGCTGCTCGGCGCCAACGGCGCAGGGAAAACGACGACGCTCATGACGATTTCCGGACTCATCGAGACGCGAGCCGGGGCGGTGTTGTGTGATGGCACGTCACTCAAGGGATTGGCGCCTGCCCAGATCGTCGCGCGCGGGATCAGTCATGTGCCGGAAGGCCGTCGGATTCTCCCGCAGCTGAGCGTCATCGAGAATCTTGAGTTGGGCGCATTTCTCAGACGAGACCGGTCAGTGATGCGAGAGGATCTGGAACGGATGTTTTCATTGTTCCCCATTCTGAAAACTCGTTCACGCCAACTCGCCGGCACCCTCTCAGGCGGTGAGCAGCAGATGCTGGCGATGGCGCGCGGCCTGATGGCGCGGCCGAAGCTGCTCTTGCTGGACGAACCGTCGCTGGGACTGGCCCCGAAGTTGGTCGTCACGATTTTTGAGATCATCCAGCGTATTAACCGAGAAGGGATTGCGGTCCTACTCGTCGAGCAAAATGCGTATCTCGCACTGCAGATTGCCCATCGAGGCTACGTGCTCGAAACCGGCCGCATCGCGCTGACGGATACCGCCGCATCGCTGGCCAAGAATCCACTCGTGAAAGCCGCCTACCTCGGCGGCTGATTCTACCTCCCCCTCAACACATCCAAGCGCACAAGTCACAGTGTGCGCCACGCACTCTTCGTGTGTCCTTCCGGTTTTCATACACATCATGTAACTTGAGATTCTACAGGGGATTAATTCGTTCCGTTGTCTTGGGGAGGGCCGCGTGAGTCAGGTATACTTTTGATAGGTTTTCATCAATTTTCATCGTTTCGCGTAACCCCTCACAAAGCCGTCCAACGCTGCGAAAGGGGTTCTCAATTTTTTGGAGCGTTCCCTCGAACGAGGGTGACCCAGAGAGTGCATGACGGATCAAGCCGCGCACCAACACTACACGCTCAGACGCACAACGCCGCCGTGGCAGCGCCACCTGTCCTTCGTGCTGGCGATCGCGCTGATCGCCACGAGCTGTCCGGCACCGCAAGCCTTTGCCGCCGGTAGCGTCAGCCCACTACCAAGCCCACGATCGTCGACGGGACCAGTAGATCTCGCACGTCTTGATCTCTCATCGCTCACCGTCCCCGCAGAGCTCGGTGACATCGTTGAGCGCTGGCAGCCGGCGGATCTTCCACCGCGTGCCCTTGTCATCCATATTCAGGATCTCCATACCCACCCCGAAGCCCAACGCCATATCGCCGAGCTGATCGGATATCTTCATTCAACACTGGGGATCGAGCTGGTCGCACTTGAGGGAGCCGAGGGGATGTGCGATACGAGTCCCTATACCGACCTTCCGGATCCGACCGCGACAGAACGTATCGCCACACTGTTTCTCAACGACGGTCTGTTCACGGGAGCGGAGTACTATGCCATGACGCATCCTCACGAGGTGACGTTGTGGGGTGTGGAAAATGCGACGACGTACCTTGCGCATTTGCAGACGTATCAGCAAGGGATACATTCCAGCGCCACGGCGGCCGCGATCCTCCAGCAGCTTCTCCACTTTCTTGTATCGCTTAGGTCGACGACTTACCCATCCATCCTTCGACAACTCGTGGCTCTCCGTGAAGCCTACGAACAGAACGGCGATGAACAGGTTTTTAGGGCGCTCGTTGACGAACTGCGACGTATGGCGAGTGCGTCCAGGCTTGACCTCAAAGCCTATCCTCACGTCATCGCGTATACGCAGGCGGAACAACTGTACGCGCATCTGGATATGCGTGCGGTGGAAGCCGATCGCAAGCTCCTGATCCATACGCTCTATCCACAGCTTAGTTCATCCGAACGACGACAGTTGCCAGGACGAACCAGACGCGAGACGAACAGCAACACCTTTCAAGAGGAGGACGATGAGCGTCTTGCCGAGCTGGGAACACGCCACGGGTTGCTAATCCCTTCAGTTGAATCTGAAACGCCTCCATTTTCAGTCGCGAGGTTCGTGCTGACGCTGCTACGAGGCATCCCGGTCCAGGAGAATCGCTACCATGCGTTTCGGCAATATCTCGCGTACATCAAGCTCACCAAACAACTCCATTCCTCAGCGCTGCGCAACGAGTTGGAAGCGCTTGAGGAGATCATCGAGCAGGCCGCCTTCACCACCGACCAGCAGCGCGCGCTGAGCCGTTTGTTCAAGCAGTGCGCGATTCTCGATGAGCTGATCCGTGCAAAGCTCTCACCGGAACATTACCAGTACTACCAGCAGCATCGGCGCGAGTTTACCACTCCTGCGATCTGGCAAGCGCTTCAACAGGTCGAGCCTCACGTCCAGCCCCGTTCGTTGACCAAAGAACAGCTCGACCAGCTTATTGGACAGTTGCCGGTGTCCGAGCGCTTCTACCTGCTGGCCTCACAACGAAACGACATTTTCGCCCGTAATGTCGCGCAGCAGCTTAACGAGCGAAACCTCTCATCTGCAATCCTTGTAACGGGTGGCTTCCATACGCTCGGCATTACACAGCGGCTTCGAGATCGCCAGATGGCATACCTCGTCATCTCGCCAACCATCTCCACGAGGATGAATGAGGTGGAGTACCGCGAGCGCTTGGAGAATGGCACGCCGACGATGGATGAGCTGTTGCAGCAGCTCAACCGCCAAACGTTGGTGCCGGTCCTCAGGACGGGAACCATCGCGGGCCAAATTCTCGAGGACTCACACGGAGCGTCGCTAGTCCCTGGGCTGGTTCGAGTGGACGCGACGGCGGGCCGCACCCTAAAGAGCGTGACACTGTTCTTGTTTGTCGGACTGTGGACGTACCTGTTCCTGCAGCATGCGGGCATCGATGGCGTTCATCAACTCCTCACCTGGATTCAGGCGCACGCCGGCTCCGGTCTAAGTCTGGCGCAGACCGATGGTGGGCTCACGCTAAGCGCTCTGGGTGACAAAGTCGATTTTAATCTACTCCCAGGCGGTGCCGTCGCCTTCGCCATGGCCAGCACAAGAGGTAAGCCACCAGCGGCCGGTAGAGCGCCAATAGAGGGGAAGGAAAGAATTGATCCTGTGTCCCCAGATTCCGAGACGCACTCCCGAGTCCATGTGGCACAACGACCCATCCTTCAGACCGTTGAGTTCGAGCACGAAGGGAAAATGCAGCAGTTGGTAGTCAAGAAGGCGACTGGAGAGGGAGCGATCCGCTTGGAAGAGCTGAAAGATATGCCCCAGCTAGACCTAGATCCGGAATACATTGTCGATGCCGCACGTGATCCGCACGCTATTGCTTACCTAATCGAGGAGCGTGAGAGCGGCAAGCCTGTGGCCTATGTACTGGGCCAGCCCTCTCAGGAGGAAGCCGGCCTCTTCGAGATTATCTCGATTGTAACGTTATCCTCTTATCGGGGGCGTGGTATTGGCAACTATCTGATGGGCCAGATGATCGGAGTTGCCCGGGAACAAAAGTTTGCGCGCGCGTCGGCCTATGTGCTGCCCGGTGGGGGTCGCGAGTCACAGGTTGAGCAGTGGGCCATGCGCTACGGCGCTATGATTGCTTCAATCAACGATCCGACTTTCTACGATATGAGTGGTGACAGGTATGTCCACTATCTAGGCAGGGGTTTGGAGCCTGAGTTGGAGGTCATTAACCGTCTACCACAACCTGAAAGAAATACTCGGTTACAGCAATTGTTAGCCGCTCATCCGAATGCCCGTGTCGAAGTGCAGTTTGATCTCCAAGAATTCCTCGAAACAGGGGGACAACCATCGATGTCTCAGCCAGCTGCGCCAAGACCCGACGCGATGCAGAGCAAGACGAAGGCGTCGAATGCGCTGGGGGCGCTGATGGCGGGCGGGATCGCGGGCGGCTTAACGGTTGCAGCCTTAGCAGGCGTGGTGGCGGCAACAGGATTGATTGGAGTGGTTCCTGCGCTGCTCCTGGCCGCGGTCGTGGGTTTGATCGGTGTCCCCATCACGGTGAACTTTTTGACGGCGGGTGGGTGGATCATCCGCGCCTTTATTCTGCATGGCGGCATTCGAGGACCTGACGGCCAGCTCCATTTACGTGATCTGCTCTTAACCCCCATCGCCACACCCCAAGGAGAACATCCCGCCTTCAGCCTCATCCCGCAGAGGCTCCAAGATTCGATTCGCTATCACGAGATCCAACACGCACGATGGGGCGAGATCGGTGCGCATTTCTTCCAATCGCTGCAGTTGCCAGCGATCACCCTGCTCGCTCTTTCGCCGACAGGTTATATGGTCGTTGGTGCCGGGCTCATCGCCTTCGGTCTTGATGTGACGATCATAGCGGGACACGCGAGAGCCTACGAGTACAGCACGCTTGGCCTCGCCGGGCTGATTGCAGGGGTTGTGCTTGTCTCCTTCCGCGCACCAATCACAGCGCGCTTACAGCGAATTTTCTTGGCCGTGTGGGCACCAGCTGCGCCCGCGACAACAACAACGAAACCTGCCCAAGTGGAACCCGGTACCAAGAGTTCCCCGACTGAACCATTGACGTCTCCTGTCCCAGGAATTCCCACTGAAACCAATCAGAGACGTTCTTATCAGCGCTTCATCGTGCCTCTCAGTGTACTCATCAGCAGTACCCTTGTGATCACATTGGATCATCTCTTAAAAGCTGCCTACCCGATATGGCCTGACGATATTTTGTTGACAAAGGGAGTAACGATCATACTGCTATTCCCACTGGCGGTTTTTGAAGTGTTCTATTACAAATTTGTCTTGCGGGACGAGCGATCTCCTGTCCGGAGGTTACGTTACAGCATTCTACTTGGCCTACTTGTCGGTGCAGTGGTCAGCAACCAATACGATGCGTTGAGATATGGAGTGGGCTTCAATCCAATCCCCATGGATTGGGATCTTGCCCCTGCTCCTGCCACAAATCTTGCGGACCTCATAGGGGCCGGCGCCCTACTTGGTTCTATGGGAGCCATATTGAATCGGGCCACAAATGGGAGAGCCTTGAGTACATGGAGGGGAATCGCAGGAGTACTAGTTTACTTAAGCGGTCTAATGACGGCGGGGATTTTCGGGGTGAGCTTAGTACGGCTCGGAGATGTTTCAGTCCACAATATGGTAGGAGCGATTACCGGGATCGCACTCGCACTACTCGGGGGATTTCTCCTAAGACCTATTTCGGTGAAGCACAAGCATTCCGTACCGGAAAATCAGGGACAGCTTGAGACGGCACCAGCGCCCGCCGTTTCGCCAGAAGGTGTTTCGCTAGAACAGTTATATGAGCACGCTCCTCATCTGAGAGATGCGCCGATCACCCAACGTTCAGATGGGCTCAGGCAACTCTTTGATGCGGCGGGCAATCAGTACGTTGAGATCGCCCCAGACCGGTGGGTGGCTGGTATCACCGGCGGCCTGCCCGTTTGGATGCGAGGTCGCAACGAGACGGCAAGCGAACCGTCGAATGCCAAATCGGTGACACCAGGAGTCCGTTCAGGATTTCTACCGAGCGGACGCGTGCTGGCGACGCAGTATGGAAAGTTCAACAAGCTCATGCAGCGATGGGTTCAGACAGCTACCACGGAGCATCGGGATATCGGACGCTACGTTCTGGAGCGTTTGGGTTTCAGCCGCCACGTGGTCGATGCAGCACCCACTGGTATCCACGTGACGGTTTGGGACATCGATCCAGCGTTCGCGAGGACGCTGACGGTCGATGAATTGAGCTTACGATGGAGTAGAGAGGTGTTGGCGCCGAGTTTCGATCGATCCCATCGACTCGTGGTGAAGATGCTCCGACAGGGTCGGGTGCAATGGGCTGATGATGAGCCGATCGAGTTTGATCTCACCGAAGATCCCGTCACGCCGGGGCTCACCTCTGCACGACACGAAGCACAGCACTATCTCCTCTTCAGGTTCTTTACTCCTCAGGATTGGCTCATGGTTCTTAGGGCACAGCGACAGGTTGGTGGGCAGAACGCGTTGTCCACCTCTGAATATCTCTTCAGTGACGATCGTTTTGAGGAGGCATTGGTTACCTTGAGCGAGGGGCAGTTTCATGCGAATCAGTTCAACGAAAGCGATCTAGGACATCTCGCCGATCGTCTAATCACGCTCAGCGAGGGGCTTATTCTATTGACCCAGGATGATCCAACCGTCATTCAATGGGCACATGCTCCTGCGTTTGAGCCGGTGTTCCAGCGTCTCGCCCAGCTGGGATTTAAGGTGCCCCCCTTGGGTGTTTCAAGACGAGCGTTGCTGTCTCTTGGAGCGACAACGGCTGCAATCGGCGCCCTCCTATGGGCGTTGCCAGCCAGCGTCTTAGCGCAATCGCAGACACCGAGCGGGTCCCAATCGCCTGGTACCGTCGGACCGTTGACTGGTCTCATGATCCAGCGCGCGGCCCGCGAACGACTCGAACCGTACCTGGCGAAGCTCACCAAGGAATGGAGGGTATCCAAAGATCCTCAAGAGCGACGCTGGGCCGAGATGCTGTCGCCCATGTCTGGGGATCGGATCAAGTTCATTAACCCCAATTCTTCCGTCCCGATCGGGGTGACCATTGAGCATCAACCTGATGGGACCTACGTCATGGGGAAGGCGGGTGTGCAATTCACATTACTCATTGATCCTGTGGCCATTTTCCGGATCTTCCAGCTGATAGACCAGCCTTCGGGACACCGCGTGCCCATTGACATGATCCTGCGAGCGCTCCTTGTGAAGGAACTTAGCGGAGTCGAGTATGCCACCGCCAATCCATTGCTTGGCCGAAGCACGGCGCTGATGGAGCAGTGGGTGACACCAGCCTTGCAAGCGTACCTCGAGCGCGTGAGTCGTGCGAGAGCACCCGAAGAAACGCTCGAGCCGCTGCGAGATTCTCGCCTGGCTCAACTCGTGAAGGTCTGGACCGCGCTAATCGCTGGGGTCGAGGCGGCCGGCTACGTGGGGATGGTGCGCTACCTCAGCAGCCAAAACATCTCACCTGAGGCGTTGGGTGATGTTGCACAAAGGGGCGATGTGTCACTCCGCGGCATTGCCGGTGGGATGTTCGTTGCGCTCCATCGCATTGGCCATGCGCCGGCCGCAGAGCAACCGCGACTCGCAGCACTTCACCATATCGACGCGATCCTGCAACAGTTCCGCGCCGCACTCCAGGCCTCTCCCATCCAGGCCGTCCTCTTTAATGCCGCCTACGGAGTGGAGGCGGCGGAGCACCGGGCCCAGATGCAGGGGGGACGGATCGTTGCACCAGTCGACCCTCAGACCGGACGCACCAGTAAGAGCTTTATGCCTCATTTGGACGATCCGCACTATGCGCGACCCAAACCAGAAGAGCTCATCAAGTGGTTCGGGCAGCCGCCGGCCACGTCAGCGCCCGCTACCCCGGACAGACCACAACGTCATGCCAGCATCACGCCGGTGCTGGGCGGACTCGCGCTGGGTTTGTTTAGTGTGCTGCTCGGCCTGCACGGTGCGTGGGCGCTTGATGGGCCGGGGGCGACGCTTGGAGAGTCTACCGCCCTGAGTGCGTGGGTGTTGGGGCTTACCGCGACCGTCGTCGTGGGTCTGATCGGTATTGTGCTGCTACTGCCGGTGCGAGGGGCCACGTCAGCGCACGGACCATCCTCCCGACGACAGCTCCTCCATAGTGGCGGGCTTTTGATCATCGGATCGCTACTGCAGGCCGGCCGGAGAGCTTATGGCCAGGCACTGTCCAACAGCTCGCCGCAATCGTCCGGACTTACTCTGCGCGAGCTCATCGAGCGTGGTGTCATTGATGCATATGATTTCCAAATCAAGGAGGAGGAGCAGCGTCAGAGGAACCAGGAACATCCCTCTCCCGCGATACTCAGACGGCTCATCGGCCAGGGCTTCAGCGATGAGGATGCCCGTGCTCTTATCCGAGAACAGCAACGTCTTGGTGCGTATGCGGGACGTACTCCGGAAGAGATCGAACAGCTTCACCAATGGACCATGCCTCTGACGATTTGGAACATCATGCGATACGATCCATGGTTGCCATGGCGTCTCTGGCGTTCGGAAGGGTTTGACATCGTTGATTTTCTCGGTGTGCTACTTGGTGCGGTCTCTGGGGGAGTCGTAGCGGTGGCCTTTGGACTCATCTATCCCATCGTTAGACGAATGACGCGGAGGGGCTTCTTACGCGCGATGCTGATGGCACCTACTGTTCCTGCCAGTATTATGGCAGCTGTCTCTCCGACGTATTTGCTCCTAACAGCGAAACTCGGCGGTACCGCGGAGGCTGACCCGATCTTACTACTCAATTCAGAACGTGAAAACCACGGATGGACACTCGACTTTCCTGTGGACGTCCCCCAGGTAATGCGGGAGAGAGTGCGGCGCTTGGCGCTGGCAGAAGCGGCCGTTCATGAAACTGCGCACCATCTATATCGTCACGCCTCACACGAGGTCGTCTATGCCATGGGATTCCTCCGGCTATGGGAGCTTGGTATTGCTTTCCACGGCAGGGAACCATCCTTTCCTGAATTGACATGGGTCGACTACGTATTGGGGACTCACTGGCGACGTGTGCTCTGTGAGACAGCCTGGACGCTCGGCCACGATGCCAAGGACCCGAGAGTGGCGTGGCACTATCTCTGCACCATTGCAGAGCTGACCAATCAAGGTCTCTCGCTCCAACGGGCCGAACGTGTTGCTCGCGGCAGGTTCAGTCGTGGGAATACTCGTGACGCCGAATTGGCTGCTCGCAACAGAGGAGCGGTGCGGGTGGGTATCCCCACCTCACTACGGCGGTTAACAGCTGGGGCGGAGGAGCTCTCAGTGCGCGGGGGAACCCTTGGGGCGCTGATCGATGAGATGAATCGATACTACCCCGGGATCAAAGAGCGACTCGTTTACCACGATCGGCTGAACCGAGCCTTCGATTTTTACGTCTACGTGGGGGGCGAGGAGATCCGACTCGGCGATGCACTGGACGCGCCCATTCCGCCAGGTGCTGAAGTGCAGATCGTCCTCGCCATCGCCGGCGGCGCGCCGACGGATGAGGAAGAGAAAGCCGCTCGACGTACCACAACAGGTGTGATCTCCGATAACGCTGCCCCCGTCGCGCCAGCTCAGCCGACCGCCACTTCGCCCGCGTC
>Ga0209515_10004105_pt1 | contig 19993 bp, 17 predicted proteins | sample Subgroupgradi54m_FD_187454 | JGI IMG/M metagenome (GOLD analysis project Ga0209515, IMG submission 187454) | Subsurface groundwater microbial communities from S. Glens Falls, New York, USA - GMW60B uncontaminated upgradient, 5.4 m (SPAdes)... ...
CCCCAGGTGTTGGATGTGCGGCGCCGGCTCGGTGAGCCGCTACGGGTGGCGATCGCCGGACGGCTGAAGGCCGGCAAGTCAACTCTGGTCAACGCCCTGATCGGGCGTCGGGTGGCGCCCACCGAGGTCGGCGAGTGCACCCGCATCGTCACCCAGTTCCGGTACGGCACGGCCGACCGGGTCGATGTGGTGCGCCGAAACGGTAGTCGTACCAGCTTGCCGCTGGACGAGACCGGCATGATTCCGCAGCGGCTGAACGTGCCGCGATCGGAGATTTCCTACGTCGACGTGACCCTGACCAGCGACCACCTGCGCGAGCTGACCGTGGTCGATACGCCTGGCCTGGCCAGTGCGAACACCGCTGTCAGCGCCCAGGCGCGGCGGTTCCTGTTCAGCGAGGCGCCCATCGACGATGATCTCGACGAGGACTCGGCCAGCGCACTCTCCGGTGCTGAGGCGATCATCTACGTCTTCACCCAGTCGGTACGCGAGGACGATGTCCAGGCTCTTGAGGCGTTCCGGTCGATGTCGTCGCGCCTGTCCAGCAACCCGATCAACTCGCTGGGGCTGTTCAACAAGGTCGACAAGCTGGCTGGCGGCGGCACCGATCCGTGGCCGGTGGCGGCGCCGCTCGCCGCCGACCAGGGCAAGGTGCTGCGGCGGGTGCTCTCCGACGTGGTACCGGCGATCGGTCTGCTCGCCGAGACCACGGAGGCCGGGCGGTTGACCGCGGCCGACTGTGAGGCGTTGCGGGAGCTGGCCCGGCTCTCCACCACCGAGCGGGCGGTACTGCTCGCCTCGGTCGACCTGTTCACCTCCCGCGAGTGTTCGATACCCCGGGAGGCGCGTGAACGGCTGTTGCGCCTGCTCGACCTGTACGGCATCAGTTTCGCCATCGCCCAGCTGGTGGCGCAGCCCCAGCTGGCCACCGGCGAACTGGTCCGGATGCTGTTCCAGGCGTCGGGCTTCCCACGGCTGCGGCAGACGCTGGACCAGGCCTTCCGGTGGCGCAGCGACGCGATCAAAGCCGGTTGGGCGCTGTCCAGCCTGGAGAAGATCGCCAGCCATGCCGAGCGCCCGTTCGACCGCGAGCTGCTGCGCGACGCGATCGAACGGGTACTCCAGCAGCCCGAGTACCACCGGCTGCGATTGCTGGAGGTGGCCCAGTTGGTCACCACCGGCGCCGTCGAGCTGCCCGACCAGATGGAGGGTGAGCTGACCCGGCTGGCCCTGTCCAGTGATCCCGGGTGGATTCTGAACCTGCCGGCCGCTCCGGCTGAGCAACTGGTCCGGGCGGCGCTGGATGCCGCCACCCGTTGGCGGGCGTACGCGGTCGCCGGCGCAAGTCCCGCCCAGTCCCGGGTCGCCCTGGTTGCCCACCGCGGCTTCTACCTGCTGTCGCAGCGGATGCGTGGCGGCCCGGCCCGGGTCGGCTGAGCCCTGACAAACCGACGAGGAGCCCCGATGTCCTTTTCCAGCAGCCGGGCCGTCGCCGCGATCGTGGCGGCCATCATCGCGGTACTCACCGGCCTGACGGTGGCTCTGGTCAGCCCATCGGGAACCGGGGCCTGGCGGGCTGCCGCCGTGGCGACCGTCGGTGCGCTCGCAGCGGCGTTGTGGCTGCTCGCCACCGGTCGTGGCCGGCCCGGTGCGGCGCCACCCCGTGGTGGCCGGCAGGGTGCGGCGCCGCCCGGTGGTGGCCCGCCCGGCGCGGCGCCGCCTCGCAGTGGCCGGCGCGGTGCTGAGGCCGGCGACGGCGCTCAGGCCAGGTCCGACCGGTCGGCACTCATCCAGGCCTGCATCTATGTGCGCGACCGCACCACCAGTGCCGCGCTGGGCGAGCGGCTGGGCGCGGCGTTGCGCGAGGCAGGGGTGGACCCGATCGAGCCGACCGGGGAACCGTTCGACCCGGCGCAGCACGAGGCCGGCGGCGCAACTCAGACCGATGATGTGTCGAAGATCGGCACAGTCGCCGCGGTGGAGGTGCCCGGCTACGCCGACCGTGGCCAACTGCTGCGGGTGCCCGTCGTGACTGTGTACCAGGCCGGAGAAGGCCGCCATGTGCTGCGGGAGGACCAATGACCACCACCCAACCGTCTCCGCCGACCGCTGACCCGGGGTCGCCCGCGACCGCTCCCGCCGGCGCGTCGGCACCTGCTGGCGGAGCGGGTGCCGACGCCGCTGCGCAGATTGCGGGCGCGCAGAAGATGCTGACCGCTGCGGTCGACGCGGGGCTGGCCTTTCTCCGCAAGGCCGACCCGGACGCCGCGGCCGATATCGACGCGCTGCGTCGGCGTGAGCTCAGCCGGCCCGCGATCGCGGTGGTCGGTGAGACGAAGCGGGGCAAGAGCTCGCTGGTCAACATGCTGATCGGGGTACCCAACCTGTCGCCGGTCGATGCGGCGGTCGCCACCGCGTCGTATCTGGAGTTCATCCACTCCACGACCCACGGCGCGCGTGCCTGGATCCCTGGGCGCGAGGACCCCGTCCCGCTGGAGCTGCGTGATCTGCGCGACTGGGGTACCGTGCTCGGCCGGCTACCCGAGGGACTGCGCCCGCCCCGGCGCATCGAGGTGAGCCACTCGGCGCCGCTGCTGCAGTACCTCACCCTGGTCGACACGCCGGGCGTGGGTGGGCTGGACTCGCTGCACGCCGAGGTGGCGCTGGACGCGGTGGAGCGGGCCACCGCCCTGCTGTTCGTCGTCGACGCCTCCGCCCCGTTCGCCAAGCCCGAGCTGGACTTCCTCATCGAGGCCAGCAAACGGGTCAACTTCGTGCTGTTCGCACTGACCAAGAGCGACGCGTACCCGGGGTGGCGCACGATCCTGGCCGACGATCGGGGGCAGCTGCAGGCGCACGCCCCGCGCTTCGGGACCGCACCGTGGTTCCCGGTCTCGGCCCGGTTGGCGGAGCTGGCCCAGACGATGCCGGCCGAAGCGTCCGCCGAGTTGATCCGCGAGTCGCGCATCGCTGAACTGCAGCATGCGCTCATCGACCTGGCTGGTAAGGGCCACGTGCTGCAACTGGCCAACATCCTGCGGGCGGTACGCAGCGAGATCGTTCGGATGGACCAGGAGATCGGTGACCGGATGCGCTCCACCGATCCGGATCCGGCCGACGCCCAGCGGGCCAAGGACGAACGCACGGCGGTGGCGGCCCGCAAACGTACCGAGTCCAAGCACTGGTCGCTGGCGCTGAACACGGAGACCCAGCGGGCCCGGATGGAGGCCACCACGCGGCTGCGCAACTACGCTACGCAGCTGCAGGAAACCTTCATGAACCGCATCGACAAGGGTGACAGCAACGACCTGAAGAACATGCCGCAGGAGGTGGACCGGGCGCTGGCCGCGTTGAGCGTGCGCCTCTCCCACGACCTGGAGTTCCGGTTCCGCAAGGTCGGTGAGCGGGTACTGGCGCAGGTCTTCACCCCGCAGGAGTTGCAGCATGTGTTGCGCCAGCTCAACGCGCGGCTGCGGCACGCCCTGACCACCAAGCCGCGGCGCGACGCCGGCGGGGACAACGGCATGGTCGTGATGGGGTCGGCCGGCATGGTGATGATGGGCCGCGGTGCGGCAGCCGCCGGTGCGAGCCTGCTGGGGGTGGCTGCCGGCAGTGTGGTGATCCCGGTGATCGGTCTCGGGCTGGGGCTGGCCGCGGGGGCGTACATGGTCTTCAAGCGCAAGTCCATGACCGACAAGCAGCACGCCCGGACCTGGCTGCGCGAGGTGCTCGGGGAGGCCCGTGCGGCGCTCAGCGACGAGATCATGCACCGCTTCACCGACCTGCAGTACGCCCTCACCCTGGCTCTGGACGAGGCGATCGAGCGACGCCTGGCGCAGCTGGACGCGCATATCGCCGAGATCGACAAGGCGTTGGTCGAGGACAAGGCCGAGCGGAGCAAGCGCAAGACAACTTTGGCACAAGAACGGGAGGCAATGCGCGCCCGAATCAAGCAAGTTGATGAGGTACTCGTTCGAATCCGGCAGCTCCTGCCGGTGGCGCCAGCTGAAGCGTAGGGGTGAGCGATGGACCACCAGGACTGGCCCGAGTGGGCGGGCGACGAGTCGCACTCCGACGCCGACACCGCCGATCTGGGCCACTCCGGCGACCAGAGCTCCGGCGAGCTGGGCGATTTCAGTCACGCAATGGACGCCCCCGGTGGCTTCGACGATGGCTACGGCCTCGGCGATGAGCCCAGCCCGGAGCCCGGCGGCGAGCCGGTACACCCGTCCATCGGCAGCGCCCCCGACCTGACCGGCGAGAGCGGCGACGACCCACTCAACCAGCATGTCCCAGCAGATCACGGGTACCCCGAGGACGACCCGTTCCCGCACACCGGCTACGACGACCCGGGTGTGCACGACGGAGTGCACGATGACCCGGGTGTGCACGACGGAGTGCACGATGACCCGGGTGCGCATGACGGGGCGCACGATGACCCGGGTGCGCATGACGGTATCGACCCCGCGGCGGGTGACGACGCCGGCCACCACCCCGGTGAGGTCCACGAAGCCACCGACGCTCCCGAGCACACCCCTGACGATCTGATCGGCACCGACCCTGACGTGGACCCGCGCGCGGACGACCCGGGCTGGCATGAGCCGGAGTTCCCGCCGCAGCTGGACCTTGACCACGCGCCGCAGCCGGTGGACGGGTACCCGTGGAGTGACCCGACCATGCTCGGTACCGGCGCATTCGACGACGGCGGCCACCTGCCTGGCGGTTGGAGCGACCCGGCCCCTGGTGACCTGTTCGACTACGCCGGGATCTCGGTGCCCGACGGCGCCGACCCGTGGCAGGCGTTGCTCGGCTCGGAGGACCCGGCGGCCGGCGCGCTGGCGCGGTACTGGGCGCCGAGCGGTTGAGCCCGGTGCCGTCGCCTGGCGCGGGTCACGCCTTGATGGCTGGGCCGGTCGACGTGCGCCTCGACACCCAGGGGTGAACGGCTACCCGGTCAGCTGAGACCGATGATCAACAACACCGCGAAGGCGACGACCACCGCCACCAGCACCACGATCGTGAGTACCACGGTCGGTTCGATGCGCTTGCCGGGCTGCGGGCGAAAGGGCAGCTGTGGGCGTACCGGTACCCGGTTCATGGGTAGCGGTGGCTGGACGGGCCGTTGGACGAGGGGCGGCCGCAGAAGCTGAGGCGGTTGCGGTCCGGGCCGGACCGCAGGGCCCGGCGGCGAGCTGGTGGGTACGCCGCTCACCGGTCGGGCCGGGGGTCCGCCGGGCGCCTGTGGGTTGAGCGGGCGCGGCGGCGCAGGGGCCACCGCAGGGCGTGGGGGTACTGGCTGGGGGGCCGGCGGGCGGGGGCCCACCGGCTGTCCCGCGGGTGGCCGCGGCGGCACCATCGGGCCGGTTGGGCGCAGGGCCGGCCGGCCGAGAGGTGCCGGCGCGACGATGCCGGGCCGGGCCGGCGCCCGCAGCGGCGGAGCGAAGGTGCGCGGCACCCCGGAGTGGCCGGCCTGTCCGGCAGCGCCCGCTGGCCGCGCGACACCGATGCAGAGCGCTCCTTCGACCACCACCGTCTCCGGCTGTTCGAGTGTGGTCGGGGCCACGCCCAGGGCGGTATGGATCAGGTGCGCGGCGAGCGGGATCCGGCTCGACCCGCCGACCAGGAAGATGCCGACCAGGTCGGACGGGGTGAGCTTGGCCGCCTCGATGGTGCGCTTGAGGCACTCCACGGTGTCTTCGAGGTACGGGCGGACCATCGTCTCCAGCTCTTCGCGGGTCAGATGGGCGTCCACTTCCAGAGCCGGCAGGTGGATGTCCGTGCTAGTGGTCCGGGAGAGCATCTCCTTGGCGGCGCGGACGTCCTCGTAGAGCAGCCGCCGGTGCCGGCGGTCGTTGGCGTCGGTCGGGTTGCTCAGTTTCGTCCACGACTCAGCGTGACTGGCCGCGTAGGTCTTGCCGAGGTGTTCGACGATCGCGTGGTCGAAGTCCAGGCCGCCGACGTTGGCGATGCCCTCCTCGGCGAGGACGTCGAAGCCGTTGGGGGTACGCCGGACCACCGTCGCGTCGAAGGTACCGCCGCCGAGGTCGTAGATGGCCAGGCTGCGCCCGTTCGGTACCGCCGAGCCGAGCACCGCGGTGAAGTACGAAGCGGCGCCGACCGGTTCGGCGATCAGCCGCGGACTGCCCAGCCCAGCGAGGCGGGCCGCCTCGGTCAGCACGGCACGCCGCCGCTCCCCCCAGCGTGCGGGGTGGGTCAGTCGTACCTCTTCCGGGGCCGCGCCGCTGAGCTGGCGCCGCGCCTCGACCGCCACCTGGGTCAGCACCTGGCTGAAGACCCGGGGCACCGGCAGTTCGGTGTCGCCCAGGATGATCTGTCCGTCGTCCACGCAGCGCTTCGGGTTGGGCTCGAAACGGCTGGGGTCGGTCCGGGCGCTGCGCTCGGCATCGCGCCCCACGCTCATCCGGCCGTCGGGGTTCAGGTACACCGCCGATGGCAGCAGGGGTGAGCCGTCGAAGAGCAGGGGGCGCATCCGCCCGTCCGCCGTGCGGAGCATGGCCACGGTGTTCGAGGTGCCGAAGTCGATGGCGAGCACACGCATGGGGGCCACCCTACTGCCTGGGTACCACACCCCTGGGCACACAGGCCCGGCAAAGCCCACCGATCGGGGCATCGACCGGCACAATGGCAGGTCATGACCGTATACCGGTACCCGTACCTGGACGCGCCCACGCCGCTGGCCTTTGCCCACCGCGGTGGCGCAGCCGTGGGCGACGAGAACACCGTCGAGGCCTTCGGCCGGGCGATCGGACTGGGGTACCGGTACCTGGAGACCGATACCCACGCGACCGCCGACGGGGTCGCGGTGGTCTTCCACGACGACACCCTGGACCGGATGCTGGGCCGGCCGGGCCGGGTCGCCGACGTGCGCTGGGCCGAGCTCGCCGGGCCGCGCGTCGCGGGCGCCACCGCGGTACCCCGGCTGGACGAGATCCTCGACGCCTGGCCGCAGGCGCGGTTCAACATCGACGTGAAGTCCGACGCTGGGGTGTCGCCGACCCTGGACGCGGTGCGCCGGACCGGCGCGCAGGACCGGGTACTACTGGCGTCGTTCTCCACCGCCAGGCTGGCCCGGATCCGGGCCGAGGTCGGGCCGACGGTAGCTACCTCGATGGGCATGCGGGAGGTGGCCGCCGTCTGGGCCGGTGCCCGACGCCGGACGCCCGACGGGGTGGTAGCGGCGCAGGTGCCGGTACGCCACGGTCCGGTCCGGATCGTTACGCGCCGTTTTGTGCAGCGGGCGCACCGGCGTGGGCTGCAGGTGCATGTCTGGACGATCGACGAACCGGACGAGATGGCCCGCTTACTTGATCTCGGTGTGGATGGCATCATGACCGATCGCATTGAGGTACTTCGCGAGGTCTACCTGGCCCGCGGCCACTGGGCCGCCTGAACCGACGAGGATGGCGCGCCGCCGGCGCCGGCGGCGAAGCGCCAGTACCGCACCGGCGACCCCGGCGCCCAGGCCACCGCCGGCCCCGCCGAGCAGCAGCCAGCCGGAGCTGGCGAAGAGCCGGCCGGCGCCGGCCGGCGGGTGCTGGCTGAACGACGGCTTGCCCCGTGCCGGGGCCAGGGCCGCCTCACCGGGCTCGACCAGCCGGCCGACCGAGGCGTCGCGCGGTACCGCGAAGCCCCAGTCGAGCAGGGTGGCCCCCTGCTGCCAGGAGCGCATCGGGGTGATCTCGGCGCCGAGCAGGGTGACCAGCAGCCGCCGGCCGTTGCGCTCGGCGGCACCGACATAGGTGTGTCGGGCCACGTCGGTGAAGCCGGTCTTTCCGCCGAGCGCGCCCGGGTACTGGTACAGCAGTTGGTTGTCGTTCTGGATCTGGTAGCCGGTCGGGTCCCGGGGCGGCTGGGCCGGGATCTGCGCGCGTGGGGTGGCGATGTACCCCCGGAAGTCCTCGCGGGCGAAGCAGGCGCGCCCGATCAGGGCCAGGTCGTAGGCGCTGGTCTGCTGACCGAGCGCATCGAGTCCGGACGGTGTGACCGCGTGGGTGTCGTACGCCCCCAGCCGCCGCGCTTCGGCGTTCATCGCCTCCATCGTGCCCGGCACCCCACCGGCACCGCCGCCGATGCGGGCCAGCGTGTTCGCAGCGTCGTTGCCGGAGTTCAGGAGCAGCCCCAGCCAGAGCGTCCGTACCGGGTAGTGACCACCGAGCATCAGCCCGACCGCTGAACTGCCTGGCTCGAAGTCGAGGTCGGCCGGGGTCACCTCGACCACCTGTGCCGGATCGAGCTTCGGCAGCAGCGTCGCGGCGAGCAGCAGCTTCTGCACGCTGGCCGGGGCGCCGACCGCGTGCGGGCCGCAGGCGCCCAGCACGGCGCCGCTGTCCAGATCCGCCACCAGCCATGAGCGGGCGCTCAGCGTGCCCGGCGGCGCTGGTGCCTGCGCCGGTACGGCCAGGCCGACCGTGTCCAGGCCTTCCCCACCGATGGCTGGCGGCTGTCCGGTGCCGGCTGCGGCGGGGTGGGCGGCGTCGGCCGGGGCCGCCGGGCCGGGCGCGGCGACCGGGCACGGCACGAAGGCCGGGCGGCTCAGCGTGCTCGACGTCGCCGTGGGGGTGGGCGCCGCCGCCAGGACGGCGCTGAGCGCCAGGACGAGAGCGGGAAAGCGACTCATCGTCCAGCAGGGTAACCAGTCGGCCGACTCGGCGCGCCCGACCTGGGCGATTCGGCCTTCAGCGCGCTAACGTTAGTCGCGCCCTGTGTCCGCCGGCTCGGCGCGCCCAGGGCACCGTCATCCACACCAGCGAATGCACCACAACCCGAAGGGGAAGAACCGACCATGGGCGAGCGCATGCTGCGCGGAAGTCGTCTCGGAGCCGTCAGCTACGAGTCCGACCGCAACACCGAGCTGGCTCCGCGACAGACCCGCGAGTACCTGTGCGCCAAGGGTCACCAGTTCGAGGTGCCGTTCGCTGTCGACGCCGAGGTCCCGATGACCTGGGAGTGCAAGTTCGACGGCAGCGTGGCGCGACTGGTCGACGGTACCGAACCCGAGCAGAAGAAGGCCAAGCCGCCGCGTACCCACTGGGACATGCTGCTCGAACGGCGTAGCGTCGCCGAGCTGGAGGACATCCTGGCTGAGCGGCTGCAGGAGGTACGCACCCGGCGCGGCCGGGCCTGAGGTCAGCTGCCCGGATCCGACCGGCGATCCGGCTCGATGATCTCGCCTTCCAACACGAGTGGCCGGGTCGGCTGCTGAGCGGGCCAGGGCTGCGGGCCGGCGCTCGGCGGGGCGGCCTGCGGATCGGGTACCGGGTGGCCGGCCCGGGCGCGGCGGGGGCCGAAGAACGAGCCCGCTGCCGTGGGCGTGATGAACCGCTCGGCGCCGCGCTCGATCCGGTTGCGGGCGAACCATCGCAGTGGGGGTACCACCAACAGCGCCCCGATCAGGTCGGTGACGAAGCCGGGCACCACCAGGAGCAAAGCCCCGATCAGCCCGACCAGGCCGTCGGTGGCTTCGCGGCCGGGCGGACGCTTCTGCTGTGCGGCTTCGCGGAACCGGCGCAGCCCGCGAGCCCCTTCCCGGCGTAGCAGCCAGCCGCCCAGCACCGAGGTGGTCAGCCCGAGCAGCACCGCCCAGCCCAGCCCGACCAGCCTGACCACGGCGACGAAGGCGGCGATCTCGACAGCGAGCGCGGCCAGGACCGCGCCGGCAACGTAGCGGAACCGGCGCATCGTCAGCCCCGCCGGGCGCCGCCCAGCGCCCGGCGCACCGCGTCCCGGCGGGCCGCCAGGCCCCAGACGGTGACCCGCCACAGCGCTTCACGCACGATCGTGGAGCTCATCTTGCTCGCTCCGCGCTCCCGCTCGGCGAAGGTGATCGGCACCTCGGCGACCCGGAACCCGCTGCGGTACGCCCGCCAGGCCAGGTCGATCTGGAAGCAGTACCCCTGCGAGACCACCCCGTCGACTTCGAGCTTCTCCAGCGCCGGTAGCCGGTACACCCGGTAGCCGGCGGTGGCGTCCTTGAGCCGCATGCCCAGCGCGATCCGGGTGTACAGGGTGGCGCCGCGGGAGAGCAGCATCCGGTGCAGCGGCCAGTTCAGGACCTTCCCGCCGCGTACCCATCGGGAGCCCAGCACAACATCGGCCTCGCGGGCGGCGTCGAGCAGCAGCGGCAGCTCTTCCGGGGCGTGTGAGCCGTCGGCGTCCATCTCCACCACAGCGTCGTAGCCGTGCTCGCCCGCCCAGGCGAACCCGGCCAGGTATGCCGCGCCCAGCCCCTGCTTGCCGGGGCGGTGCAGGACATGCAGCTGCGGGTCTGCCGCGGCGAGCCGGTCGGCGATCTCACCGGTACCGTCGGGGCTGTTGTCGTCGGCGATCAGCACATCGGCTGCGGGCACCGACTGGCGCAGCCGCGCGACGATGATTTCGACGTTGTCCGCCTCGTTGTAGGTCGGGATCACGACGAGCACCCGTCCCACCCCTGGGTAGCCTTCGTCGGGGCGCTGCGCCGGTGTGGTGCCCTTGCTCACGCATCCTCCTCGTCGGGTGCCGCATCGCCGGGTGACCCGGCGGCGACGGTGCTGCGGTGTGCTGCGGTCCGGCGGAGAACTCCGGCGATCACCAGTGCTCCGAGCACCAGGATCACCACCAGGTACTCCGGACCAGCTCCGAACCTCGTTGCAAGGGTACGACCTGAGCCGAGGGTCAGCGCGCGGACCTCAACCGCCCCGACGTTGAAGCCCGTCGAGGCCAGGACCGAACCGTCGGCGGCCACGAATCCGGAGATGCCCACAGTGGAGACCATCAGCGCTTCGCGGCCGTGTTCGACTGCGCGCAGCCGCACCATGGCCAGTTGTTGGCGGGCCTCGGCCTCGTTGAAGGTCGCGTTGTTCGTCTGGACCGTGATGAGTTGCCCACCGCCGGTGACGCTGTCGCGCACGATCTCGTCGTAGGCCACCTCGAAGCAGATCGAGTCACCCAACGTCGCCGGGCCGACCCGCAGCACCCCGGGGGCGTCGCCGCCGACAAAGTCCGCGCGGACCAGGTCGACCGCGGTGGTGATCCGGCGGGCCAGGGAACGCATCGGGATGTACTCGGCGAACGGCACGGGGTGGCGTTTGACGTACATGGCGCCCGGGCCGGTGTGGGGCAGCCAGACGATTGCCGCGTTGCGTACGTGCGCGCCGGGGCCCTCCAGGACCGCGCCGATCAGGATCGGCGCACCGATCGCGTCGGCCGCGGCGCTGATCCGCTGGGCCGCGTCGGGGTTGAGCAGCGGGTCGATGTCACTGGAGTTCTCCGGCCAGACCACCAGATCCGGCCGCGGTACCTCGCCCGCGTCGACCCGTCGGGCCAGCTCGGTGGTGGCGTTGACGTGGTTGTCCAGTACCGCCCGACGTTGTTCGTTGAAGTCCAGCCCCAGTCGCGGCACGTTGCCCTGCACGAGCGCCACGGTGACTGTGGCGCCGGCCGGCTGTTCCAGCGGCACGAGCGCCCCGGCGGCGAACAGCACCACCGCGGCGGCCAAGGCCATCGCGGCGGGTACCGCCCGGCGCGCAGCGGAGCGCCCAGCCGGACGGGCTGCGGCGCGTACGGCCACCGCGAGCAGCCCGCCGACGAGTGCGACCGCGAAGGTCACCAACGGTGCGCCACCCAGCGCGGCCAGCCGCAGCAGTGGGGAGTCGGACTGGCTGAACGCCAGCCGGCCCCACGGGAAGCCGCCAAAGGGCGTGCGGTCGCGCAGCGCCTCCTGGGCGGTCCACAGCCCTGCGGTGAGCAGCGCAGCACTCCAGCGCCAGCGCACGACCAGTGCGGCTGTGCCGGCAGCTGCCGCGCCGAGCAGGCCGAAGTACGTCATCTCCAGACCGGAGAGCAGCAGCCAGGGTGCCGCACCGATGTGCAGGTTCGTCCAGCTCAACAACGGCAGGAAGAACACCGCCCCGCACAGCAATCCGTGCAGCGTGGCGGTGCGCACCCGGCGCCCCCGGGTGACCAGATCCAGCAGGGCCACGCCGACCGGGGCGAGCCAGTACAGTCCGTACGGCGGGAAAGACAGCAGCAACGCCACCGCAGCGGCGGCCGCGCCGAGTGGGCCGAGCAGGGATCGCAGAAACCGGTTCACCCGCGACGGCGCCCGTACCGGCGCAGCATGCTGCTCCGTCGTGGCCTGCGCTGGCGTGCCGTGCACCGTCGCCGTCACCCGAGCCGCTCCTGTGACTACTGGGCCATCGAGTCTGACCGGGTCGCCGTGGAACGGGTCGCCGTGGAAAAGGAATCGGGGCGCGGCCACCGGCCGCGCCCCGCGCTCCCAGGCCCTTCCCGGCCGGTGTGGCAGCGGTGTCGCGGCGCGGCCTTCGTTCCGACCAGAGGGGGGCTGGCTGCCCACGCCTGATCGTTGTCTACTGGCCGTACCTAACCCCCTGCCCGTTCACCGGACAGCGACGTGGTTCGCATCGCCTCCCGAAGTAGGACTGGAAAACGGTACGCGACGGACCCCCTGCGCTGTCAACCGCTCGTTAGTGTCGATCTCTTTCTTGCGGCGTGTCGCGCGGGTTGCGGTGGCACGCGCACGGTATTGGCACCCCAGCGTGCTCACCCAACTACACACCGGTGGCGGGAAGCCGATGGCCGGGAAGCTGGTGGCGGGAACCGTGGCGATCGGGTTCGGTCGCGCCGACCCTCAGGGTGTTGCGTCGAAGATCGTGGCGCCGCGCAGCACGGTACTGAGGCAGCGCGGCAGCGGCGGTACCGGCTCGTCCGACTCGGTGCTCAGCAGCGCCGGCAGTGACACCGCCGCGCCGGCCGGGCCCGACGGTACGTCCCAGACCGCGAAGGTGGCCGGCGCCTGCGGCACCAGAATCCCCTCGTCGGACCGGACCGCGCGCCAGCCGCCGCGGGTGTGCGCCGCGAACGCCGCCTTGAGACTGATCCGGTACGCCGGGTTGTGGTGGCACATCGCCGCGAGCACGCTGCCCCACGGATCGATCGGGGTGACCGGTGAGTCGGAGCCGAAGGCGAGCGCCACTCCGACCCCGGCCAGCGCACCGAACGGGTTGGCGGCCAGCGCCCGCTGTACCCCCAGCCGCTGGGCGTACATCCCGTGCTCGCCGCCCCACAGCCGGTCGAATGCGGGCTGCATGCTGGCCGTGATGTCGTACTCGACCAGTCCCCGGATCAGTTCCCGGTCGACGAGTTCCCCATGCTCGATGCGGTGCCGGCCGGCCCGCAGCCGCTCCACCCCGACCACGGCCGCGGCAGCGGCGAAGCCGCTCAGGACGGTGCCGATCGCGGCGTCGCCGATGGCGTGGAAGCCGCCCTGCATCCCGTGGCGCACGCAGGCGACAAGGTGTCCGGCCACCTGTTCGACGGTCAGGTACCCGTACCCGTGCTGCGGCGTGTCCCCAGGTGTGTCCACATAGGAGTTGCGCAGGTGTGCGGTGTGCGCGCCGAGTGCCCCGTCGACGTACAGGTCACCGCCGGCGCCCACCGCGCCCAGCTCGCGTGCCCGGGTGACCGCGCCCAACTCGCCCCAGTACCCGTAGACCTCCGGTAGCCCGCCCTCGGCGGCCAGGGCCAGCAGTGCGGTGAAGTCCGCCTCGTCCGAGGTGCCCGGGCCGCCGCACTCGTGCACCGCCGCGACCCCCGCCGACGCGGCGTGGCGCAGCGCGGCCCGCTGGGCGTTGCGGCGCTGCGCTGCGCCGATCGACTGCAGGGCAACCGCGCGCACCTGGTGGTGGGCGTCGCGGCGTAGCCAGCCCGCGGCGTCGTACCCGCCCGCACCGATTGCGGCCGGCGCAGCCGCCAGCAACGACGACGAGACCACAGCGGAGTGCATGCTCGCCTGAGCCAGGTACACCCGTCGCCCGCCCGCCGCCCGGTCCAGCTCGGCGGCGTCCGGCGGGGACCGTTCCGGCCAGCCCGACTCGTCCCAGCCCTGCCCGAGCAGTACCGCGTCGGCCGGCTGCCCGACCGCGTATGCGGCGACCGCGGCGAGCACCTCGGCGGGCGACCGGGCGTCGGACAGGTCGAGGCCGCCCAGCACGATCCCGGTGTCCGTGCAGTGCACGTGCGCGTCGACGAAGGCCGGGGTCACCAGCGCGCCGGCCAGGTCGACGACGCGGTCGACCCCGGTGGCCGGCGGAGCGTCGGCGTCGGTACCCAGCCAGCGGATGCCCCCGTCGGAGACGAGCAAAGCGGTGGCCCGCGGATCGGCCGGGCTGTAGATCCGGCCGTTGCGGTACAGGATCGACTCCGACGCCATGGCCTCATCCTGCCGTGGGCCGGTGCCCGGGTCGCCGACCATCAGTTGACCGGGGGCGGGCGGCCCTCGTACGGCGTGGAGAGCACCACGGTCGTGCGGGTGATGACGTTGGCGGCGGTACGGATCTCCTGCAACAACCGCTCCAGGCCGGCTGGACTGGGCACCCGGACCAGCAGCAGGTAGAAGTCCTCCCCCGCCACCGAGTAGCACGCCTCGATCTCGGGCAGACCGGCCAGCCGCTCCGGCGCGTCGTCCGGCTGGGACGGATCGATCGGGCGGATCGCCACGAAGGCCGTCAGCGGCAGGCCCAGCGCCTCGTAGTCCACCCGGGCGACGTACCCCCGCAGCACCCCGCGCTGCTCCAGCCGGCGTACCCGCTGGTGCACCGCGGAGACCGACAGCCCCACCCGATCGGCGAGATCGGTGTAGGACAGCCGACCATCCTGGGACAGCGCGGCGACGATCGCCCGATCGGTGGACTCCACGCGGCGACACGTTACCCGCACGCCAGCTCCCGGGCGATGACTACTCGCTGGATCCGGTTGGTGCCCTCGACGAGCTCCGGGCGCTTGCTGTCGCCATCCTGCGACAGCGCGGGGACAACCGTGGCGCATGCCGTACCTACCGTCGACGAGGCAGGTCCAGACCCGACCGGATCGATTCCAGACCCGGGCGGTCGACGGAAGGAGCGGGCATGGGTGTACGGCACACAGCACCGGCCCCGCTGCGGCGATTCGCCGCCCGGCTCCGCGAACTGCATGGCGACTGCGGCAGCCCGTCGCTGCGCGAGCTCGCCGCGTCGCTGGGGCGGGCCGGCACCCCGTTCTCCCGGTCGACCATCAACGACAAGCTGGGCAGCGTCTCCAAGCCGTCGTGGGAGTTCGTCGAGGCGTTCGTGCGGGCCTGTGCACGCCACCGAGGGGTGCCGGAGAGCCGGGTCGACCTCGACGGTTGGCACCGTTGGTACCGGCAACTGCTGCTGGAGTTGGCGGCGCTGCGCACCGGGCAGCGCCGGGCTGCCGCAGCGGGTACCGAGATCGCCCAGTTGGACCCGACCGCCGTGGCGCATCCGGCGCCGGTGCCGATACCGCGCGAGCTGCCCTCCGACGTCCCCGGCTTCCTGGGTCGTACCGACGAGCTCGCCGCGCTGGACCGGATGCTTGCCACCGCTGGCCGCCGCTCGTCGGCTGTGCCGATCGCGGTGCTGTCGGGTGCGGCCGAGGCGGGCAAGAGCGCGCTGAGCGTGCACTGGGCGCACCGGGTGTCGGCACAGTTTCCCGACGGTCAGCTGTACCTGGATCTGCACGGGTACGACGGCCGGCAGCCGGTACCGCCGGTACGGGCCTTGTCGGCTCTTCTGCGCTCGCTCGGGGTACCCGGCCCGGACGTCCCGGACGATGCGGAGGAGTGTGCGGCCCGCTTCCGTACCCTCGTCGCGGACCGGCGGATGCTGGTGGTGCTCGACAACGCATCGTCAGTGGATCAGGTTCGGCTGCTGGTCCCCGGTACCGCCCGCTGCTTCGTGCTGGTCACGAGCCGACGCAGCCTTGCCGAACTGGTGCTGCGGCACGGTGCAGAGCACATCACCCTCACCCCGTCGGCCCAGGCTGAGCCGGTGCAGGTTGGTACCCGGGCGGCCATGAAATCGTGATCCCTCCCAGCCGGGCCCTGGCACGCCACAACAGATCAGATCGCCAGTCCGGTGTGGTGTGCGCAGAAGGCCAGCACGTCGCTGATGAGATCGGCGGTACGGCCAACGGAGCGTTGTCCGTGGCCCACGTCGGGCTCGCGGCGCAGCAGAATGGGCCCCGCGCCGGAGGTCGCGTACTGCAGGGCGGCAGCCATCTTGCGGGCGTGCAGCGGGTCGACGCGGGTGTCGGCATCGGATACGGTCAGCAGCGTCGCCGGATAGTCCACGCCTTCGCGCACATGATGGTAGGGCGAGTAGGACAGCAGCCAGGCCAGCTCGCGTGGGTCCTCCGCCGAACCGTATTCGGAGACCCACATTCGCCCCATGCCGAATCGCTCGTACCGCACCATGTCGAGCAGTGGCGATCCACAGTGGACGGCCGCGTACAGTTCGGGGCGCTGCACCATGGCGCTCCCGACGACGAGTCCACCGTTGGAGCTTCCAGAGATGGCCAGTTGTGCCGGGGTGGTCCAGCCCTCGGCGACCAACGCCTGCGCCGCCGCATGGAGGTCCTCGACAGCCTTGTGCTTGTTTTCGCCCATCCCCGCGCGGTGCCAGTCCTCGCCTTTCTCGCCGCCGCCACGCAGGTTGGCGATGGCGTAGGTGCCGCCGGCCTCAACCCAGGTGAGGATCTCGGCCGAGAAGACCGGTGTCAGCGAGACGCCGAAGCCGCCGTACCCGTAGAGGATGGTGGGGCGCGGTCGCGGCGGTCCTGGCGGCGCGATGACGAACATCCGCACCTCGGTGCCGTCTTCGGATCGGTAACTGGTGTGCGTGGTTGCGGCCGGGACGTCGGGCCGGTCGCCCGGCACCTGCACCCACGGTGAGCTGCGCTGGGTGCGTGCGTCGTAGCACAGCACGGACCCGGGCGTGACGTGGTCCACATAGCGCAGCCACACCTCGGGGCCGCCTTCCGGCCGTACGGTCATCCCCCGAATGGAACCCAACCCAGGTAGCGGCACCGTCGCCAGCATCGCTCCGGACTCCAGGTCGTGCACGGTGAGCTCGGCGATCGCGTGGCGCGTGCGGCAGATCATCAGGAGGGGGCGTGGCAGGTGTGGGCCGTCGAGGATCGCGATGTCGCGCAGTGTCGCTTCGGTGTCCTCCGGGATGAGTTCGCGCCAGTACTCGTACTGCGGTGCGGCTGGGTCAGCCACAGCGAGCCGACCTCGTGGGGCGTCGCGGTCGGTGAAGATGTACAGGCGTCCGTCGCGTCCGAGCTGAACGTCGATGCGCGCATTCGTGCCCTCCTGTACCGCGCGGAACACCGGTTCCGCCGCAGGGCACGTCATCAGGTCCGCGATCCACATGTCGTTGCGCGGTTCAGCGCCCTTCTGAGCGGTCACCGTCAACCATCGCCCTTCGTCGCAGACAGCGACGGTGTAGTGCGCGGTCCTATCCAAACAACGTCCGAACACCTCGGCGTCCTCGTCGGAAGGTGTCCCGACCCGGTGCAGATAGACCCGTCGGTGGTACTGTCCCTCGCCGGGCGGGATCAGCTCGGGGGGCAACTGGCGGACGTAGTAGAAGCAGTTGCCTCCCGGCAACCAGGCGACCGGGGAGTACCGGCAGCGGTCGATCGGGCCGTCGACCAGCCGTCGGGTAGCGACATCCATGACCCACAGCGATGCCTCCTCGTCTCCGCCGCAGGAGAGCTGGAAGGCCACCAGCCGTCCTTCCTTGTCGACTTCCACCGCAGCAAGACTCGTCCTTCCTGACGGATCGAGCTCCATCGGATCGATCAGGACCCGCTCGCCGTGGCCCGAGTTCAGGCCCGCGACGCTGAAGACAGGGTGCTGCTGACCGGCATTGCGCCTCAGGAAGAAGTGACTCTGGCCGCGCCAGATCGGGCACGTGATGGAGCTGGTGTCGAGCATCGCCGAGACCATGGCCGCCAACCGGTCCCGTCCAGGCAGCTCGTCGCGGTACGCCCGGAAGCGCTCGTCCTGGTCGGCCGTCCAAGCGCGGCTATCGCCGGTGTCCGGATCCTCCAGCCACCGATATGGATCGGCGACACGGTGGCCGTGCAGCTCCTCGGTCAGCGGCAGTCGCCTGGTCGGCGGGTACCCAGCTCTGATCATGGATGTCCTCCTCCGAATGCGGCGGATGGTCTCGGCGGACGCGCACTCACGCCGCCTGCGCTTCGGCGGCCTGCGGTGCCGCGCCAGCATGAGACGTAACCTCCTGTGTGGAACCGCTGTGCGGGATTGCGTGCAGCCCCCGATCGACGGTGGCCACCAGGCCTGCGCAGGCCAACAACGCTGCGTAGATCAGGAACGTGCTGGCCGGGCGCAGGTGGGCCAGCAGCAGGCCGGCCGAGACCGGCCCGAGCGGGGCGACGCCCAGGGCGATGAAACCGGTGGCGCTCTGTACCCGCCCCTGCAGACGGTCGGGCGTCGACACGGTCAACGCCGTGACGATCGCGATGGTCCCCACCGGAGCCAGCAGGGCGACAAGGCCAATGAGGACAGCGCGGGATAGCGGGCCGGTGCTGACGGCCATCGCCGAGGTGGCCGCGGCGCAGGTCCAGACCAACGCGAGAAAGAGTGTGCGGGGCGTTGCCCGACGCGCCAGCGGGACGATCAGCGTTCCCACCAACGATCCAATCGCGGCGCAGGACACCACCAGGCCGGTCGACAGACTCGTTTCCCCGGCCTGCACCCCGCCCGCAATGACGACGAGAATCAGGGCCTCGAATACGGCGTTCAGGATCGCCGCCACAGGAAGACAGACCCGAACGAATCTCAGCCCGGCCAGGAAGCGAACCCCGGCCACCATGTCCACGACCGCCCACCACCTGCTGTCGACCGGCTCGGCACCTCCCCCGCCCAGCGGCGTCCGGAGTGCCAGCACTGTCAGCAACGACACCACGCACGAGGCGGCGTTGACGAGGAAGGGCAGGCTCGGTGAGAGCCCGAACAGCAGGCCTCCGACGATCGGGCCACACAGGTACACGACCTGGTTGCGGGTCTGGTTGCGGGCGATGGCCACCGCGATGTCGCGGTCAGGCACGACTCTGCGCAGCGAGGCTGCGGCCGCCGGGTGAAAGACGCTTCCGAGCAGGCCGCCGGCACCGAGCAGGACGAGTAGCAGCGGGAACGGCATCTGGTGACCGGTGATGACGGCAACGCCGAGCGCACCTGATACGCCAGCGCCGGCGAGGTCCCCGACCAGCATCAGCGCCCGCCGGCTGACCCGGTCGGCGAGGTAGCCGGCCGGGAGCATGGCGACCAGGAAGGACAGGCCAAACACGAACTCGACCAGACCTGCCTGGACCGTTGACGCGGTAGCACCGAGTACGTACAGCGGCAGTGCGATGGCGGTTATCTGGCTACCCATTTTCGATAACCCTTGGCCGACCCACATCAGCCGGAAGTCGCGGTTTCCGCGAAGGAGTGAGGTCGTGTCCATCGAATCGTCCCTGCTGTCGTTGTGTGGTCCCACCACGGATCTGGACCCGGACCCTGCGGGTTCCTGTTGTCACGGACCGCGTGCGGACAGCAGCGTCTGTGGACGCTCTGCCCCGCACGCGGTCCGATCCGTCGACTCCGTACAACGCACCGTGGCGACGCGAGGTGCCAGGGCCTGCCGGATTCAACACCGCCTCGATCTAGCTCGTCAGAGGCAGCAGATGAAGCTCATTCGACTCGAGAGCGGCTTGGGATGGGGAGGCTCCGCCAGCAGCGTGCTGTCCGTCTCCAGGCCCTGGAAAGCCAAAATCTGGTTCATGTCCGTTCACCTCCCCTCCTATGCGTCAAGGAAAATCCCCCGCGGGTCTGCCAGGGAGCCACCGCGCAAATTAGGCACAGTTGCCGATGGCGCTGGTGCTCGGGACGGTCGCCGGGAACGTCCCGAGCACCGCCGTTCCCCACAGCCGCGGGACGCACATGTCGGAACTAGTCCCGTACTCCTCCACGCCGGTCTCCTTCCTTAAGCGAGGCGCCACACCGGTCACCGGTGCTCGCCCGGTTGCACCCCGAACAGGGGCTCCGCCGCGGCTGTCGAGTGGAGGGCGGCGTGCACGGCCAGGAGGACACCGGCGGTACCCGTGCCCAGGTCCATGGAGAGCTTGG
>Ga0209515_10004107_pt1 | contig 19991 bp, 15 predicted proteins | sample Subgroupgradi54m_FD_187454 | JGI IMG/M metagenome (GOLD analysis project Ga0209515, IMG submission 187454) | Subsurface groundwater microbial communities from S. Glens Falls, New York, USA - GMW60B uncontaminated upgradient, 5.4 m (SPAdes)... ...
GAAAAATTGTCGTTTGCTACTACTTTATCAAATGGAAATAAACCCACATGTTTTTCTATAGCTTTAATATAATCCCTAACACGATATCCCTTTGTTTCAAATGGTTTATTGGCAACATTAACGACAAATATTTTTCTTGCCTTACTTTCTATGATTGCTTTTGTTATATCCTTGACTATCAAAACTGGAAGAATTGTAGTATATAAATCCCCCGGGCCGACAACAATAACATCTGCATTATTTATGTTTTTTACGGCTGTAGGATTGGCTCTTGCATTTTCGGGATCCAAATGAATTTCTTCCAATATTCTTTTTCCGACATATTTTCCAAGATCTATTTTTTCCTCTCCGTAAATTAATTTACCCTCAATAGTTTTTGCAAAAACCGAAACGCTTTCAGAGGTGGCGGGTAAAAAAGTTCCTTTAACTTTAAACGTTTCCCTAAAAAGCTCTATGGCCTTATCAAAACTTCCCGTAATGTCCCGCATTGCAATCATGATTAAATTCCCAAGTTTTTGTCCTCCAAGCTCTGAATCCTTACCGTATCTATTGCCGCCAAAACGATACGTTAAGAGTTTTGAAATAAGTGGATTTTTGCTGTCTGATAATGCCGCCATGCAAGAAACTAAATCTCCAAGAGGAGGAACATTGTATAATCTTCGAAGTCTCCCCGACGAACCTCCATCATCGGCCATAGAAATTACAACGGAAATATCGGAAAACAAATCCTTCAATCCTTTTATTAAATTTACTGTTCCTATTCCTCCACCAAGACAAACTATCTTTTTGTTAACCATGTTAAAAATGAGACGACAGATGAAAGTATCAGCGAGGCCACAACGAAAGCAAAAAATTTATTTACAGAAAGCGCGGGAACAATAAATCCCGCAAATGAAAAGCCATTAGATTGAAAAGAAGTAATAGATATGCTTGAAACAAATAATGTTAAAAGATAAAGAATAACAGCGTTTATTAAAAATGAAAAAAGACCCAAAGTTATCATATTTAATGGAAAAGCAATAACGCTTAGTATTGGTTTTAAAACTGCAAACATTAAAGACAATATAGCGCCCGACAAAATATAAGAAGTTAAGCCTCCTGTCACTTTCACTCCCGGTAAAATAACCGTAAGAACAAAAAGAGATAAGGAATAAAATGCTACATTTTTTATTATTGACTTCATATTTTAAATATGGATTATTCTACTACGTATGATGCTAGCAAATATAGAATTTCATGTCAATTAATGTGCCCATTCTTAGCCTAAGTTGCATCGAAGAATCATTAATAGTATTATTATCCTACAAATGAATAGCATTACCTGTCCTAATTGTGGAGAAAAAGTTGAGATCTCCCTTGCCCTCAAGCTTCAAATTGAAGAAGAGATAGTGTCGCGAGAATCTGCAAAACACAAAAAAGAACTCATTGAGGCAAAAAAATCGGCCGAAGAACAGGCAATCAAAAATGCAAAAGAAAAAATGGATCTTCTTCTTAAGGACAAAGAAAGTCAAGCCAAAGAAGCATCCGTTAAGAGCAAAAAGCTTCAAGATGATTTATTGGAGCAATCAAGAATGATAAGAGGGCTAAAGGAGAAAGACGAACAAAGAAGTTTTGAAATGGAAAAAAAGTTACAGAGGGAAGAAGGAAAAATAAGACTGGATGCCGAAAAAAAAGCGCAGGAAAGAGAACGTTCAAAAATTCTTGAAAAAGACAAGCAGCTTCAGGATGCTCTAAGGGCAAACGAGGAAATGAGAAGAAAACTTCAGCAAGGATCACAACAAACTCAAGGCGAGGCTTTTGAACTGGAATTTGAAAAAACGCTTAGGAAACATTATCCCAATGACAAAGTTTTAGAAGTCAAAAAAGGAGTAAAAGGAGGAGACATCGTACAAGAAGTATGGGACGGAAATGGAAATTACGTGGGGAAAATTTTATGGGAACTGAAAAATACTAAAACATGGTCAGAACTCTGGATAGACAAACTCAAAAACGATAGGCGCATGGAAAAAACTGAAGAAGCTGTCTTGATTTCTGAAGTGCTGCCATCCGATATGAAAATTGCAGGGTTTAGAAATAGCGTCTGGGTAACACAACAAAATTTTGTAATTCCTTTGACTGATACTTTGCGCGCAAAACTAATACAGCTTTACTATATTAAAAATTCAGTGCAGGGAAAAGATCAAAAAATGGAAATTTTGTATAAATATTTTTCGGGTACGGAATTTAAACATAGAATTGAAGCCATAATAGATTCATTTACAGGTATGCAGGCTGAAATTGAAAAAGAGAAACGCTACTTCTCAAACAAATGGGCAAGAGATGAAAAAAATATCAGACAAGTTATCGATAACACTTATGGAATGCACGGGGATCTAAAAGGAATAATCGGGCAGATGCTTCCTCAAATTAAAGGGATTGAAGTTTTGGAAATTGAAAGTGAAGTTAAAAATTCATAAGTAATGAAAAATATCCTATTTACTACAGAAGGATATAAAGCTTTAGAAAAAGAACAATCAAATTTAATTCTGGAACGTAAGGATGCCGTTGTGCATCTTCAAAAAGCTAGGGAAATGGGGGATTTAAGCGAAAATGGTTACTACAAAGCATCAAAAAGCAAGCTTTACCAGATAGACAATAGACTGCAAAGATTATCTTTTCTTATCAAATACGCCAAGGTTACCGATAATCCGCAAAAAGGAATAATATCGGTTGGCTCGCGTGTTACATTGGAAAGCAAAAATAAAAAATATGAGTACTATATTGTCGGAGAATACGAAGGAGATCCTTCAAAAAATAAAATCTCAAATGTTTCGCCGATAGGCAGAGAACTTTTGGGAAAGACGGTCGGGAAAAAGATAACAGTCGAAACCCCAACTAAGAAAATTATTTACAAAATTATCGAAATTAATCCTTAGAAGAATTAGACCCTGTACAAATCCCTTTCAGTGAGCCGCCCGGGAATCGAACCCGGAACCTATTCCTTAAGAGGGAATTGCTCTACCAATTGAGCTAGCGACCCTTTGTAAATTTTGCGCTTTTTAAGTATACTATACCAATACTATCAAGGCAATATTGTTTGCGCCTGTGGCTCAATGGATAGAGCACTTCGCTTCGGACGAAGGGGTTGGGGGTTCGACTCCCTCCAGGCGCACTTCGCTTCGCTCGGTGTAGACATTTTCCTTTAATAATGAAAAATAAAACTCTGCAATTTATAAAATTCCTGATTGGCTGGCCCATTTCGCTGATCGCAATCTTTTATATATTTAAATTTATTCTTCCTCAATCTAAAAGCATTATTACTAATCTAAAGGAAATTAACTTTTTGCTTCTGTCGTATGGAGTAATCTTTTTTCTGATTTTTTATTTTATTCGTTGCTATTTGTGGAAACTTATTTTAAAAGAACAGGGGTACGATATCCCTCTTAAAAAAGCGTCTTTTTTGTGGGAAATTTCAGAGCTTAAAAGATTTGCTCCCGGTAATATATGGTCTTTTATCGCAAGATCAAATCTCTTCTTCAATCAAGATATCCCGGCTAAAACCATCGCCAAGTCACTAGCTATTGAAGTTGAGTTTTTTTTCCTTGGATGTTTATCAATCTCGCTTTTTTCAATCTATTTTATATTTGGAAAAGCAATAAATATAATTCCCTACAATCCAATAATGCCGTTTATCGGAATCTTAATTTTTATTTTCATAAGTTTGCCCTTTATATTTTCAAGGCGCATTACTAAACTTAAGAAATTTCACTTATTAGAATATATCCTGCCGGATTTTCCGGCAACAAAAAACATTTTGTTCTTAATCATTTCTTCTCTTAGCATATTTTCATTTGGACTGGGGACATATCTTTCTATCACATCTATTACTTATTTATCGCCCGAATTAATCCTTCATCTAATAGGATTTTTTGCATTTTCTCTTCTTGTCGGATATCTATCTTTTATTACTCCAATGGGACTTGGAGTTAGGGAAGCAATCTTAATAGTAGGTCTGTCCAAATTTTTATCTCTGTCTGCTTCTTCCTTTGTTGCAATTTTTACAAGGGTAATATTAATTTTATCGGAAATTATTTTTCTTTTTTTAGTAACACTTTTTGAAAAAATAAAAAATAAATTTTTACATAATCTAGAAGTTTTTGTTTCAAAATACAAACATGAATTAATATTGTCATTCTTTATTCTTTTGTATATTTCTTATTTTATGTCTGCATCTTTTCTAAAGTACGATAATTTTTACACGGGAAGGTTTGATCTTGGAAACATGGACCAGACGGTTTGGAATACTATCCATGGCAGAATTTTTCAACTGACAGATCCTAATGGAACCAACACAATATCAAGGCTCGCTTTCCACGCAGACTTTATTTTGATTTTGCTCGCGCCTTTTTACATTTTGTGGTCTGATCCAAAAATGCTTCTTTTAATACAGACAATTATTCTTGGGTTTGGAGCCTTGTTTGTATATTTAATTTCTAAAAATATTTTAAAAAATAATAATTTATCTTTGGTATTTGCCGTAATTTTTCTTTTTAATCCGGCTGTTGAGCTAACGAATTTATATGATTTTCATCCAGTTGCCCTTGCTACAACTTTTCTTCTTGCCGCGTTTTATTTCTTAATTAAAAATAAACATTTTTTGCTTGTAATATTTCTTGTACTTGCCGGAATAACAAAAGAACAGATATGGATTATTGCCGGTATTTTCGGTTTATATTTAGCAATCTTTAGGAGAGATAAAATCAATAAGATACTGGGAGCATTAATTGCTCTAACATCATTCTCAATTTTTTACTATCTCGTATGGCATGCCATACCCAACGCCTTAGGTAAGGAACATTTTGCGCTATCGTACTATTCTGATTTCGGAGATACGCCAACTCATATTATTAAAAATGTTTTACTGTCTCCTCAAAAAATACTTTCTACAGTATTTCAGGGAAGTCAGCTGAATTACGTAACAGAACTTTTCGCTCCTATTGGATTTGTTTCTATTTTCTCTCCTCTCTATTTAATATTTTCAATACCGAGTCTTGGTATAAATCTTTTAAGTAACAATAGTCAATTACACCAAATTTATTATCAATATTCTGCAGCTATTACTCCTTTTGTGTTTATATCTGCAATATATGGAATTAAGAATTTACAAAAATGGTTTCCTAAAGTTTCAACAGAATTCTATATTTTTTATCTTATTAGTACTACTTTGATATCTTCTTTCCTTTTTGGCCCGCTGCCGGGAACTAAAAAACCGGCAATTAATATGTTTACGCAACCATTACGAAACAAAGAAATAATAGATAAATTCTTAAAGCAAATCCCAACAAGATTTACTATTGCTTCAACCAACAACTTGGGTTCTCATTTATCTCGACGAAGAAATATTTTTACCATTCCCGTTGGCGTAGACCAAGGGCACGTAGTAGCTTTTTTGTTAAACGATTCTTTTGCTCAGCCATCCCTAGATGCTCAAAGAAAAATGGTTAAAAAACTAGAGTTGGATAAAAATTATATTGAGCTTTTTAAGCTTGATGATTTTGTAGCCTTTCAAAAATTAAATTTTGTTAGAAAACGTCGCTAGAATTATCTAATGCTAATTTCGTTCTTTCGTATTTATCTGCCATATAACCATTGGGAACTGTAGTAAGTTTATCTGTATAAAGTAAAAATCCGTTTCTAATAGTATGACTGCCAAACCGATCATTAATCGAATCAATTATGGCAAATAATCGATCTTTTCTTTTGTCCGCATCAAATAAAGAATAAGGCAAATTATTTTTATCCTCCAAATTTGTTACCCAAACACTTATTTGTCTTATATACGAGGTTTTATTTGCCCCTATTATCGAAAGCGAAACATCGAATAAATCTTTGCCTATATCAAAATATTCACCTGATGTTTTCTGTCCTTTTATATTATTGCTTCCTCCCAAACGTAAACCAATTGTCCTTGCTTTTTTTCCAAGACGCCTTAGTTTTATGCTAATTTCCTCACAAAGCTCATAAATATTTTGAAGAACAATTCTAAAATCGTATTCGTTCTTTGGAAGACAATAATTTCTGCCAATAGATTTAATTGATGGTAAGCTAGTATAAGGAATAATTTCACTATCATCAATTCCCCATGAAATATTTTTCAAAAATTCCGACTCGGATTTTCCAAACTCTGAAATAAGTAAAGATAGGGGAGTATCGCGAAGCTGTAAAAGATTATATATGCCAATTTGATTAAGTCTCAAACCTATACGACTTCCAATTCCGCATATGTCGGTAAGTTTTACTTTTTGGTAAATTTTATCAACTTCATCTTTTCTTATTTCAAATACACCGTCCGGTTTTTTAAGACCCGATGCAAGCTTTGCCAATAATTTATTGTGAGAAATACCAACGGAAACAGTGATATATTCACCAATTTCTTTTTTAATTCTGGATTTAATTATTTCAACTATATTGTATTTACTTTTAAATAAATGAACGGTTGAAGTAATATCCATAAAAACCTCGTCTATTGAAAAAAGCTCAACGAATGGAGAATAATCTTTGCAAATATTCAAGAATTTCTTTGATATTTCATAATACTTGACAAAGTCAGCGGGTACAAGCTTAATCCCCGGATAAATTCTTTCCGCCTCAAAGCTTCGCGTACCCGTTTTTATTCCCAGAACTTTTGCTTCCCTGCTTGATGCAATAATACAAGTTCTTCCATTGGTAGCAGTTATTCCAATGGGCTTTCCTCGAAGACATATATTGAATTGCTGCTCGACACTTGCAAAAAACGAATCAAAATCAATATGAATAATCTGCCTTTTTTGACCCGAGTCAAGACGGGTAATTTTTCCCATAATATAAAAATAGTAGAAAAATATACGAAAAAAAGCAATATGACAAACCGTGTCTTTTTATCTCAATCCAAGGAGTATCCTATGCATAGGATACTCCTTGACAAAAAGTGAATAATAATAGATATTAGGATTGTGCCTACCAAAAATACAATAAAAACATATATTGAAAATGGCTACTATCACATCTACAGCCGGGGTGTTGATAAAAGAGAAATATTTTTGGACCAACAGGACTGCGCGATTTTTCTTTATTACCTCAAGATTTATCTATCAAATCCAGAAGACTTAAGCAAGGAACTTACAAGTCCCAAAATTTTATTTAAGATAACAAATCTTAACCTTAGTAAGGAGATAGATCTTCTTTCCTTTGCTCTAATGCCTAACCACTTCCATTTACAATTAAAACAGTACACGGTAAATGGAATAGAAAAGCTCACAAGGAGAGCTTTAACCGGATATGTGCAATATTTCAATAAGAAATACAAACGCGTTGGCACGCTATTCGAGAGCACATATAAGGCAATCTTGGTGCAAACAGAAACTCAACATCTCTATCTTTCTTCTTATATCCATAGAAATCCAATGAAATTAGTAAATCCAAAGATGGATTTTATCCAGTTTTCAAGTTACCCGTATTATCGTGGAGAAAAAAATGCTAGCTGGATTAAGCCTCAAGAGATATTATCTTTCTTCAAAAAAACATACGATAAATCAGAGCTTTTATCTTATACAAACTTTGTCGAAAGTTTTAAAGAAAACCCTTCCCAAGTATTGGAAAATTTAACTCTCGAAGAGGATACTCCTTAATTAAGGATACTCCTTTGCATAGGAGTATCCTTGAAAATCTAGAGACCGTAATAGGGAAGTGAAGAATTTCCTACGCGAGTTCTATGAAGGGCCATAATGAATGAATCACACTGCCAAAATCCCGGAATAGTTGAAAAGGCTCCAATAAAACCATCATCTCTTAAGATTTTAATTGCAGTGTTATTAAACGAACCATAGGGATATGTAAATATATCTATTTTTTGACCGGTATGATCCTTCAGTTGTGTTTTAGCTGTCTCAACTTCAAATTTAATTTTATCAACGTCGTTTGTGCCTACACCATAATGCGACCATGTATGATCGGTAAGATATATAAGGCCGCTTCTTGTCATTTCTTCAACGTCTCCCCACGACATATAATCGGCTCCTCCCAAAAGGCCAGTTGCAATCATTAAATTAGCTACTATATGATACTTTTGAAAAACCGGGTAAGCAAATTCATGTATATCCCTATATCCATCATCCAAAGTTACAACAACACTTTTTGAAGGAAGACTCCCATGGGTTCTAAGCGCATCAACAAGCTCCCTAGCGGTAATTGTCTTATATCCATTTGCCGCAAGATAGCCCATCTGTTGATCAAATATAGCATTATCAACAGACATGCCTCCTTGCCTTTTCTGGTTGGCCATTGCCTGAGGCTGAACGTGGTGATAGAAAAGTACAGGAACTTTTAGACAATAACCAATCAAGGGAACCGGAGTGGGCGTAGGAGTTGGGGTTGGGGTTGGAGAAAGGGTGGGGGTAGGAGTAGATGTTAATTTTGCTTGCGAAAGCGGAGAGAGTGTTTTCTCACCTACAGGATTATCGCTTTTAATATTAGAAAAACTGTTTGCAAATACAAAAAATCCTAAAACACAAGCAACAAGCACCAAAGCAGCGTGCGGGGGAGCCCATGAAATTTTATTTTTGCGAGATCTCCTAATATTAGTCGTTATTTATTTAGTTTACCAAATCAAAAATTATAAGTAAATACAAAATTATGCTATAATAACACTTGTAGCGTAGAACAAGTTCCGGCTGTTTACCCTTCCGAGGGTTTTTTTAAGGCAATTTTATGGATAAATCATTTGAACCTTCAAAAATTAGAAACGTAGCTGTAATTGCCCATGTTGATCATGGAAAAACAACGCTTGTGGATTTCATGCTTAAGCAGTCTCATACGTTCAGAGAAAATGAGAAGGAAATGCAGCAAACAACAATACTTGATTCCAATCCTCTTGAAAGAGAAAGAGGAATTACAATTCTTGCCAAAAATACTGCAATTTATTACAAGGATTACAAAATCAATATTATAGATACTCCGGGACACGCAGACTTCTCGGGAGAAGTAGAAAGAACTTTGAATATGGCAGATGGCGCGCTTCTTATAATTGACGCTCAGGAAGGTCCGATGCCCCAAACAAAATTTGTCTTGAAAAAAGCTCTTGAGCTGGGATTAAAAATAATTGTAGTTGTTAACAAGGTTGACAAAAAAATGGCTGATATAAAATCAACAGTTGATAAGACAAGCGATCTATTTCTTGAAGTCGTTGCTAATCCGGATCAATTAAATTTTCCCGTATTTTATGCCATAGGAAGGGAAGGAAAGGTAAGCGCAAAGTTAGAAGAGTTATCGGAAAAATCCACTCTTGACCCTTTAATGCAATCAATTATTGATTATGTTCCGGCCCCCAAAAATGATCAAGGGCCTTTCCAGATGCTTATAGCAGCATTGGATTCCGACACTCATAAGGGCAAACATGTTATTGGAAAAGTAAAAAGCGGCGGAGCGCAAAAAGGGCAATCTGTCCTACTCCTGACGGCGGAAGGAGAAAAATTACCATCAAAAATAGAAAATATTTATATCAATCACGGGTTAAGAAAAATTGAAGTTGAAAAGGTGGGAGTTGGAGAAATAGTAGAGCTAACGGGTATAGATAACGCCGTAATAGGAGATACTATTTCTGATCCAAGCCTTACAATTCCGCTTCCAAGAATTGAGATAGAAGAACCGACAATTAAAATTTCAATTTTTGCCAATACCAGCCCTTTTGCAGGAAAAGAAGGAAAATTCTCCAATTCAAGACAAGTTTATGAAAGGCTACTTAAAGAACTGGAAACCAATATAAGTCTTAAGCTTCAAGTTCAGGATGATAAATTTATTGTATCCGGTAGGGGAGAACTGCATTTGTCGATATTGATTGAGACTTTGAGGAGAGAAGGCTACGAATTTCAGGTTGGAAAACCCGAGGTAATAACAAAAAAAATAAATAATGTTGAAATGGAGCCGATTGAAGACCTTATGATTGATGTTCCTGATGCATTCCAAGGCATTATCTCAAAAGAAATAGGAGAAAGAAGGGGAGAGATGGTCAATATGAATGCTAACGGAAAAGGAAACACAAGGTTTGAATATAAAATTCCATCCAAATCTCTTTTGGGAATAAGAAGCAAGCTTATGACCACAACAAAAGGAATGGCAGTTATAAACACGCTTTTTGACAAATATGCGCCAATTACCCCTTCTCTTCCTAAAATGAGAAACGGAGTTTTGATAGCATCCGAAGGAGGAAATGCTTTGGCGTTTGGTCTTCAAAATGCACAAGGAAGAGGAATAACTTTTATTGAACCGGGAACCAAAGTTTATGAAGGAATGATTATTGGCCTTAACTCGAGAGCAGATGATATTGAGATAAATGTAGCTAAGGGAAAAAAATTGACAAACATGAGAGCTTCTACGTCGGATACCTCTATTATTATCCATCCTTCGATGCAAATGAGCCTTGAGCAGTATTTGGATTTTTTGGAAGAAGATGAGCTTTTGGAAGTTACTCCGTTAAATCTTAGACTTCGCAAGAAATTTCTCTCCAAACTTGAAAGAGTAAGACACGAAAGAAGCTAATTTCTAATAACTCTATTGAAATCTATCGAGCATTTTTCTGTGTGCTGGTTTTACAAAATGCGTCTCACCTGAAGGATTTTCTTTTATTAAAGAAATTGGCGGAATAAGATAAACATGCCTATCAACTTCTATATATCTACCAGGCGTTGATGAAAGAAGATCAATATTGTTAATAATGGCATCACAACCTTTTGGTAATTTCTGATTAATTTCTTCCAAAGTAGATAAAAATGGTACATTATCTCCGTGTTTTTGTGGCGGATGAGGAAAGCGTCCAAGCGTAGAAAATAAAACCCTAATTTCTCCAAGCCTTGATGCTGAGGACAACCCTGTTTCTTCTATTGCATCATTCATTTGCCGACGGATATCTATAATTTCAGTATCGGTCTTTGGCAAGAAAGCTCCAACAAACGCAACGGAATTTTGCTCCCTATCGATGGTTGGAATTATTTTCATAAGCTCAAGCCTAATTGGTTTTTGGGGTTGTGCAAATCTTTTACGCAATGCTTCGTAGTATTTTCTTACCGCAGTAGCATCTATGTATGCAGCTTTTCGTCCTAGGGGGTTAAAATTAAACTCCCTAAGGGTTATATGTCTAAATCCATCCGGCACCCATTGAATTCCTGGTTCAACTTTTTCAATCGTAGATTTTGCAGAATCAAAAAAAGCGTCTGCGGGACCACTAATTAATCCTATTGTAGCCACTGAATATCTTTCATCTTCCCTTTCTCCTGTAAATAGAGGATTACTAACTGTCCGTTCCTCGAGAATAGTCGTTTTTGCTCTTTCTTCTATTTCCCGATAATTATCTGTAAGTCTTGACCTAACAGATTCAAAACTTTCTGATTGTATTCCCGTTTCTAAGCTTGTCATAAGAAAGGTTGTTAGAGCTTAAATATTATTGGTTCTCAAAAATGAGCTCTTCAAACCAATTATACGCCAAATGATTCAGCTTTATAAAGTTTTTTTGGGGGGGGGATTCCTCTCCAAACTTGATCGCGTCCGCTCAGAGCGGGTATAACCTTCCTTTTACCACATCGTTATAGCTATTCCGATCCCGTATCGTTACAGATTCGACGAAACGGAACTTGAGACAAAAACTTGATCGCGTCCGCCAGGCAAGAGTATAATAGTTCTACATGAATTTGGCGTATAGATTAAGACCTCAAAGCCTTGATGAGTTTTTTGGGCAGGAACATTTGGTCGGACCCGATAAGATTCTTAGAAGAATGATTGAAGGAAAAAATCTTTTTTCTATGATTTTGTGGGGACCTCCGGGATCGGGAAAAACAACTCTTGCTCAAATTATTTCCAAAAATACTAATTCTGATTTTCATTCTTTTTCTGCAGTACAAACAGGAAAAGAGGACTTGAAGAAAATAATAATTAAGGCCCGAACAAACCAAACAGCCCAAAAACGTACAATACTTTTTATTGACGAGATCCACAGATGGAACAAAGCTCAGCAAGACGGCCTTTTACCTCATGTTGAAAGTGGTTTGATAACTCTAATTGGAGCGACAACAGAAAATCCCTCTTTTGAAGTTATAAGTCCTCTTTTATCAAGATGCCGAGTTTTTGTTCTCAAAGGACTGGATGAAAAAAATCTTGAAAAGATTTTAGGCATTGCCTTAAAAGACAAAGAAAAAGGACTAGGAAAATATAAAAAAACAATCGCAAAAGATGCAAAAGAATTATTAATAAGACTCTGCGGACAAGACGCAAGAATTATGCTCAATGCCTTGGAAATTGCAGTAACAAATTTTAAACCTAAGGAAATTAATGCAGAAATTATTAAGGAAGTTTTTCAGACTAGAAGCGCTGGTTTGTATGACAAAAAGGCTTCGGAGCATTACAATATTATCAGCGCTTATATTAAATCCGTACGAGGATCTGATCCTGATGCTGCATTATATTATCTGGCGCGAATGCTGGAAAATGGAGAAGACCCAAAATTTATTGTAAGGCGCATGATAATTCTTGCATCCGAGGATATTGGCCTTGCAGACAGAGGAGCTCTCATCCAAGCAAATGCGGCATTTGAGGCAATTCACAAAATTGGCATGCCGGAAGCCCAACTTATTTTGGCTCATGCAACGCTGTACCTTGCAACCGCAAAAAAATCCCGCGAAGTTGCGAACGCGCTGCAGAAAGCAAAGGATGCGGTTTATGAATTTCCCAACGAAGCAATTCCTCTTCATTTAAGAAACGCTCCAACAAAACTTATGAAAAATCTTGGCTACGCAAAAGATTATACGTGGAGCAATAAATATGTTGGCCCGAAAAGTAATTTAAGCTTTCTCCCCGAAAGATTAAAAGGCCGAAAATTCTTCAACCCCGAAGAAAATAAAAAATAAAGTGGGTGGGTGACCGGATTCGAACCGGCAACGTTCAGCTCCACAAGCTGATGCTCTAACCATTGAGCTACACCCACCATTCTATCGTGTGCCCCCGGAGGGAATCGAACCCCCAACCTTGTCGTTAGAACCGACCTGCTCTATCCGTTGAGCTACGAGGGCGACAGAGTATATTTTATACTATGATTGGGATTAAGTAAATGATTCGAAATATTTCGCAGATTTAAAAAAAGAAAAAAAGCTGATAGAATGGAGTTGTATATGAAATTCCTGCGTACTTTTGAACAACTGGGTAAAAATGATGTGGCAATTGCCGGAGGTAAGGGTGCTTCACTCGGAGAAATGACACAAATTGGCATTCCAGTACCATCTGGTTTTCTTATTCTTACTAGCGCCTTTGAAAAAATTTTGGAACAAACCGATTTGAATGTGGAAATTGAAGCTATCCTCGATTCGGTCAATCACAAAGAAATACACGCCGTTGAAAATGCTTCGGAGAAAATAAAGGCACTCATTCTTGAGGCAGAAATGCCAAAAGATATAGCTGGCGAAATCCAAAAATTTTTCAAAAATCTAGGCGCAAAATATGTAGCGGTAAGATCATCGGCTACTGCCGAAGATTCAGCAAGTGCAGCATGGGCTGGTCAGCTTGAAAGCTATCTAAACACAAGAGAAGAAAACTTACTTGAGAACATCAAAAAGTGTTGGGCTTCACTATTTACGCCACGCGCAATTTTCTACCGCTTTGAAAAAGATTTACACAAACAGAGAATATCTGTCGCGGTTGTTGTGCAGAAAATGGTTGGGAGTGAAAAATCAGGCATTGCTTTTTCTGTTCATCCAGTAACCCAAAATAGAAATCAGATTATAATTGAGGCTGGGTTCGGACTTGGTGAAGCTATTGTATCGGGGCAAATTACCCCAGATAATTATGTCGTTGAGAAACAGCCACGGCGGATCATAGACAAGAATATTCAAACGCAATTGCGGGGTCTTTATCGCGCGGAGAATGGAGGTAACGAGTGGCGCGATGTTCCTAAAGAAGTGAGAGAGAAACAAACTCTGTCAGATGAAGAAATTTTAGATTTATCAAAGCTTATTATTGATATTGAGAATCACTATAGTTTTCCTTGCGATATCGAATGGGCTTTTGAAAAAGGCAGATTTTATATCCTCCAATCAAGGCCAATAACTACCTTGATGGATATTAGGATCACAAAAAACAGGGATAATAAAAGTATAAAGAGAGTTTTTAAGAAGATCTTTAACCGGTATATGCCTATATATGCCGCCCAATATAGTTATATCGGGAAAAGCGAAGTTGTGCTAAAGGTATTAGAAAATGCAGCTAGCTTTCCTCCTCTTTTCATCAACAAGCCAGGAAAAGGGGCTTCTGTATATTATGAATTAGAGGTATACGAATCGAATTCTAAAAGGACCCTCGAATATTTTAAGAAGAATCCGAATGCAATGAAAAAAATTTCTGATGATTATAGAAAAATATACAACGATAATGTTGATTTTATAGAAAATGCAAATGTTGACGATATTAAAAGGCTTTTTGATTTGAATGCTTATCGCATAACACCACTGATCACTATTCTTATTCTAGTTGGACGAGAGGAATATGATAAAGAACTGAAAGATGTTGCCGAGATAGCAAGGGACACAAGATATTGGAACGATAAGATACTCTATATCACCGGAATAAAGATATTCGAACTGATAAATAAAAAATTCTGCCTTGATGACGATACCGGTGATTACATAACAATAGAAGAGGCTTTAAGCGATATATTGCCTCCTAAGGAAGAGATTGAGAAAAGAAGGCGGTCGTGGGTAATGATCAATGATAAAACTCTGTACACCGGTAATAAAATAAAAGAGTTTTTAGACGCTCGCAATATCATCATTAAGGAAGACGTAATAGTATTCGATAAAGATCTAGCCTCATTTAAAGGGCGGAGCGCTCAAAACGGACATGTAAGAGGAATGGTGAAAACGGTTTTTACTATGCAAGATGTGGAAAAGGTAAATGATGGAGAGATCATTGTTTCTCCAATGACAGGACCAGATTTTATGCTGGCGATAAAAAAGGCTGCAGCAATCATAACTGACGAAGGAGGTATCACTTGCCACGCCGCGATTATAGCAAGAGAGTTAAAGAAACCTTGTATAATCGGAACGAAAATAGCCACCGAAGTTTTGAAAGACGGAGATTTTGTGGAAGTTGATGCCGATAATGGAGTTGTTAGAATTTTGAAATAAATCTGTCGCACTTTTGGAGCTATGTTACGAAAAAGTTCGGACTTCCTTCATGTTATTATTGTAGTCGCTTCCGCTCCTACTATTTTATATTGCTCGGCCTTCGGCCTCGCTAAAGCTACGCTGGACACAGTCGGCCTCGCTCTCAAAAACTGTCGGCACGTCCCCAGCAGGGTAAAAAACGCAAAAATTTTTTAATCATAGAGTGAATACTTTTGAGACAGACAGCAGTTTGCTTTGACGCTGAAAATAAGCTACATTATTACTATGATCGATTCTCATCAACTTCGGGAACAACAACGCCATGCCTGGAATACATTTTCGCCTGGGTGGAAAAAATGGGATGAGTTCTTTATGGGATTCTTTCGACCCATTGGTGAAAAGCTAATTGAAGTTGTTGATCTACGAGATGGATATCAAGTCCTAGATGTCGCTACGGGTACCGGCGAACCGGGATTAACTGCTGCCAGCAAAATTCCTAAGGGAAAAGTTGTTGGTACCGATATTGCTCAGGACATGATCAAGGTTGCCAATGAGCATGCACGCGAGCGTGCCATCAAAAATTATGAAGCTCTGGCTCTTGAAACTGAACAGCAACCGTTCCCCAAGGACTTTTTTGATGCGGTTATGTGTCGTTTTGGCATTATGTATTTTCCTAGCATGAGAGAAGGTGTTGCCGAAATGGTTCGAGTGCTTAAACTTGATCATAAAGTTGCTCTCTCGGCCTGGACGGAACCCGCCAAAAACTCGTGGGCTACTACGATTGGTAGTGTTATCAATACCATGTTATCTGTACCCTTGCCCCCACCCGATGCACCCACACCTTTTCGTTGCGCTAAATTTGGGACGCTAAGTCAGCTTTTTAAGGATGCTTGTTTGAAGGATGTGCAGGAGATAGAAATTAAAGGGCAAGTTGCCTTTGATTCACCGGAACATTACTGGGATGTAATGACTGCTGTTGCGCCACCGCTTGTTCAGGCGCTATCAAAAGCGGATGATGCGAAGCGTCGTGAAATTCAACAGACGGTATTTGAGGCAGCTCAAAAATATGAGAGCCAAGGTAAAATTGTTTTTGACTGGAGCAGTTGGGTGGCGGTAGGAGCGAAATAACAAAAAAAGTAAAGAATTTGTCGCCAAAGCGTTAGGCGTTGTGATGGAAGATTTAGTATGAAATCAAACGATTACAATTACAAACATTTTGGATTCTGGCATTATTCGCTAGAACGTTTTGATGGTCCAAAAATTGGAGCTATAGCGCCAGATTTTACGGCGATTACGCTCAACAACAAGACGGTGCGATTGAGCGATTTTCGCGGCAAGATCGTTGTATTAGAAAGCGCAAGTATAACTTGCCCGGCCACTATTGGAACAACTAATGATATGCAACGGCTTGTTCGCCAATATTCAGATGTCACTTTTCTCCTGTTGTATGTAAGAGAAGCGCACCCAGGGGAACGCATTACGGCACACACTTCGTTTGATGAAAAACTAAGTTGCGCAAAAAGATTTCAAGAAGAGGAACATGATAACAGAAGAATCGTTGTTGATGATTTGGAAGGAACAGCGCATAAACAATACGGCCTTTTCCCAAATTTCGTGTATGTGATTGACTCCGAAGGATATATAGCGTGGAGAACGCCATGGAATGTAACTAAGCGGCTTAACGAAGTACTTGCCTCCATACATAAAAATCCCCACGCACGATTTCCAGAAGAGTATTTACTTCCCTATATTAAGAATATGGGATTTCGAGCGCTTAAGAGGGCTGGCTGGAGGACTATTTTGGATCTGATACCCAATATTCCGTATTTTATTTGGATTCGCCACCGCCTCAAAAAACTTGGCCGCCAATATTGACTCTGTGTTTTGTGGTAAAATAAACCTATGAACATATTTAAATCATTTACTTTAAAGTGGTGGCAAGGAAGTTTATTTAAGATTGCAATGATATCTCTTGGTGTTGCTATTGGCGCAACGTGGCCCGAAATTTTCATAAGGTGGACCTCCGTTCTGTGGTTGCTCTTCATAATACTGACAATCTACATTAGCTATATTTGGTTGAAGCAGTAAAAGAATTTGTCGCCCCATACTTCGCCACGGCTTCGTAGGGCAAAGCAAAGAAAAACTTGAAATTGTTATCGGTGCGGCTTTGCCGCTTTTCCGAATTTTCGCGGGCCTTCGCCTCGCCGAAGTGGCTTCGGCCACGCAGGCGGGGGGACTTCCTCGCCGCCGCAGGCGGCAAAATGCGTTCGGACTAATTCAAGAATACTGCACTAACATAATGTTCTTTTCAGGGCTTTCTTAAGATTATTTCTTCCAAATCCACTTTTTAGAAATACTTCACGGGCTCTTCCATCTTGCTCATTAATAAAGTATTCGTAATGAATTAGTTTTAATGGCCTTCTATTGGCTGTAGATTTAACTTCACCGCGAGTATGACGTGAAAATCTATCCTTTAAGTCAATAGTAAACCCTGTATAAAATTTGTTATCTTTTAAACTAAGAAGAGTGTAAACGTAATATTTCATGAAACGTCAAACGTTTTTATTGGGAATAACATATGGAAGGCAAGTCAGACTTGCCCCTCGTCATCCTCGGCAAAAACCGAGTTTGACTCGGGAGCGGGTGAAGGGAATCGAACCCTCGTATCGACTTTGGAAAAGTCGTGTTCTGCCATTAAACTACACCCGCAACGTAAAAATTTGCTTCGCAAATTTAACGTTGCTGGAACGTTTAAATTTACAAAGTAAATTTATTGCGTTCCGCACTTACCATTTTATCATCTATTCTTTCTCATCTCAACTCTCCAAAAAAGAAAAAGGCCAATAACAAGAACTCCTATTGTCAGCCAAAATGGAAAACTCAACCCGTAATGAGCAATTGTTAAACCCGCAAGAAGCGGACCTGCAATTCTACCCAGACTCTCAAAAGAAAAAGCAAGTCCGAATGTTGTTCCCTGTCCTTCTTTCGTTGCTTTAGACAGCACAGCATTGATTGTAGGTCTTTTAAGTCCGCTTCCCAAAACAGAGATAACAAAAAATATATAAAACAACAAAACTTGAGTAAAAAGAGGAGCAAAAAGTTGTCCAAAAATCATAAGTAAAATTCCAACAAAAATGGTTTTGATTTCTCCAATTTTTCTGACCATAATCGGCAATACAAACCATTGGGCGATAACTGAGGCAATTCCGGTTACCGAGAAAAATATACCATTTTCAACAGTTCCCATATGAAAATTATGCGTTGTAAAAAGCGGTATAGCTACTTGGAAATTAGAAATATAGAATGACCACGAAAATAGAAGAAAAAACAAAACTCCAAAATCTCCTCGCAGTCCATGATAAATTGCTTTAAAATTTAAAAGCCCTTCCCTAAGGACAAACTTTTCAGCTTTTTTAGTAATGGATTCTGGCAGAAATATAAAAATAAGAATAAGATTGATCATAGAAACCAATCCTGCGGCGAAAAAGGCAAAAGAAAAACCATAACCTGCTAAAAAGCCGCCAATTGCCGGCCCAAATGTAAAACCCAAAGCAAACATGGCAGTAACTTTACCAATATAAACCGTTCTTTCCTCTTTGCTTGTTATGTCCGCGACATAAGCCGAAGCTATGGGAAAAACCCCTGCCGTAGATATTCCATGTAGAATTCTTGAAAGATAAACTACTTCCAAGTTGGGGGCCAGAGCAGCAATTATAAAAGCGAATGTAGATCCAACAACAGAAATTATCAGTACGGGTTTCCTGCCAAAGCGATCCGAAATTCTTCCAAGAATGGGAGAAACCAAAAATTGAGCAAAAGAGAATGAAGCCGCTAAAAGTCCTATGTCAAAGGCTGTTGCTTTAAATGTTTCGGCAAACAAGGGCAGAAGCGGGAAAATCATCCCAAAACCTAGGATATTAACAAATACAGTTATATAAAGCCAAATAATCTTTTTTTGCATAAAAAAGTCGCTAAAGAAGCGACGAGTATATTGTGAGCTCTAGTCAATATTAGTCTAACCCTCTAACATTCAAATTATAACAAATTTTGTGAAAATTTGCTGACATTACGCCTTCTTGCGCTCTTACGATTTGATTTATGTCTTTCATTTTTGGTATAATAGGTTTATAGCTACTAAGTTTTTTAAAGATCTTTCTACCTTGGTTTCAAACTTCTAGCAAGTATAAGTATGTATAAAAATTCACATAGATCACATTTTAAGGGTAGACCTAACAACAATAACCGCTTTAGCCATGGGATAAAGCGTCAATATATCAATCCTGAACTGTTTGTTAAAAAAGCTGAATTAGAAACCCAAGAGCAATTTGTGCCAAAATACTCATTTTCTGACTTCCTGATTAGCGATGGGCTAAAGCAAAATATTGCACAGCATGGATATACTACTCCAACCCCAATTCAGGATCAGGCTATCCCATATCTTTTAGAAGGAAGGGACTTAATAGGAATTGCCAATACGGGTACGGGTAAAACTGCTGCATTTTTAATTCCGCTTATCAATAAAGTATTTTACAACAAATCACAAAAGGTTTTGATTGTTACACCTACCCGCGAACTTGCGGTCCAAATTGAAGAAGAGTTTAGGGAATTTGCAAAAAATATGAACCTTTTTTCAGTACTATGTATCGGTGGAGTGAGTATAAACGGACAAATCAATAAGCTACGAGGATACTACAATTTTGTAATTGGCACACCGGGCCGGCTTAAAGACCTCAAAGCACAGGGAAAACTTCCCTTAAATTCATTCAACAACATAGTGCTTGATGAGGTAGACAGAATGATGGATATGGGTTTTATTCACGATGTACGACTCCTTAT
>Ga0209515_10004108_pt1 | contig 19989 bp, 13 predicted proteins | sample Subgroupgradi54m_FD_187454 | JGI IMG/M metagenome (GOLD analysis project Ga0209515, IMG submission 187454) | Subsurface groundwater microbial communities from S. Glens Falls, New York, USA - GMW60B uncontaminated upgradient, 5.4 m (SPAdes)... ...
GGGGAGCCGCAGCGGGCGCTGCCAGCCGGTCTACAACCCCGCGACCGGCGTGGTCGCACGCCAGGTCGCGCTGGGCAGCGTCGACGAGGTGAATGCCGCCGTCGCCGCCGCGAAAGCCGCGTTCGCGGCCTGGGCCGACACCCCGCCGATCCGCCGCGCGCGCTTGCTCAACGCCTTCCTCGGCCTCCTGAACCAGCACCGCGACACACTCGCCGCGATGATCACCGCCGAACACGGCAAGGTCTTCACCGACGCGCAGGGCGAAGTCTCGCGCGGGATCGACATCGTCGAGTTCGCCTGCGGCGTGCCGCAGCTGCTGAAGGGCGACTTCACCGACCAGGTCAGCACCGGCATCGACAACTGGTCCTTGCGCCAGCCCTTGGGCGTGGTGGCCGGCATCACGCCGTTCAACTTCCCCTGCATGGTGCCGATGTGGATGTTCCCACTGGCGCTCGCCTGCGGCAACACCTTCATCCTGAAGCCGAGCGAGCGCGACCCGTCGGCCTCGCTGTTCATGGCCGAGCTGCTCAAGCAGGCCGGCCTGCCCGACGGCGTGTTCAACGTGGTGCAGGGCGACAAGGTGGTGGTCGACGCGCTGCTGACCCACCCCGACGTGAAGGCGCTGAGCTTCGTCGGCTCGACGCCAATCGCGCAGTACATCTACGAAACCGGCGCTCACCACGGCAAGCGGGTGCAGGCGCTGGGCGGCGCGAAGAACCACATGGTCGTGATGCCCGACGCCGATATCGAACAGACGGTCGACGCGCTGATCGGCGCGGCCTACGGCTCGGCCGGCGAACGCTGCATGGCGATCAGCGTCGCGGTGCTGGTGGGCGACGTCGGCGACAAGATCGTGCCGCTGCTGGCCGAGCGCGCCCGCGCGCTCAAGATCGACAACGGCATGGAGCTCGATGCCGAGATGGGGCCGGTGATCACCCGCCAGGCGCTCGAGCGCATCGAGGGCTACATCGGCGCCGGCGTCGAAGAGGGCGCCAAGCTCGTCGTCGACGGCCGCGGCACCAAGGTCGCGGGTCACGAGGGCGGCTTCTTCACCGGCGGCACGCTGTTCGATCACGTGACGCCGTCGATGCGCATCTACCGCGAAGAGATCTTCGGCCCGGTGTTGTCGTGTGTGCGGGCGCGCGACTTCGGCGAAGCGCTCGAGATGGTCAACGCCCACGAGTTCGGCAACGGCGTCGCCTGCTACACCCGCGACGGACACGTGGCGCGCGAGTTCGCACGCCGGGTGCAGATCGGCATGGTCGGCATCAACGTGCCGATCCCGGTGCCGATGGCCTGGCACGGCTTCGGCGGCTGGAAGCGCAGCCTGTTCGGCGACATGCATGCCTACGGCGAAGAGGGCGTGCGCTTCTACACCAAGCAGAAGTCGATCATGCAGCGCTGGCCCGAGAGTACCGCCAAGGGCGCCGAGTTCGTGATGCCCACCGCCAAGTAGACACGCGGCGGCGGGCCGCCCCGCCGCTTCGGTTGTTCCCACCATGTCCGTCGTCGACCCCATCGCCGAACTGCTGCGCGAGGCCCGCGCGGCACGCGGCACGCCGGCGCTGGCCGAGGGCCGCGAGCTCGCGCGCAAGGCCTGGCACGCCGCGGCGCTGGCGCATCGCAGCAGCGACCAGGCCGAAGCCGGCCACTTGCTGTGCCTGTTCCACTACCGGCTCGGCGACCTGCCGGAGCTGATCGCCAGCGGCGAGAGTGTGCTGCCCCTGCTGCAGACGCCCGAGCGGCGCGCCAGCAAGTCCGAGCTGCTGCGCTGGATGTCCACCGGCTGCTGCGAGCTCGGCCGCTTCGACGCCGCACTGCGCCACGCCAACGAAGCCTGCGCCGAGGCCGAGATCGCCGGCGACCCGCACCAGATGGCGCTCGGCCTGAACGCGCTGGGTGCCTGTTTCGAGCGCATCGGCGACCCGTGGCAGGCCGAGCGGCTGATGGGCGACGCGCTGCGCATGGCACGCGGCGTGGCCGACCCGTTCCCGCGCCTGGTGACGCTGAACAACCTGTGCGCGGTCTGCATCGGCGCGTTCTACATCCTGCGCCACGCCGACGACATGGCCGAGGCCACCGCCGCGCTGCGCCGCGCACTGGTCCATGGACGCGAGGCGCGCACCTTGCTGCCGCAGTTCGGCGACCCGTTCTTCTCGGTCTTCGTCGAGGGCAACCTGGGCGAGGTGCTGCTGCACCTGGGGCGCACCGACGAAGCCCGCGAGCTGCTCGAAAGCGCCCTCGAATGCGGCCTCGCCCATGGTTATGAAGCGCAGGTGTGGCGGATTCGCTGCTCGATCTGCGAGCTGCTGCTGGCCCAGGGCCAGCCCGAGCAGGCCTGCGCCGCGCTGGTCGCGCTGCTGCAGGACATGGCCGAGCGCGGCGCCGAGTCGACGATGATCCGGGTCCACCACACGCTGTACCGCGCCAGCCGCGACATCGGGCGGGTCGAACAAGCGCTGCACCACCTGGAGCAGTACGAGCGCCACGAACGGCGCCGCGCCAGCCAGCAGCTGAACACCCAGTCGCGCCTGTTCGTGACCCGGCTCGAAGCCGAACACTCGCACCGCCAGGCCGAACATGCGCGCCTCGAAGCGCAGGTCGAGCGCACCCGCGCGGCCGGCTTCGAAGCCGAGGCGCAGCGCGACGAGCTGACCGGCCTCGGCAACCGGCGCCACCTCGAACAGCGGCTGCCGCTGCTGCTCGAATCGGCGCAGGCGCAAGGCCTGCCGCTGACGGTCGCGCTGATCGACCTCGACCACTTCAAGCGCATCAACGACCGCTTCGGCCACGCGGCGGGCGACAAGGTGCTCGAAGTGGTGGCGCAGAAGCTGCGCGAGAACACCCGCGCGAGCGACGTGCTGGCGCGCATCGGCGGCGAGGAGTTTCTGGTCGTCTTCGCCGAGATGCCGGCGGCGCAGGCGCTCGAAGTCTGCGAGCGGCTGCGCGCGCGGGTGGCAGAACACGATTGGACCGCCCTCGCGCCGGAGCTGGCCGCCACCTTGAGCATCGGCCTGGCGCATGCGCCGCCCTATGACCTGGCCACGCTGTTCGACCAGGCCGACCGCGCGATGTACCGCGCCAAGCAGGGCGGGCGGAACCGGGTCGCGGTGGCCGAGGAGTAGTCGTCATCCCGGCGAACGCCGGGATCCACTCTGCGCAGACGCGCGGTGAAGTGGCAGTGGATCCCGGCGTTCGCCGGGATGACATGGAATTCAGTACTCCCAGAAGATGCGTTGCATGTCTGCCGCGTTGTTGCCGCGAGTCAACGCCAGCGCCGCCAGGATCTTCGCCTTCTGCGGGTTCAGGTCGTGCGCGACCACCCAGTCGTACTTGTCGTCGGGCTGTTCCGAATTGCGGATCACGAACCCATCGGCGATCCGCGACGAACGCACGACCTGCACGCCGCCGGCACGAATGCGCTTGAGCGTGTCGACCAGGTAGTTCGGCACCGAACCATTGCCGGTGCCGGCGTTGATGATCGCCTTGGCGCCGGCCTTGACGGCGGCGTCGTACAGCTCCGGCGTCATGTTGCCCGAGCCGTAGACGATTTGCACTTCGGGCAGGCTTTGCAGCGTGTCGATGTCGAACTCGGAGGCCGTCGTGTGGCGCTTGATCGGGCCGCGGAACCAGTAGGCCTGGCCTTCGACCACCATGCCGAGCGCACCCCAGGGGCTGGAGAACGCGCTCGTCTTGATGTTGACCCGCTTGGCCGCGTCGCGCCCGCTCAGGATGTCGTCGTTCATCGCCACCAGCACGCCCTTGCCGCGCGCGCTGCTCGATCCGGCCAGCACCACCGCGTTGTACAGGTTCAGCATGCCGTCGGCCGACATCGCCGTGCCGGGGCGCATCGAGCCGACCACGACGATCGGCTTGTCGGTGTGCACGACGACGTTGAGGAAGAACGAGGTTTCTTCGAGCGTGTCGGTGCCGTGGGTGATGACGACACCGTCGACCGCCGGATCCTTGACCAGCGCGGAGACACGCTTGCCGAGCTGCAGCAGCTTCTCGTTGGTGAAGCTTTCCGAGGCGATCTGGAAGGCCTGTTCGCCCCGCACGTTGGCCACATTATTCAACTCGGGAATGCCCGCGATGAGCTTGTCGACCGGCACCTTGGCGGCCTGGTAGGTGGCGCTGTTGGCGGTGGTGGCGCCGGCTCCGGCAATCGTGCCGCCGGTCGCGACGATCACGATGTTCGGCTTGGCCGCCGCCGGCTGGGCCTGGGCCCAGGCGGTGCCGACCAGGCTGAGCGCCACCAGTGCGGTTGCGCTGGCGCGCCGGGCATGCTGCATCAAGGCTCTCAAGATTTGTCTCCTGCGGGGTTTCGGGGAGCTGAATGCTAGGCACCCGGCCGGGGCTGAGGAATTGACTGTTTGGTCTCAAGGTATTCATCGAACTCATACCTTGCCCGCGAGCCGATCTACACTCGGCGTCGACATGCGCCTGCGCCACATCGAGGTCTTCCAAGCGGTCATGGAGACCGGCAGCATGAGTGCGGCCGCGCGGCTCATCCACCTGACCCAGTCGGCGGTCAGCCGCTCGGTCGCCAACGCCGAGCTGCAGCTCGGCTACCCGCTGTTCCACCGCGTCGGCGGGCGCCTGGTGCCCACCACCGAAGGGCTGGCGCTGTTCGAGGAGAGTTCGGGCATCTTCGAGCGGCTCGAGTCGCTCAAGCGCACCGCGCACAACCTGAAGAGCGGCGAGCAGGGTCTCGTGCGCATCGCGGCGATCCCGGCCGTCTGCCACAAGCTGCTGCCCGACGTGCTGGCGCGTTTTCATCGTGCACACCCGAACGTCAACTGCGAGGTGCACACCGTTCACAAGCGGCAGATCGCAGCCGAGCTGCTGACCCGCACGGTGGACCTCGGGTTGGACTACTACAGCATCAGCCACCCCGGCGTGCAGGCGCGCGCGCTCGGGGTCGGGCCGCTGTACGCGATGCTGCCGGGCCGGCATGCACGCTCGCTGGCCCAAGGCATCTCGCCCGACGCGCTGGTCGAGCTGCTGTCCACGCTGCCCATCGTTTCACTGACCGACGACGACCCGCTGTACATGGCGTTCATGCGTTACTGCGAACACCAGGGCTTCAGGCCGAGCGGGCGCATCCAGGTGCAGACCTCGCAGCTCGCCGAAGAGCTGGTGGCGCGCGAGCTCGGCTGGACGGTGGTCGACTTCTGTACCGCGGGGTTGAGACGCAGGGACGTCGTGGTGACGCCGCTGCAGCCCTATGTGGAATGCACGCTGAATGCGTTCTTCGCGAAAAACCATTCGCCGACGCTGCTGGCGCGGCGCATGGCCGACACGGTGCGGGCGGTGCTGAAGGAGACGGGGGTGTGAACGAAGCCGTCACCCCGGCGAACGAAGCCGTCACCCAGGCGAACGCCGGGGTCCACTGCGGCCGAAGCGCGCTTCGCATCGAGTGGATCCCGACGTTCGTCGGGATGACGGCGGTGGGTTAGAGCTTCTCGGTCTCCCCCGCCTTCGGCTGCCACTTCATCAGCCGCTTCTCGACCAGCCCCACCCCCGCATCGAGCACCAGCGCAAACGCCGTCAGCACCAGGATGCCGGCCATCACCGTGTTGATGTCGAAGCTGCCTTCGGCCTGCAGGATCAGGTAGCCCACACCCTGCGCCGATCCGAGATATTCACCGACCACCGCGCCGACAAATGCCAGCCCGACACTCGTGTGCAACGAGCTGAAGACCCAGCTCGTCGCGCTCGGCAGGTAGACGTGGCGCAGCAATTGGCGCTGGCTCGCGCCGAGCATGCGTGCGTTGGCAAGCACCACCGGGCTCACCTCCTTCACGCCCTGGTAGACGTTGAAGAAGACGATGAAGAACACCAGCGTGACGCCGAGCGCGACCTTGCTCGCGATGCCCAGGCCGAACCAGACCGCGAAGATCGGTGCCAGGATCACCCGCGGCATCGAGTTCAGCGCCTTGATGTAGGGGTCGAAGATCGCCGCGGCGAGCGGGCTCAGCGCCAGCCACAGCCCGCAGGCGAGACCCAGCAGCGTGCCGATCGCAAACGCCAGCACCGTCTCGATCAGCGTCACCAGCAGATGCGAATAAATCGTCGCCGGAAAGCTCAAGCTGAACCAGGCGCGGTTCTTGGTGCCGATCTCGAGCGTGCTGCTGCCGGCCGTGAACCAGTTCCAGATGCGCGAGAAGATCTTCAGCGGCTCGCCGAAGAAAAACGCCGCCTGGCGGTCGTCGTCGAACAGCAGCGGCGGCACCAGACCGGGCGTCGTCAGCAGGTGCCAGAGGCCGAACACTGCCACCAGCAATGCAAGCTGCCAGCCGCGCAGGTTGTGCGGGTTGGGCCTGAGTCGACGCCACATCGCTCAGATCACCTTGCGGTACTGCACGAAGCCGCTGCGCTGCGCGACCCGGTCGTAAAGCTGCATCGCCTGCTGGTTTGTCTCGTGGGTGAGCCACCAGACGCGGGCGCAGCCGAGCTCAGCGGCGCGTGCGTAGACATGCTCGATCAGCGCCCGCCCGACGCCGCGGCCACGCACGCCGGCGTCGGTGAACAGGTCCTGCAGGTACAGGTAGTCACCATCGGTCCAGCAGCTCTTGTGTTCGATGAAGTGCACCAGCCCGACCACCTTGCCGCCGAGCTCGGCCAGCGCCAGGTGCATCGTCTGCTTGGGGTCGAGCAGGCGGTGCCACGTATGCAGCGTGGTCGCTTCGGGAATGTCGACCTTGTAGAACGCCTGGTAGCCGTGCCACAGCGGCAGCCAGTGTTCGAAGTCGCTCTCGGATGCGCCGCGGATGATCAGGGGGTCCATCGCTCCTCCGTTCAGGCAGCCAGTTGCTGCCGGTAGCCTTTGAGCACCTCTTCGCGCAGCACGTCCCAGATCGCCTTGTGCAGCTCGACGAAACGCGGCGTCGCGCGCACCTCGGCGACGTCGCGCGGGCGCTCGATGTCGATGTGGAACTCGCCGATCGGGTGCGAGGCCGGGCCGGCCGACAGCACCACGACGCGGTCGCTCATCGCGATCGCCTCGTCGAGGTCGTGGGTGATGAAGAGCACCGCTTTTTTCTTTGCTGCCCACAAGGCCAACACCTCGTTTTCCATCAACTGCCGGGTCTGCACGTCGAGCGCGGAAAACGGCTCGTCCATCAGGATGATGTCGGGGTCGAGGGCGAGGGTCTGGGCGAGGCTGGTGCGCTTGCGCATGCCGCCCGAGAGCTGGTGCGGGTAACGGTCGCCGAAGCCACCGAGCCCGACCCGCTTGAGCCATTCGTCGGCGCGGGGCCGGGCGTCGCCAATGCCGCGGAACTCGAGCCCCGCCATCACGTTGCCGAGCGCGGTGCGCCACGGCATCAGGCTCTCGCTCTGGAACATGTAGCCGGCACGGGTGTTGATGCCGGTCAAAGGCTCGTCGAACACGCTGACCTGCCCGCTGCTCGGCGTCAACAGCCCGGCCGCCATGTTGAGCAGCGTGCTCTTGCCGCAGCCGGTCGGGCCCACGACCGAGACGAACTCGCCGGCGCCCACCGTCAGCGTCACGTCGCGCACCGCGGTGTAGCGCCGGCCCGGCTGGTTGCGGTCGACGAAGGTGCAGGTCGCGTCGACGAGACTGAGCGCGGAATTCAAGTAAGCCCCCAAGGCGCTTCGCGCCGGCCCCCCGAGGGGGCGCTGCCAATCTTGGGGCGGCCCGGCGCTTGGCACGTCATGCCTTCGCGAACTTCAGATTCGCCTTCTTCACGAACTCGTTGGTGTACGCCGCGGCCAGGTCGAACTTCGCGCCCTTCAGCGTTTCGTCGCCGCTTTGCAGCGCGCGCACCGCCGTCGCGGCGCCGCCTTCGGGAATGCTGCCGTCGGGCGACAGCGCGTTCTTGCAAGCGAGGAAGGCGTCGATGTAGACCGCGCGGTCGCCGAGCAGGTAGCTCTCGGGCACCGCCTTGATGATCTCGCCCGGCCCGGCCGCCTGGATCCACTTGTCGGCGCGCACGATCGCGTTGGCGAGCGCCTGCGTGGTCGCAGGGTTCTTGTCGATGAAGGACTGCGGCGCATACAGGCAGGCGGCCGGCATCGGCCCGCCGAACACCTTCTCGGACTCGGCGACGATGCGGGTGTCGGAGATGATCTTCAGGTCGCCGCTGCGCTGCAGCAGCGTGATGACCGGGTCGAGGTTGCTGATCGCATCGATCTGCCCGGAGCGCATCGCGGCCACCGCGCCGTTGGCCGCGCCGACGCCGATGATAGCCACGTCGCTCGCCTTCAACCCGGCCTTGGCGAGCACGAAGTTCGCCATCACGTTGGTCGACGAGCCCGGCGCGGTGACGCCGATCTTCTTGCCCTTCAGGTCGGCGATTTGCCTGTAGTTGGGCATCGTCTTCGGGTTCACGCCCATCACGATCTGCGGCGCGCGGCCCTGCAGCACGAAGGCGCGCAGCTTGACGCCCTTGACCTGCATGTTCAGCGTGTGCTCGAACGCGCCCGACACCACGTCGGCGCTGCCGCCCACCACCGCCTGCAGCGCGCGCGAGCCGCCGGCGAAGTCGGCGATCGTCACGTCCAGCCCCTCGGCCTTGAAGTAGCCCCGGCTCTCGGCAATCGTCAGCGGCAGGTAGTACAGCAGGTTCTTGCCGCCGACCGCGATCGTCAGCTTGGGTTTCTCGAGTGCCTGGGCGCGCACCGCGCTGGGCAGCGCAACGATGAACGACGTGGCCACCGACTGGGCCAGAAAGTTGCGACGGCGCATGAGGCGAACTCCGGTGCGGTAATGCTGAGCGCCCCAGTATCCATCAAGGCGCCATGGAGTCGGCGCCCGTAGAATCTTCGCGATGAAGACAACAAGACAGCTCGCCGCGCTGTGGCTGCTGTGGCAGGCCGCAGCAGGCTGGGCCGCCACCGAAGCGCCGGCCGAACCCGAGACGCCGCCGGTCCCGGTGTCGCTGTCGGCACGCAAGGTCTACGAGCAGGCGCGCTCGCAGCTGGTGCAGATTCGCACCGTGCTCAAGGGCCGCGCGAGCCAGACCTCGGTCGGCTCGGGTTTCCTGGTCACGCGCGAAGGCCACATCGTCACCAACTTCCACGTCGTCAGCGAGGTCGCGCTCGAGCCGGCCACGCACGACCTGGTCTACGTGACGGCCGACGGCCGCGAAGCGCGCCTGAACATCCTGATGCTCGACGTGCTGCACGACCTGGCGCTGCTGAAGGTGGCCGACACCAAGACGGCCGACGCACCGGCCAAGGACGCCTCGGCCAAGGACCTGCCGGCCTTCGACGCACTCGCGTTCCGCCCCACGGCCAAGGCACTCGGCCAGGGCGAGCGCATGTACTCGCTGGGCAACCCGCTCGACGTCGGCTTCGCCGTCATCGAGGGCAACTACAACGGCCTGGTCGAGCGCAGCTTCTACCCGCAGATCTTCTTCTCCGGCTCGTTGAGCGCCGGCATGAGCGGCGGCCCGGCACTCGACCAGGAAGGCCGCGTCATCGGCATCAACGTGGCGCGCCGCGTCGACGGCGAGCAGGTGAGCTTCCTGGTGCCCGCGAGCTTCGCGTCGACGCTGCTCGAGCGCGGCCGCAACGCGCCGCCGATGAAGGGCCCGGCACACGCCGAGATCACGCGCCAGCTGATGGAGCACCAGTCTCAGCTGACCGAGCGCTTCATCGCCCAGGGCTGGAAGATCGCGACCCATCCGCGCTACAAGGTGCCGGTGCCGCCCGACCGCTTCATGCGCTGCTGGGGCTCGACCGAGCAGTCGAAGACCGGCGGGCTCGACTTCGAACGCTCCGACTGCGTGATGGACACGCGGGTCTTCGTCGGCAAGTACACCACCGGCGCGCTGACGGTGCGCCACGAAAGCTACGACGGCACGCGACTCGGAACGCTGCGCTTCGCAGCGCGTTATTCGCAGAGCTTTCGCAACGAGGGCTTCCGCCGACTGCGCGGCGAGTTCACGACCAAGCCGCAGTGCCATGAAGACTTCATCGACCACCAGGGACTGCCGATGCGCGCGGTCATCTGCCTGAGCGCCTACAAGAAGCTGCCGCAGCTCTACGACGTGTCGGTGCTCGTGGCCACGCTCGACCAGCCGCAGTCGGGCGTGCAAGGCCGCTTCGACGCCCAGGGCCTGAGCTTCGCCAACGCGATGAAGCTGAGCCAGCACTACATCGACGCCTACGGGCTGCTTGCCAAATGACGACCCGGATCGCAGTGCTCGAGGTGCTGGACCGCGACGGCCACGTGCGGCAATACCTGCCGATTGCGAGCTGGCCGGTGAGCGTCGGCCGCGCGCTCGACAACGACCTGGTGCTCGACGACGTGCACATCGCGCCGCACCACTTCAGCGTCGCGATCGACGAGGCCGGCGTGTTCGTGCAGGTCGGCGAAACCATCAACGGCCTGCGCGCCGGCGGCACGCGGCTCGAGCGCGGCGAGCGCAGCGCGGTGGGCAACCAGGCGCTGCGCCTCGATGTCGGCGACTCGCACCTGTGCCTGCGTCTGGCCGAGCATCCGCTAGCACCCGAGCTGCCGATCCGCACGCCGCGCACGCTGTGGCACAGCGTGTGGCCGCCGCTCAGCGCCGGGCTGCTGGTGCTGGTGACGCTGCTGTTCATCACCTGGCTCGATACCGACCCCGACGAGCTGACCCGCGCGCTCGGCGACATGCTGGTCAAGGCCTTGAGCGCGAGCCTCGCGTGGTGCGCCGGCTGGGCGCTGCTGTCGAAGATCTTCACCCGGCGCAGCCACTTCTGGTGGCATGTGCGGGTGCTGCTGATCGCGGTGCTGGCGATCGAGGCGGTGACCACCGGCGCACACCTGCTGGCGTATGCGCTGTCGTGGCCGGCGATCAGCGACTTCGCGTTCGTGCTGGTCTACGCGGTGGCCGCGGCGACGATCTATTTCCACGTGCTCGGCATCGAGCCGCGCAAGCCCGGGCGCATGCGTGCCGTCATGCTCGGGGTGTTCATCGCCGGCAGCGGCCTGAGCCTGTGGTTCAACCTCCAGGCACGCGACCAGTTCGGCGAAGAGCTCTACATGAACCACCTGTTCCCGCCGACCTGGCGCCTCGCCAAGCCGGTCGACAGTGCGACCTTCGTGAAGAACGCCGCGCCGCTGCAGGCCACGCTCGACGAGAAGGCGAAGAAGCGCGATTCGGGCGGCGATGCCGGTGTCGATGACGAGTAGCGCGCCCGCCGCACGCACTGCGCTGATCACCGGCGCGGGCCGCGGCATCGGCGCGGCCACGGCCTGGCTGTGCGCCGGGCAGGGCTATGCGGTGGCGATCAACTACGCCCGTGACGAAGCCGCGGCCAACGCCCTGGCCGAGCGCATTCGCGCAGCCGGCGGCCGGGCGCTGGCGCTGCAGGCCGATGTGGCCGACGAAGCCCAGCTGCTCGCGATGTTCGCGCGCATCGACGCCGAGCTGCCGCCGCTGGCCGCGCTCGTCAACAACGCCGGCGTGGTCGACCTGCGCTCGCGTGTCGACGCGATGAGCGCGGCGCGGCTGCAGCGCATGTTCGCGGTCAACGTGGTCGGCAGCTTCGTCTGCGCGCGCGAGGCGGTCAAGCGCATGTCGACCCGGCACGGCGGGCGCGGCGGCGCGATCGTCAACCTGTCGTCGGCCGCGGCGCGGCTCGGCTCGCCGGGACAGTACGTCGACTATGCGGCGAGCAAGGGCGCGATCGACAGCTTCACGCTCGGCTTGGCGCGCGAGGTGGCGGCCGAAGGCATCCGCGTCAACGCCGTGCGGCCGGGCATCATCGAGACCGAAATCCACGCCTCGGGCGGCCAGCCCGAGCGGGCGCGCGAGCTGGCGCCGCAGGTGCCGATGCAACGTGCCGGCAGTGCCGACGAAGTGGCGCAGGCCATCGTCTGGTTGTTGTCCGACGCGGCCAGCTACACGACCGGGGCGCTCGTCGACGTGAGCGGCGGGCGATGATGACGACCCCTCGTCCGATGAATACATCGGCCGGTCCCCCGAGTGGACGCGGGCCGGCTTGGGAGCGGCCCGGCGCTCGGCCCGCCTTCGCAGGCACGCCGAATGCTCGCGCGAAGGTCATGGGCGCAAGAACCTTCGATGACGATCGGCCGCAGACCTTCGCCGAGGAGCTGGCCAACTGCCTGAGCCACGGACTCGCATTCCTGCTCGCGATCGCGTCGCTGCCGATTCTCATCAGCGTCGCCGCCGAGCGCGGCAGTGCCAGCGTGGTCGGCGCCTGTGTCTTCTCGCTGACGGCGATGCTGCTGTACTTCGCTTCGACGATGTACCACGCCTTGCCGGCGGGCCGTGCCAAGCAGGTCTTCAACAAGCTCGACCACGCGGCGATCTACCTGTTCATCGCCGGCAGCTACACGCCGTTCGCGCTCGGCGCGCTGCGCGGCGGCGTCGGCTGGACGCTGTTCGGGCTGGTCTGGGGCATCGCCCTGCTGGGCGTGCTGATGAAGAGTTTCGGCCTGTTGCGGCAGCCGCTGTGGTCGACCGGGCTGTATGTCGCGATGGGCTGGCTGGTGCTGATCGCCGCCGGACCGCTGGTCAAACACGTGGCGTTCAACGGCTTGTTGTTGCTCGTGGCCGGAGGTGTGGCCTACACCGCCGGTGCGGTGGTATTCCTGTTCGATTCACGGGTGCGCTATGCCCATTTCGTCTGGCACCTGTTCGTGCTCGGCGGCAGCACCTGCCACTTCTTTGCAGCGTTGTGGCACGCCGGTTGAGCGCTGTCACTTCTTGCGTGCGGTCTTCCCGGCCGGCGACTTGCGCTTGGCCGCGGGCTTGGGCGCAGGCTTGGTCGCAGCCTTGGACGATCGGGCCGATCGGGCCGGCGGCGGCGGGGTCGACGCGACGGCCGGCGCCTTCGGTGCAGGCGCCTGCGGCGTAGCGTCCGACACCACCGGATCGGGCTTCCTGATTCCCGGCCGGTCATTGCGCTTGGCTCGGCTCGGCTGCAGCCGCTGCACCAGCTCGATCAGGCGGTCGGCGCCGCGCTTGAGCGCCGCTTCGTTCCGGACCACGTACTTCGCGTCGTAGAACCGCGACAGCAATTCCATCTGCGAGACCACCGAGTCGAGCTCCGAGGGCTTGATCGTGACGTTCTGCAGCGCCTCGGTGTAGGCGTCCAGCACCGCGTCGAACGCGGCCTGGCCGTCGTCACCGGCCTTGCCGAGGCTCGCGTCGAGCAGCCGTTCGACCAGCACCGCCTCGGGCACCATCACCGCGTCCCAGATCTCGTTGCTGCTCTGGTACGCCTGCTCGGCCGCCTGCTTGCACTGCTGGGCCAATGCGATCGCCGCGGCCTGGTTGGCCGCGGTGTCCCACTGCGTCATGGCGTCCAGGGCCAGCCGGTTGAGCGCGTTGTACGGGTTCAGGCGGCCGTCGTCCGCCGTGCCCTCGGCGCTGCGGTACGCCTCGACGCTGTTCGTCAAGGCCTTGTCCATCGACTTGCCGAGCTCGGCCTTGTGCTCGTCGCTCAGGTCCGGTTTGAGCAGCCTGCGCGCGTACAGGCTCGCCTGGCGCTTGTAGGCGCTGCCGCGCAGCGCGCTGCGCTCGGGGTTGACGAAGGCGCTCGAGCGCGCGGGGTCGGTTTCGGGCTGACCGCCGACGATCTCGTCGAGCTTTTGAAGCCGGCTGATCGCGAGCCGGATCAGCGCATCGGCGGCGTGCTGGCCCTTGGCGTCGGTGGCCTCGCCGGCTCGGCGTTCGCCGAGCCGGGTCTCGACGTTGGCGAGCTGCTCGATGTCCTTGACCGGCACGCGGCCGAGGTCGCCTTCGGCCTGGATCGCCTTCAGATAGGCGACACGCGCCTTTTCCAGCTCGTTCAGCTCGCGCCAGGTATCGGCCAGTGCCGACTGCACCTCGGGCAGCGCCTGCCATCCGGGCGGGCAGCGCTTGTCGAGCAGTTGTTCGACCAGCTCGGCCTGCGCGCGCGACTGCGCCGCGGATTGTTTCTCGGCCCGGCGCTTCAGGTCGGCACGCACCCGCGCGAGCGCATCGAGCATTTCTTCGGGCGAGACATAGTGGCCATCGTCATCGGGGCCGCCGGCCCCGTCGGCACGCGGTTCGGCAAGCCAGCCCGGGTCGCCGTAGGCCTGGAACGCGCCCCAGGTGATGTCGGTCGGTTTGGCTTGCCAGGCCGCCTGGCGCGCCTGGAACACGGCGTCGCCGAAGTTGCGCCGCTTGAGCAGCAGATGCTCGTAGAAGGTCTGGCCGAAAACCCGCGCGCAGTCGTCGTCGACCGCCCAGCCGGCGACGATGATGCAGCGCACGCCGATCTCGATCAGCTCGCGCGACACGCTGGCCGCCAACCGGTTCGCGCCGCGACCGGCGGGCGTGTCCACCGTGCCGAGGTGGCAACAATTGAGGAACACCAGCTCGGGCACCTGTTCCATGGCCTCGATCTCGGCCGCAGTGATGAGCAGGCCGCCGGACAGCAGGACGCCGCTGCGCGCTCGCCCGTCCTGGTGGCGCAGGCCGAACACGCCGTGCGCCGAGATGTGCAGCACGCGGTACGGCTTCTGGTAGAGCTTGGCAAAGACGTCGATCGCCTGCACATCCTCTCCGATGACCGGCATGACGTTGTATCCCAGCCCCCGCAGCACGCCCACGACGGCTTCGGACTCGGTCTGCGCGCCGGGCAGTTTCGGCGGGTCGTCGCGCTTGGCGCCCTTGGGCCGCGGGAACGCGGCGCCAAACCCTTCCACCGACGGGTTGCCGATGACGAGCGCCTCGTGGTTCATGACCTGGTGCACGCGGCGCCGGAACCGCGACGACGCGAGCTGCCGGACCACCGCGGTGCGCAGCGCGAGCGGACGCCGGTCGGTGTCGCGGCCGCTCGGATCGTCGGCCAGCATCAGCTCCCACGGCAGGTTGGCGGTGTAGCTGTCGACCACCAGGACCAGGCGGTCCATCTGGCGCGCCGCGTCCTTGAAATCGTGCGGCACCATCAGCTGGAACAGCATGCGTCCGATGTCTTCCTGCCAGGTCGTGACGTGGATCTGCTGGCGCACCAACGCCTCGATCAGCCCGGGCTGGCGCTGCTGCGCGACCGACTCGGCACGCGCGCGCGCGCCGATGTAGAGGTAGCGCAGGCGGTCGGCGATGCGGGCCCGCCCGCCGCCGGACGGCCTGCGGCCGCCTGACCCGCCCCCCGAATCGCCGCCTGACACGCCTTCCTTGGCATCGGCGTCGCCGTCATCGCAATCGCACGGATCTTCGAAACACTCCGGCGGACACTCGTCGTCGCTGCGGTCGGCATCGGTCACGACCAGGCGCGGCCAGTAGCTCAGGTTGCGGCTGTCGAACAGGCGCGATCGCGCGCTGTCGCCGCGGCTGAGCTCGTTCGCGCAGACCAGGAGCGTGCCGTGTTTTTCCGCCTCGGCAGCGAGCTTGGCGCTCATCTGGCGCAGCTCGTAGACCGCGGTGATCGCGGTGTCGAGGTAGAGCTCGACGATGTCGAGCTTGGCGACGCGGATGTTCTGCCGCGTCGTCTCGTAGAACCGGGCGTTGGCGTCGATCACGCCGCTGACCAGGGCTTCGACCGAAGCGCCGACACTCAGGTTGGCCGACGAGTTGTAGCCCAGCAGCAGCGTGGCAAGCGTGACTTCGCGCTCCTCGGCCTTGCCGAGCACGTCGACCGTTTGCAGCAGGTAGCGCAGCACGCCGGCGCGCACCGCTTCGGTCAGGTCGGCCTGGCTGAGCGGCGTGTCGTAGGAGCCGAGCCCGGTGACCACCGCGCCGCGCATGCTGCCGCGCTGGCGCTCGAGTTTGTTGGGCACCCGCAGCACCACGATCGCGGTGCCGCGGGGTCCGGCGTACAGGCCCAGGCTGTGGCGTTCGCTCAGGTCGCCGTCGAGCAGCTCGCGGTCGATCAGGCCCTCGGGCCCGGCGATCGGGTCCTGCTCGTAGTGGCCGACCATGATCGGGTCGGACAGGAAGCGCAGGTCCTCGGCCCTGACGCGCACATGCAGCGTGCGCCGCGGCCGCGCGACCGCGCGCGCGCGCATCGAGCCACCGAGCAGCACACGCTCGGCCGAGTCGGGGTCGACGGCGGTCGGCGGGCCGGCGTCGTACAGCACCGGCTGAGGCAGCTCGATGTCGCGCGTGGCGGGCGGGGTATTGGGCAGCTGGTTGGTGTTGCCGGTGGTCAACAGCTCCACCAGCGCCGGGAAGTGCTGCTGGGTCGCGAGCAGGTCGCCGTGTTCGGCCTGCATGTAGAAGAACTGCCCGATGCCGCCGATGCGGCCCGACTCCCAGGTCACGGTGCCGTCGCCGCGGGTCGTGCCGACCATCTTGAGGCGGCCGCGCTCGTCGCGCACGCCGCACGGCGTGTTGCGTGCCACACCGAAGACGTAGGTCGATTTCTTCTCGTAGTCGGCCGGCAGGGCGGGCTTGGCCGTGCCGTCTTGTTTCCAGAGCCAGCTCGCCTCGTCGAGCGTGGCCTGCGAGGGCTTGGCGGACTTGCCGCTGCCGAACCAGAGGTCGCTCACCTTGGCGTTGAACTTGATCCAGGTGTCGGCGACCTGGAAGTCGTAGAAGCCGCCGCCGTCGCTCTGGCCCTGGAAGATGTCCTTGAAGCCGGGTTTGGGCAGCAATTGCAGCGCGCCGCGGAAGTCGGCGACGATGTCGAGCACCTCCTCCATGTCGTGCTTCAGGTCCAGCCGCACCAGCATGCGCAGCGTGGGGCCCTTGCCGAGCAGGTTTTCCACCATCGAGTGGGCGCCCTGGTGCGGCGTGCCGAGCATGACCAGGCGCGCGCCGTCGCGCTTCATCAGCGCGTCCATCACCGAGCGGCGCTTGTGGATGCACGAGCGCACGACCAGCCCGCCCATGCTGTGCGCGAGCAGGCGGATCGGCTGCTGGGTCTGTTTGAGCAGCCGGTCGAGGAACTCGCCCAGGCGCTCGGCCAGCACGTCCATCGGCTGACGCCAGTCGTAGGGGAAGGTCTCGACGCGATGGGTCTTGGCAAGCTCGCCGCACAGGGCGCCGTAGAACATGCTGAACAGGTCTTCGGCCTCGACACCGTCTTTGCCCCATTTGATCTTGTCGAGCCCGCCGGCGGCGATGTCCAGGGGGTCGAGCCACACCCGATCCTTGCCACCGACCCGCAGGTGCGATCCCATCACACCGGGCAGCACGACGACGATCGGCCGGTCCACGGCCAAGGCCTGGACATCGCGGCTGGTCGAGCGCTGCAGCGCCTGCAGATCCTCGGCGCGGTCGGGCATGGCCCGGAACATCTTGAGGTCGGCCGGCTTGTCGCACAGCAGCCAGTCGCGCAACGCGACCCGCGTGTCCTGGTTGGTGAAGTAGCGGAAGTGCGAGACGTCGGCGGCGCGGTCGAACAGCACCCGCGAGCCCGCCTTGGGCGCGATGCCGGCGAGCATGGCCGGCGTATCGACCACCAGGTCGTTGTCGACGTTGTCGAAGAAGATGAAGTCGGTGAGCAGCACGCCCAGCCGCTTGAGCAGGTTGCCGCCCTGGATGTCGCCGGCGATCACCGCCATCTCCAGCCCCGGGCGCACCGGCGCCTCGCGCAGGAACCAGGCCATCGGCGAATCGGGCAGCATGGCTTCGATGCCTGGCACGAGGTGCGGGTTGGTGCGGTTCTTGGCGATGTCGATCACGACCCGCTTGAACGCCGAATAGACCGGGCTGCCGAACAGGAAGGGCACCTGGCCGATCAGCGTGAGCAGGCCCGACAGGAACAGGTCGAAGTTGCCGCTCGCGAGCAAGGTGCCGTGCGCCGGGCTGGCGGCGCGCACATAACGTTGCACGACGAGTTGTTTTTCGCGCAGCCGGATGGCGAGCTCGCGCAGCTCGGCGCGGTGTTCCTCGTGTGCGGTGCCCAGTTCCCGCTTGACGCGCCCGACCTCGTCGGCGTCGGCGTCGGCGTCGCCGATGCCGTCGAAGCCGTACTCGTAGCGGTCGATCAGGTGGTCGAAGGTATCCAGGCACAGCAGGTCGGCAACCAGCCCGCCGCGCGAATGCGACACCAGGTTGATGTGAGCGTACTTGGGCAACGATTCGACCAGCGCCAGCGCGTTGGCGATCGGGCTTTCGGACAGCGTGCGGTGCTCGAAGGCATAGATGCGGTCGGGATAGTGGCTCTCCAGGGCCGACCACAGGTCGGGGCCGGCGGCGCGCAGATCGCCGAAGCTGCCGAGCGTGCTCGAGCCGGTGCCGTGCACGAAGATCAGCACCGGCTTCTTGGCCGCTGCCTCGGCGTCGGCGAAGTCGATCGGAGGCACGGGCGCCTTCTTGAGCTCGCCCGCGTTGCCGCTGCCGGTCCAGAAGTGCAGGCCGGGCCCCTCCTTGAGCTTCTTTTCGATCGCCCCCATCAGCGCCTTGGTGCCGAGCCAGCTGACGCCCAGCTGCGCGACATCGGAGAACTGGCCCAGCGCAGTGTCGAGAATGGCATCGCCCTTGCTGCCGACGACGAAGGTGAAGACCTTCGAGACAAGGCCGCCCACCACGTCCGAGAACACGCCGCGCGCGGCGCCCGCCTCGGTGCGCAGCTTGTCGAGCAGGATCTCGTCGTCGGGGCCGAGCAGGTCGGGCCGGGTCTGCTTGAGCGAGGCTTGCAGCCGCGCCGCACTGGTGACGAAGGTGCTGCCGTCGGAGAGCTCGAGGACGATGATCTCGTCGCCGGCCGCGCTGTGCGCGCGGTCGACCACGCTGTCGCCGGCGCTGCGCGCACTCGCGCTCACGTCGAAGGCCGCCGTCGGCGTCAGGTAGTCCGGCGGCAGGAACGGGTCAGGGCCTTGCGCGATCGAACGCGAGGCCGCGGTGAGCAGGGTCGGCAGGCGTGGCTTGAGTTCGCGGCCGGTGAGTTTGATCTGGACCTGGGTCATCGCGGCTCCCCTCCGGTTTTGTTTGCGCCCGCGTCGCGGACCGCGCGGGCGTGGTCGTCAGCTGAGGACCTTCTGCAGCCGCGCCTCGGCGTTGCCGACGATCTGCGGGCTCTGCGGGTACGACACCGATGGCAGACAGGTCGGGTTGACGGCGGCCGCCCAGTCGGCATAGGTCGCACCCGGCTTGAGGGTCTTCAGCGCCTTCAGCGCGTAGTAGGTGAAGGCGCCGTTGGCGCGGCCGCTGATCCTGGCGTCGTAGCTGAAGTTGTTCGGGCCCTCCTTGCAGCCCGCCAGCAGCAGGTCGCCGTCGCGCCGCGACAAGGCGCTGGCGAACGGCGACGCGCCCGAGGTGACCGCGACCGCCGTCACCGGCTTGCCGCTGGCGCCGCGCGGCAGCTGATCGGCCGGCAGCCAGTTGCCCATCGGCATGAAGCGCGGACGCGGCCCGTCGTCGGCATCGGGGTCCTCGGCGGCCGCCCGTGTCACCGTGCCGGAGTGGCAGCTGTCGGAGATCAGCACCAGCCGCACGCCGGCGGCGCGGGCCGCGAACAGCGCGTGGATCTCGTCGTCGATCAGCGGGCCGCCGCCGGTCTGGATGTCGTGCGGGCACAGCGCCTCGTCGAGGCCGTCGACTTCGTCGCCATTGAGGTCGGGCACATAGGTGCCGTGGCCGGAATAGGTGATGACGACCAGGTCGCCGCTGCCGGCGCCGCCGATCACGCTCTTGAAGCCGGCGACCATCGCCGCCTTGGTCGCCTCGGCGTCGATCAGCTTCTTGACCGAGAAGCCGCGGCTGTCGAGCTCGGCCGCCCAGTCGTTGGCGTCGTTGATGCAGCCCTTGAGATCCATGTGGGTCCCGGGATAGTTGTTGATGCCGATGCACAGTGCGCGCTTGGCCATTCTGAACTCCTTCGGGTTGGGGGGACGGGCGAAGGGCAGTCTAGGCTTCGCCTCCGGCGCGGGCAAGCGCACCTCCCCGGCCCGGAGCCGGCGGCTCCTCAGATTGAGGGAGGCAGGTTGGTCGGACTAGGAGCCTGTCGGGCTTTGGGTTGGGCCCGCGTTGGGTCGGCAAGGGGGCGCAGGCAAGGCGCAAAGCGGAGTCGGATTGCATATCCGACGAGCATTTGCAACGCCGCATGCGCCCCCTTGCCGACCCAACCCTTCGGGCCGGGGCGATTCGCGCT
>Ga0209515_10004109_pt1 | contig 19988 bp, 13 predicted proteins | sample Subgroupgradi54m_FD_187454 | JGI IMG/M metagenome (GOLD analysis project Ga0209515, IMG submission 187454) | Subsurface groundwater microbial communities from S. Glens Falls, New York, USA - GMW60B uncontaminated upgradient, 5.4 m (SPAdes)... ...
GAGTATGCCACCGTGATCCCGCAAGGGACTACCGGCCCCGCGATCGGCCACTTGCTGGCCGCGCTCTCGGCCTCGACCTGGGCCGCCGCCCCGATCCGCGCCACGGCGGGGCTGGAGGAAGGGGAACGGCCTGCGGGATCATGGTGGCTCTCGAGGGCGATTGACCGGCTCATGGGGGTCAAGATGAGCCGGGGGACGTTCGTCAAGCAGGGTGGCAAGATAGTCGCCGGCATCGGGATGCCGGCCAATGATCCGGCGGTCGGTGAGTTGCCGCCCATGCCACCCGAGGTGGCCTCGACGTACGTCAGGGCATGGGAAGCCATCAACGCGGCGACGCCGGTCATCGAGGAAAAGGGGCTGCTCTTCGGTGACAGGAAGCTAATCTTCACAGCATTGACGAACATGGCCGTTGCTCAACGAGCCGTCAGAATCCTTGAGCGCGAGATGCCGGCCGCCGATCGGTGGAGTGGTGGGGCGCAGTGGACGGCCATCGTACAGGAGAGCGTCGCGCGTTGCCACGCCGCGGTGCGGCAGAGGCGGGCCGGGATGGCCGCCCTCAAGGAACACCATAGATATTCCGACCGGGACCTCGCACCAGACGGACAACTCATCGCCCTCGCAGAAACAGCCCTCAGCGACCCTGCGCAGTTCGAGTCCCTGCGCTGGGCGTATGCCCTCGGGGATGTCTTGAAGGACACAGGGCAGTGGGATGTGGAGCGAGAGTCCCGCCAAGCGGCGGCGTCGGGAGACTTCAAGACCTACTTGACCCAGCGTATCCGAGATGTGGTCCGATTGTTGGCCGAAAACTACACGCCGACGGCCAACCGTGTCCTCAAGGACTACGAAACCCAGGTGCCGCCGGGCGACGTCGTGCCCATGGTAGATAGCGCGACCCGCGACGTGCTGGACGGTCTCGAACGGTCGCTGCAGGACGGGACGTTTCCGTTGCCGATTCAGACGCAGCTCGAACGTCCCTATAGATGGGCACTGGAGGCGTTGATCGGCCGGTCTCCGTGGTGGCAGCGCGAGGTGGTGACGCCCCTCACCACGCGATTGGTGGAGGGAGCTCGGCTCACGTCTGTGGAGGCCTCAGAGGTGGTTCAAGAGCTGGTCGGCCACCCCGATTGGCAGCAGCAGGATCACGCGTCGCGACTGGCCCATAGTTTTGTGTCTCATGTGTATCAGTCTGCTGTGGTAGATCGGCTCATGCAGCGCCACCGATACGATCGGTCGTTGGATGACGCGGGCGTACCCTGGGACTCCACGCTCCTCAACGACTGGTTGATGCGCCGGCCGGTTGAAGAGTTGGAGGCGTGGCTGCAGGACGGGCCCGCGTTCCGTCATAGGCTGATCGAGGACTTCGCGCGGCCGAAACATCAGCCCCCGCCCCCATGGCAGGAGCTCGCGCGCCGGCTCGCCGATGCCGCCCAGACCCAAACGGTAGAAGTCACCTTGCGGCTCGATGACACTGGAATCCTGGCCGAGCTGTCGTGGTGGCCGATCGAAGCGCCGCATCTGACGCCGGCCGACGCCGCATTGCTGGCCCAGCTCCGCCAGGCCGGCTGGCCGCGGGGCGGGGAGCCGGACGGCGTCTACGTGTGGTCTATCGCGCCAGGAAGCTCCCCTGAGGAGCTCGCGGCCCACCTCGAGATCCCGCTGACCGATCCCGCGTGGGAGCGTCTCGATGCGGTCACCCCCGTTCGCGCCGCGACCGAGCTCGATGCCGGATTAGAGGAAGGGGAGAAGCCGGGACCGGAGATGAGCCGGCGCAGCTTCCTCAAGCTCGGCGGCGTGGGAGCCCAGGCCATGGCGGGCGGGGCGATTCCTGAAGCATCCACGCCGCCGGTCGTGCCGTCGGCCGTGGACCAGGCGGTCCGCGAAGCGATCGCGACGCTGCGGCAATCGGCCGGCCAGGTGAACATGATCCCGTGGGCGAAGTCTACCCCCCAGCTACTACAGACGTGGCGCTTGCGTGAAGCGGCCGCGGCGGTCGTTGCCGGTCGGCAACAGCTCGCGGCGTTGGGGGACGCCGGCCGCTATGTCAACGGTGTCCAGCTCCAAGGCGATTTTGAGAGCACGATCCGGGCATTTCAGGACGCAGTCCGGCAGGGGTGGTTGAGCCCTGCCGGGGCTCTGGTCCGCCAGGATCAATTTCCCCTGGCGACCTCGGTCTTGGACGTGGTCACCGATCACCCAGAGCGGTACGAGGCGTTGGCGACACTTGCCAGCGCCGGCCTCTCCGTGAAAGGTGATGGTGTCTCCTTCACGGTGACGCCTGAGGAGCTGGCTCAGTGGCCGTGGGAGACGTTGGCTGATGAGGCCGCGCGCCAGGCGTACCTCACACGATTCATCGCGGCCCGCCTCCCGCCCACCATTGTGGCATCTCACACGGTTGAGGCGAACGATTTGCTGGCGCAGCTCGATGCCCCGTTGCCTCCTGACCGACCACTCCTGACGCTTGAGCAGGTGGCTGAGGCGGTCGTCAAGGATGCGGCGGGGCACGTCGGTGAGCCCGAGGACAGCTTCCTCTTCGAAGATGGGGAACGTCATGCGATTCGCGATGCGTGTCGAGATCGGTTGGAGATGTTGGCCCTCCAGTCTCCGGTGTGGCGGACCCGGGTGGTGCAACCACTCATCCGACAGTTGACGACGGTCGGCGTGCCTCAGCCATTCGTCGCGAGGATTGCGAGCATGGGTTCGCTGTTCAACGTGAGAGAGTGGTTGGAGAATCCCACGGCCGTGTTTGAGTCGCTCTACCAGGTGGAGCTGTGGGCGTATCTCAACAACGCCGTCCGTCGGGATCAATCTGCTGGAGGAACGAAGGTGGGTGTCAAGGAGAGCTTGGAGCTTCTCCGCGGTTGCTCCCTCGATGAACTGGAGGCTGGCGTCGCGGTTGTCCGCGATCGGGGCCCGGCGGCTCTCCGCGACTTCCTGCGTGAGCGGGCTCAGCAGGTCGTGCGGGCCGCGCCGCCGAAATCTTCCCCGACCGCATCGGACCCCTCGAAGGACCCGGTACTGGCGCAGCGTCCAGCGCCGCCATCGGCCGCGCGTCGCGAAGCGATTCCTCAGCCGCTCGGCGACGCGGCAGTCGAGCTGGCCGGGCGGTGGGCAGGGCAGGTGAAGGATTTCTGGCGGGTCGCCTGGACGCCGCCAGCGCTTGGGACGCCGCTCACCTCGCTGATACTCTACGCGCCGGTGTCGTGGTGGGATATGTTGACCGAGCGCTGGGCGTCGCCGGAGCGGGAGGCGACGGCGGTGCGCGCGATCGCGGCCATCGCCCCGCCTGACGCTCCAGGAGTTTTGCTGCTCGATGAGACGATGCCAGTTCCCATGGCTGTTGCCGCCATGGCGCCGATGGCCCGACCGGTGATCCTCCGGGTCGCTCGAGAGGACCTCAAGACCGCGACCTACGACTACCTCGCGTTCCTCGCGAGCCGGCCGGAGCTGCGAGGCCAGGTCCTCTTGTATGTCCCGGCCTTCGCCCACCCGGTGACGGTTGAGGGCCAAACCTCCTTCCTCCTCGCCACCGAGCTCACCGCTGGGCTGGAGGAAGGATCGGACAATCCTCCACCGCAGTGGGTAACAGCGCTCAAGCGATTGTTCAACACGCCGATGACCACGCGGGCATTCTTCAAGGGCGGCGGCCGAGCGGCTGTTGGCGCAGCGGTTCGCCGCGTGGAGCCGGTCCTGACGTCAACCGATCACCCGGCGGTTGTTCCGAGCGCCGCGGACCGCATTTCTCAGGCCGCGACTCGGCTTGATGCGTTGAGTGAGGCCCTGGCGCAAGACCGCTATCCCAGAGAAGACGCCCGCTGGCTGTTGCCGATGGATGTGGCCCACGACGCACAGTTGGGGCAACTCGCGGCGGCGTTGGTGGACGCCGAGTCGGTTCGCGACGCATTACGCCGCGCGTCGGGGGGTCCCGCCTTCTTGGAGCGGTTGGCGACGGCTCGCCGACGGTCTCTGGACGCGATTGCCGCGTGGGAACGCGGCGTGGGATCACAAGACCTCCGCGCCGAGGAGAAGGTTGCGCTGTTGCGCACTGCCGTCGAGCACCCGGCCCTGTATCCCCGTCTGGAGCAGCTCGAAGCGCTATGGCACGTCGGGGGGATGGAGGTGAACTTCCCCATGGCGGAGGAATGGCGCCATGCCGCTCAACTCCCGACCGACGACGCGTTCGCGCAATACCTCCGCGCGCGTCTCGCCGCGCTGATTGAACCGTCACGGGTTGAGCGACTGACCGCCGCCGCCCACACCTTGGCGCAGTATGGCACCCAGCTTGATCCGACCTCGGTCGGTTCCGAGCGGATCGTCGGGACGTTCCTCGAGTGCGCCGCGCAGTATCGGCAAGACCCAGGACATGCGTATGACCGATGGTTGTGGGCACAGGGATACCACAGGGTTGGAGTCATCCGCGCGCTGGTGGACCAGGCGGTCCACGCCGCGGAGTCGGCCCGATGGCAGCAGGTAGCGCAGGAACTCCACGAGCACTTCATCGCGCATCGCGTGCCCAGCGACAGAGCGCGTGAATGGCTCAAGCCACGCATCGAATCTGGCTATAGAGATTGGTTGCAGAACCCGGATCGCTGGGTCCAAGAAACCGCTACCAATGGGCTTCGAGCCCACTTGCTGGAGCAGTTGAGGCAGCGGGGCGACCAAGCACGGTTTGGCGACCAGGCGCTCCAGGGCATGGTCGAACGCTTGCCTCCCCAGGTTGTGAAGGCCGCGTGCGATAATCTCGCGGCGTTCGATCCCGCGTCGTGGATTCAGCGATCAGCTTCTCCGCCCGGTGGCGCCCCCATCCCGGTGCCCTCGGCGTCACGACCTGATCCCGTGCGGGCGTTGGCCCAGATGGTGTCGGATGCCGCCACGACCCACAGCGTGGACATCACCGTGCGACTCGATGAGCGGGGAGCGCTGGCCACGGTGAGTTGGCAGCCCATGGACGGCCTGCGCCAGACGGCCGAGGAAGCATTGCTCCGGGCGCTACGAGAAGCCGGCTGGCCCAGGGGCGGGGAGGCGGTCGGCCTCTACGTGTGGACCATCGCGCCAGGGACTCAGGCCCGCGACATCGAAGATCACCTGACGCACCCGCTCGATGCTGCCGCGTGGTATCGCCTCGCCGCCGGGCTGGAAGAGGGGGCGCAATCTGGGAAGCCGGCCAAGCCCGGCGACATGAGCTTGCGGACGTTCCTGAAAACAACCACCATGATTCCCAAGGTGGCGCAGCAGGTGGTGGCTGGGACGTCGGCGCCCGCTGAGATGGCGACCTCAACCAATCCGGAATTATTGGCGACCGCCAAGGCGGTGGGGCAACTTGAAGTTCTTCAACGATACCTGATGCCTGGCCACAGCCCCGCTGAGTGGGAACTGGCGCCGGTGCTCAGCCCGGTGGCCGCCACATTGACGCAGTTGAAGACCATGACCCACGAGTGGCCTTCCCCGGTTGCCACGGCCATGCACGCTATCCAGCTGGCTGCCGCTGCCCCGCTCTGGGTAGACTCCCCGTGGTTGGTGAATATGGCGTTCCAACACCCGGAGCACTACGGGTTGGCGCAGACCGTGGCGGGATTGTATCGGTTCCTCCAATGGAGAGTGCCCGTGCGCGAGTGGCTTTCTATACGCCAGATTTTTGAGACGTATCTACAGTCGGGAGCTCCGCCGTTGACGACGGACATCCAACGGATGGCCTACCTCCGTCCCCTCCTCCGCGAACGGCTGGGGGCATTGATCCGTGATCGAACGCCGGCGGCGGAGCAACAGCTAGAAGGATTGACCGATCGCATTCTCGAACATGCGGAACGCATCCTCACCCCCTACTACGGTGAGTGGAGGTCTCGGGCACTCGTGAACGAGCGGTTGGAAGGGGACTTGCGCCGATTCCTCAATCCGCGATGGGGGGCCATCATGCGGGAGGTCGAGCGCCGATGGGGTGCCGATGGGATCCCGGTGGAGTTGAGAGAAGGGGTACTTCGCCGACAACTAGATCATGCCAGGGACGATTGGCTGCGGCGGCCGGGATCATTCGTGGAAGGGATGCGATTGCACGGGCGCTTGGTGGCGGAGCTCTCGAAACGAGGTTGGCTGACTCCGGAGTTTGCGCCAGGACCCGAGTTGATTTGGGCGCTGTCCCAGGAGGAGCGCGCGGCCGCGTTGCAGGCCCCTGGGGCATGGGCGGAGCAATGGGTGCAACGCGTCCAGGCGCAGCGGGCCGGGGTGGTGCGGGATATCTGGGCAGCGTGGGGCCAGCCGCAGCCCGTGCGACCGCCCCGCGTCCTCTCTCGCGCGGAAGCCGAAGACGTCACGCTCCAATTGGCCGCCCGGTGGGGCGGGCGGATCGGCGACTATGGCCGGCTCCCATGGACGCCGCCGGCTCCCGGCGCCGCCCCAGCCCCCTTGGTGCTTTATGCGTCGGAGGCGTGGTGGGAGCCGTTGCGGGCGACGATGACGCTGGGACAGCAGGCCACCGTGGCCTTCGAGTCCTTGGAAGCGGTGGGGCCGGGGGTGCGGGGCGTGGTGCTCCTCGATCAGGACACACCGATTCCCGCCGCGTTGGCGGAGGTCCCGGCCCGCGAACGCCCCATCATCCTGCGCGTCACGGTCTCGCTGGATCTCTCGAGCGCACAGCCGATCAACGATCTGCGAACGCTCACCTACGACTACCTGGCGTTCCTGGCGTCGCAGGAACAGCTCCGCGGCCAGGCGCTCCTCTGGGTCCCTGCCTTTGCCGAGCGAGTGGTGCTCGATGACGCCATGTCCTACTACCTCGCCACCGAGGCGTAACTTCCTTGTTCTCCTTGAAGTCCTATGGTATGCTTCTTGTATCACAAAAGAATCTCAAGGAGGGCGTATGGTGCAGTTCGTGAATGTTCGGGAGTTCAAGACGAAGACAGAGGCGATCTTTCGGCGGCTTCAGCATGGCGATGTCGTATTGACCACGCACGGCAAGCCCCGGGCGCTGTTGCATAAAGTCTCTGAGCGCGATTTGTCGCTGACGACGGAGTACACGCCGGCTGAACTCGATCGCCTTGAGGAGATCGTCAAAGAGCCCGCGGCGGTCTACAAGACGGCGAGTGGCGCCAAGCGGCATCTCCGGCGCTTGATGCGGTGACCTACCGCTACGCGACGACCTTCGACCGTACGTTTCGACACCTTCCACCCGATCGCCAGCGCCGGGTTACGCACGGTATCGTGGGGCTGATCGACCGGCTGGAGGCGAGGCAGCTTCCCAGCGGGATGGGTTTGAAGCGGTTGCGCGGAGCGCTTTGGGAATTCCGCGTTGGACTGCACGACCGCGTGCTGATCAAGTTCGAAGGATCTGTGGTGACGTTTGCGCTTGTGGGATCACACGACGACATTCATCGGTATCTCAAACATGGCTAAGAAACAGAAGATTGTGATGGTGGACAACTACGACTCCTTCACCTACAACCTCGTGCAATACCTGGGGGAGATGGGGCAGGAGCTGGTGGTCGTCCGCAACGACCAGGCGACGGTGGACGAGGTGGCGGCGATGCGGCCGGACCGGATCGTCATCTCCCCGGGCCCCGGCTCGCCGGCCAAAGATTCCGGCATCTCCTGCGACGTCATCCGGACGTTCGCCGGGAAAGTGCCGATCCTCGGAGTCTGCCTCGGCCACCAGTGCATCGGCCACGTCTACGGCGGCGAGGTGGTGCGCAACTACCGGTTGATGCACGGGAAGACCTCGATGATTCACCACGACGGGCGCGGCATCTTCCGCGGCTTGCCGAACCCGTTCGAGGCGACGCGCTACCATTCCCTCGTCGTGAAGAAGGACACGTGCCCCGACGTGCTGACGGTGACGGCGAAGACCGATGAAGGGGAAATCATGGGGCTCCAACACAAACGCTTGCCGGTCTACGGCGTCCAGTTCCATCCGGAATCCATCCTGACCATCGCCGGCAAAGCACTCCTCAAGAATTTCCTCGCGCTCTAGTCCTCGTATGACCGCCACGCTCCAAGCGCCCATCGCCCAGCTGAAAGATCGCCGCGCCCTTTCAGAGCGGGAGGCGGAGCAGGTGATCGGCTTGCTGATGCGCGGCGAAGCCGCCGACGCGGAGATCGCCGAGCTGTTGACCGCGTGGAAAGACAAAGGGGTCACGGTGGACGAGCTGGTCGGGGCGGCGCGGGCGATGCGGGCACTGGCCACGCCGATCACCGTACGACCAGGCATCCTCGTGGACACTTGCGGCACTGGGGGCGACAAGCTCGAGACCTTCAACATCTCGACGGTGGCGGCATTGATCGTTGCGGGGGCCGGAGTCCGGGTGGCTAAACATGGTAACCGAGGGGCGACGTCACGTTGCGGGAGCGCCGATCTGCTGGAAGCGCTCGGAGTCAAGGTGGACCCCGGTCCTGACGTCGTGGCCCGCTGCATTGACCAGATCGGGTTCGGCTTCTTGTTCGCCCCGCGGTTCCACTCGGCGATGAAGCACGTGGCGCAGGTCCGCAAGTCGCTGGGTTTCCGGACGATCTTCAATCTCCTTGGGCCCCTCACGAATCCCGCCGGGGCCACCCATCAGCTCGTCGGCGTGTCCGACCCGGCGCTGTTGGAGTTGATGGCGCAGGCGCTGGGGCGGCTCGGGGTGCGCCGTGCCCTCGTGGTGCACGGGGCGCCGGGGCTCGACGAGGTCAGCACGATCGGCGAGACGCGGGTGGTCGAGATGGCCGGCGGGAAGACCACGGCGTCCACGATCACTCCTGAATCGTTCGGTCTCGCCCGCGTGTCGCTGGCGTCGCTGCGCGGCGGCGATGCGGTGACGTGTGCCCGGATCGCCCGCGACGTGCTCGACGGGGAAGCGGGCCCGTACCGGGACGCCGCCGTCCTCAACGCCGGCTGCGCTCTCTACGCGGCGGAGGCGGCGCCCGACATCGGCGGCGGCGTGGTGCTGGCCCAGCAGGCGCTCGATAGCGGCCGGGCTGACGAAGTGTTCCAACATCTGAAAACCTGGACGAACATGCCCCAATGATCCTCACGCAGATCGTCGAGCACAAGCGCCAGGAAGTGGCCCTCGCCAAGGAGGTTCGACCGCTGGAGGTGCTGAAGGAGCGGGCGAAGACCTTGAAGCCGCGGCGGGATTTCCGGGGGGCGATCGCCCGGCCGCATCACCTCAACCTGATTGCCGAGATCAAGCAGGCCTCCCCGTCGGCCGGGACGATCCGCGCGGAGATGGACCCGGTGCAGATCGCGCAGATCTACCAGGCGGCCGGGGCGCAGGCACTGTCGGTCCTCACCGACGAGCGGTTTTTTGGCGGGCACCTGGGCTACCTCGCCCAGGTGCGCGCGGTCACCGGCCTGCCGGCCCTGCGGAAAGATTTCCTGATTGACCTCTACCAGGTGTACGAGAGCGCGGTGGCCGGGGCCGACGCCATCCTGTTGATCGCCGACCTGCTGAGCGGCGAGGAGCTGAAGGCGTTCCTGGCGACGGCCGGCGAGCTGGGACTGGCTGTGCTCGTCGAGGTGCACAGCGAGGAAGACCTCCAGAAGGCGCTCGCGGCGGAGGCGGCGATCCTCGGCATCAACAATCGCGACCTCCACACCTTCAAGGTGGATCGGGAGACGACCGCGCGACTTATCCGCCACGTCCCGAAAGACCGGCTCGTGGTCGCCGAGAGCGGGCTGCGCACCCACGAAGATATCCTCTACGTGAAGTCGCTCGGCGCGCACGCGGTGCTGATCGGCGAGGCGTTCATGGCCGCCCCCGACATCCGGGCGAAGGTCCGCGAGGTCATGGGGCGTGAGAGTTAAAATCTGCGGCATCACGACGGTGCGGGACGCGCGGACCGCGGCCCGGGCGGGGGCCGACGCCGTCGGCCTCGTCTTCGCGGCGGGCAGTCCCCGCCGGGTGACGCCGGGGCAGGCCGCCCGCATCGCCCGCGCTTTGCCGCCGGGGGTGATCCCCGTCGGCGTGTTCGTTAACGAGTCGCCGGTCCGGGTCGCCACCCTGGCGCGCCGCTGCCGGCTCGGCCGGCTCCAGCTCCACGGCGAGGAAACGCCGGCCGACTGCCGGGCGCTCCACTGCCGGACGGGACTGCCGGTCGTCAAGGCGGTGCGGGTCGCCGGCGTGGACGATCTGCGAGAGATCTCCCGGTACCGCGGGGCGGTGGACGCGATCCTCTTGGACACGGCGATCCCGGGCCGTCGCGGCGGCACCGGCCGCGCGTTCGACTGGAGACTGGCGGTCCGCGCCAAACGCTTCGGCCTACCGATCATCCTGGCCGGGGGCCTGCGCCCCGCCACCGTGACCAGGGCCGTCCGCCGGGTCCGCCCGGTCGAAGTGGACGTCTCCAGCGGGGTGGAGCGCCGCCTTGGCGTCAAGAGCCCGACGAAAGTTCTGGCCTTCCTCCGCGCCGCCCGTCGTGGTATAATGCGTTCCTCACCGTAGAAGGAGGTTCGACCACTTCCATGAATACGCTGAAGACCACATTCTTTTTGACGCTGCTGACCCTCTTGCTGGTCGGCCTCGGGCAGTTGCTGGGCGGCCACCGCGGCATGATGATGGCGTTCGCCTTCGCCCTCGTGATGAACGGCGTCTCCTACTGGTTCTCCGACAAGATCGTGCTGGCGATGTACCGGGCCCAGCCGGTCACCGAGTCGGAGCTGCCGGAACTCCACCGGATCGTCCGCACGCTGACGCAGATGGCGAACATGCCGATGCCGAAGGTCTACCGGATCCCCAGCGACACCGCCAATGCGTTCGCCACCGGCCGCAGCCCGAACCACGCGGCGGTCGCCGTCACCGACGGGATCCTCCGCGTCCTCTCGTGGGAAGAGCTCGAGGGGGTGCTGGCGCATGAGATCTCCCACGTCCGCAACCGCGACACCCTGACGAGCACCATCGCCGCAACGATCGCCGGGGCCGTCTACATGCTAGCCGACATGGCCCGCTGGTCCCTCATGTGGGGCGGGCGGAGCAACCGCGACGACCGCAACCAGGGGGCGGCCCAACTCGTCCTCATGCTGATCGTTGCCATCATCGCGCCGATCGCCGCGATGCTCATCCAGATGGCGGTCTCCCGCGCCCGTGAGTACGAGGCGGACGCCAGCGGGGCGCACCTGTGCCACAAGCCGCTGGCGCTGGCCAACGCCCTGCGGAAAATCAGCCGGGCGGCAGCCGTCGCCCCATTGGCGGGGGCCAACCCGGCCACCGCGCACCTCTTCATCGTGAATCCGCTGACCGCCGGAGGGCTGGTCGCCCTCTTCAGCACCCACCCGCCCGTCGAGCGCCGCATCGAAATCCTCGAGCGGATGGCCCGCCAGGGCTGAGCGTCGTCTCGCCGCCGGCTCGTTGACGCTGTCGGCGGCGTCGTGATACACTGACCGTCTATGGCGTCGTCCCCTTCCGCTAAGGGCCGATTCGGCCCCTTCGGCGGCCAGTTCGTCCCCGAAACCCTCATGGCAGCGCTCGAGGAGTTGGAGCGCGCCTATCATGCCGCTCGTCGAGACCCGGCGTTCCGCCGCATCCTGACCGCGTCTCTGGCCGACTATGTCGGCCGCCCCACGCCCCTCTATTTCGCCGAGCGCCTGACCCGCCGCCTGGGGGGCGCCAAGGTGTATCTCAAGCGCGAGGATCTCGCCCACACCGGCGCTCACAAGATCAACAATACCGTCGGGCAGGCGCTGTTGGCCCGGCGGATGGGCAAGCCGCGCGTGATCGCCGAGACCGGGGCCGGCCAGCATGGGGTGGCGACGGCAACGGTCGCCGCGTGGCTCGGGCTCCAGTGCGACGTCTACATGGGGGCGGAGGACATCGCCCGCCAGTCGCTGAACGTCGTGCGGATGCGCCTGCTTGGGGCGCGCGTCATCCCGGTGACGAGCGGCTCGAAGACCCTCAAGGACGCCTGCAACGAGGCGATCCGCGACTGGGTGACCAACGTCCGCACCACCCACTACATCCTCGGCTCCGTCGTCGGGCCGCACCCGTATCCGACGATGGTGCGGGACTTCCAGTCGGTGATCGGCCGCGAGGCGCGGCGGCAGATCCTCCGGCAGCACGGCCGCCTGCCGGCCGCCCTCGTCGCCTGCGTCGGCGGCGGGTCGAACGCGATCGGCCTGTTCCACCCGTTCCTGCGCGACCGGCAGGTGGCGCTGCACGGCATCGAGGCCGCTGGCCACGGCATCGGCCGCGGGGCGCACGCGGCGACGCTGGCCGCCGGCTCCGTCGGCATCCTCCACGGCGCTCGCTCCTATCTCCTGCAGGATCGGGAGGGGCAGGTGGCGGAGGCCCACTCGATCGCGGCCGGGCTCGATTATCCCGGTGTTGGGCCGGAGCACGCGTGGCTGAAGCAAACCGGCCGAGCCCGCTACGTCGCGGTGACCGACCGCCAGGCGCTCGAGGGATTCCGCCTGCTGGCGGAGACCGAGGGAATTCTCCCGGCCCTCGAGCCGTCGCACGCGCTGTCGGCCCTCAGCCGTCTCGCTCCGATGCTGCCAAAGTCGTCGGCGATCATCCTTGGGCTCTCCGGGCGCGGCGATAAGGACGTCTCGATCGTGGCCGAGCATCTGGGATTGCTGCCCCATGGCCGTTGAGCGGTTGGCGGCGGCGTTCCGCCGGGCGCGGCGCCAGCGGCGCGCGGCGTTCATCGCGTACCTGACGGCCGGCTACCCATCGCTGGCGGCCACCCGGGCGCTCGTCATCGAGTTGGCCCGCGCCGGCGTGGACGTGATCGAGTTGGGGCTGCCATTCTCCGACCCGTTGGCCGACGGCCCGACGATCCAGGCGGCGTCGGCGCAGGCGCTGCGGCGCGGCGTCACCCTGCGCGGCATTTTCCAGACGGTGCGGGCGATCCGTCGGGCAACCGACGTGCCGCTCGTCGCCATGGGTTACGTCAATCCGGTGTCGCACTACGGGTATCGGCCGTTCTGCCGCGCCGCGGTGGCGGCTGGGTTCGACGGCGTCGTCGTGCCGGACCTCCCGCCGGAGGAAGCCGGCGAACTCATCCAGGCCGCCCGGCCGGCGAAATTGGCCACCATCTTCCTGGCGGCGCCGACGAGCCCGCCCGCGCGCCTGCGGCGAATCGCCGCCGTCTCGCGCGGGTTCGTCTACGTCGTCTCGCTGACCGGGGTGACCGGCGCGCGCCGACAGCTTCCGCGCGAAGTGCTGACCCAGGTCCGCGCGCTCCGGCGGCTGACCCGCCAGCCGATCGCCGTCGGTTTCGGCGTCTCGACGCCGGCGCAGGTGCGCTGGCTGTCCGGTGTGGCCGATGGCGTGATTGTCGGCAGCGCCCTCGTGGAGGCCGTCACGCGCGGCGTCGTCAAGCGCCGCGGCGGGGTGGCCGGCATCGGCCGCTGGGTGCGACCACTCGTGGAGGCGACGCGTCAATGATTCCCAAGAGCCGGTACTGGGGTGTGCTGCTGGCCGGCGGGCAGGGGGAACGCCTCTGGCCCTGGTCGCGGCACGACCGGCCCAAGCAATTTCTGCCGATCACCGGCCGCCACAGTTTGCTGCAGCTCGCGTACGCGCGGCTCGCCCGCTGCGTTCCCCGCGACCAGATCTACGTCATCGGCAGCGCCGCCCACACGCGGTTGGTGCGCGCGCAGTTGCCCCAGCTCCCGTGCTCGCGCTGGGTCGGCGAGCCGGCCGGCCGCAACACGGCGGCGGCCATCGGCACCGGCGCCTTCCTGATCGGCCGCGAGGATCCGGGCGCCGTCATGGTGGTGGCGACCGCCGACCACATGATTGAGCCGGCCGACCGGTGGGCGGAAGCGGTGCGGGCCGCCGGCGAGATCGCCCTCGAGGATGTGGACCGGCTCGTCTGTCTCGGGGTGCCCCCAACGGCGCCGATCACCGGCTACGGATACCTGTTGCCCGGCCGCGGGCGCCGGCGCCTAGCCCGCGGCCGCGTCCAAGCGGCCCCGCTGGCGCGGTTCGTCGAGAAACCGTCGGTCCGCGTCGCCCGCCAGCTCATCCGCCGCGGCGCGCTCTGGAACAGCGGGATGTTCGTCTGGTCCATCCCGGCGATCGCGCGGGCGCTCCAGCACCACCTGCCGCAGATTACGCGCGGGCTGGTGATGATGGTCAAGGCCGAGATCGGCACGCGGGCGTTCGACGAGCAATTGGCGCAGGTCTACCGCCAGGTCCCGGCGATCTCGATTGACTACGGCGTGATGGAGCAGGCGGTGGACTGCTGGATGGTGACCGGCGCGTTCACCTGGGACGACGTCGGCTCCTGGACCAGCGTGGCGCGCTACCTGCCGCGCGACGCCCACGGCAACGCTGTGCGCGGCGTGCATACCGGCTGCGAATCGCGCGGGAACATCGTGGTCGGCGAGCCCGACCGGTTGATCGCGACCCTCGGCGTGCGCGACCTCGTCATCGTCCAGCACCGCGGCGTGACCCTCGTCGCCCACCGCTCGTATGCCCAGCAGATCCGGCGGCTGGTGGCGACGTGCCAGGAAGCGCCGGCGTGGCGGAAGTTTCTATGAACGCCTACCCGAAAACGGAGCTGACCAATCGGCTGCGCGTGATCAGCGCGCCGATGCCGCAGATGGAGTCGGTCGCCCTCGGCGTCTGGATGGCGGCCGGCGGGCGGTACGAGTCGGCGCGGCTCTGCGGGGTTTCCCATTTCCTCGAGCACCTGATGTTCAAGGGGACGCTGACCCGCACCGCCCGGCAGATCAAGGAGGCGATCGAGGGGCTCGGCGGGGCGATGAACGCCTTCACCGACGTGGAGGCGACCTGTCTCTACGCGAAGGTCCCGGCCAAGCACGCGGCCGTGGCCCTCGACGTCCTGCTCGACATGGCGCTCCACGCCCGGCTGAGCGCCGCCGACGTCGAGCGGGAGCGGCCGGTGATCCTCGAAGAAATCAAGATGTACCTCGACGCGCCGATGCAGTACGTGCAGGACCTGCTGGGCACCGTGATGTGGCCGCGGCATCCGCTGGGGATGTTCCTGGCCGGCACGCCGCAGTCGGTCGGGCGGATCCACCGCCGAGACCTGGCGGCCTACGGCCGGCGGTTCTACACGCCGGCCAACATCGTGGTCGCCGCCGCCGGCCCCGTCAGCCACCGCCTGCTCGTCGAGCAGGTCGCCGCGCGCGTCGGGCGCGTCCCGCCGGGCCGGCCGCAGCGGTTCCGGCGCGCCTCGCAGCGCCAGGGCCGCCCGCGCTGGGACTGCACCGTCAAGGAGACGGAGCAGACCCACGCCGCCCTCGGCTTCCACGCCTTTCCGCGCAACCACCCGCACATCCACGGGCTCAACCTGCTCCACGTCATCCTCGGCGGCAACATGTCGTCGCGCCTGTTCCACCAGGTCCGCGAGGTGCGCGGCCTGGCCTACGAGATCGGCAGCCAGATCAAACGCTACCGCGATACCGGGGCGTTTACCGTGAGCGCCGGCGTCGAGCACGGGAAATTCGTGCGGGCCCTGCGGGTGATCCTCCAGGAGCTGCGCCGAGTCCAGCGCCAGCCGGTGGGGGCCGACGAGTTCGACCGGGCGCGGGAGTTCTACACCGGCCAGCTCCTGCTGATGTTGGAGGACACGATTGACCACATGCTGTGGATCGGAGAGAGCGAGCTCGTGCTGGGCCGCGTCTCGCCGCTGGCGCACATCCTCGACGACGTCCGGCGCGTGACCCCGGCCGACGTCCGGCGCGTCGCCCGCGAGGTCCTGCGCCCGGCGCACCGCAACCTCGCGGTGATCGGGCCGCTGAAGCCGGCGCAGCAGCGCCAGGCTCAGCGCCTGCTGGAGGCGGCATAGCCATGGCGAAGACGCTCATCGCCCCCTCGATGCTGGCGGCCAACGCCGCCCGGCTGGCGGAGGAGACCGTGCGCATCGCGCAGGCGGGCGCTGACTGGATCCACCTCGATGTGATGGACGGGCATTTCGTGCCGAACCTGACGATCGGCCCGCAGGTCGTCGCCGCGCTGAGGCCGGCCACCCACCTGCCGTTCGACGTCCATCTAATGATCGAACGTCCGGAGCAGTATCTCGAACAGTTCGTGCGGGCCGGCGCCGACCGGGTCACCGTGCACGCGGAGGCGTGCCGTGACCTGAAAGCCGTCGTGAACCAGGTGAAGCAACTCAAGGCGAAAGTCGGCGTGGCGCTGCGGCCGCAGACGCCGCTGTCGGCGCTGTCGTCCTGCCTCGGCGACCTCGACCTCGTCCTGCTGATGACGGTCAACCCCGGCTTCGGCGGGCAGGCGTTCATGCCGGAGGTGCTGCCGAAGATCACACAACTTCGCCGCGACTTCCCCCGCCACATCCAGGTGGACGGCGGCATCAACCATGAGACCGGCCGCCAAACCGTGGAGGCCGGCGCCGACGTGCTCGTCGCCGGGACGTACGTGTTCGGCGCGGCCGATCCCCGGCAGGCGATGGCCTCCCTGCGCGGCGAGGCCCCGCCACCGGCGCGGGCGCCGAAGTCCTCAGCGCCCAACACCGGATACATGGCATGACGGCCGCGCCGAAGATCGTGTTCGGCACCGACGGCTGGCGGGGCCGGGTCGCCGACGACTTCACGATTCCCAATGTCCGCGCCGTCGCTGCCGTCATCGCCGAGTACCTGCGGCGGCACCGGCCGCCGGGCCGAACACCGGTCGTCGCCGTCGGCTACGACACCCGCTTCCTCGGCGAGACGTTCGCCGCCGCCGCCGCCGAACAGCTGGCCGGCGCCGGCTTCACCGTCCTGCTGACGGCCGGCCCGACGCCGACCCCGACGATCTCCCTGATGATCCGCTTGAAGCGGTTGTCCGGCGGCGTCGTCATCACCGCCTCGCACAACCCCGCGGCGTACAACGGCGTCAAGTTCAAGCCGTACTACGCCGGGCCGGCCGAGCCGGCGATGACGCACTGGTTCGAGCGGCACTTGGGCCGCGTCCCGGCGCGGGCCCTGCCGCTGGCCGAGGGGCTCCGCCGACGGCGCATCCAGCGCGTGGACCTGCTCCCCGGCTACCTCGCGTTCATCCGCCGCTTCCTCGACTTCGGTGCGTTCCGCCGGGCGCGGCTGCGGATCGCCGTGGATGCCATGCACGGGGCGGGGGACCACCTCGTCGCCCGCGCCTTGGCCGGGACGCCGTGCCGCGTCGAGACGCTGGCGGGCGACCCGCACCCGACGTTCGACGGCCGGCGGCCGGAGCCGATCGGCGAGCATCTCGAGGCGCTCTGCCGGACGGTGCGCCGGAGCCGCTATGATCTGGGGCTGGCCACCGACGGCGATGCCGACCGGGTCGGCGTCGTGGACGGCGCCGGGCGGTTCGTCACGTCGCAGGAAACGATGGCGCTCCTGGCCCTGCACTTGCTCGAGGACCGGAAGTGGCGCGGCGGCCTCGCCAAGACGGTGGCCGGGACGAATCTCATGGCCCGCATCGCCGAGCAATTCCACGTGCCGATCTACGAGACCCCTGTCGGGTTCAAGCACATCGCCACGCTGATCCGCGACGGGAAGGTCCTGTTCGGCGGCGAGGAGTCGGGTGGGTTCGGCATCAGCCGCGTGGTGCCGGAGCGGGATGGCACGCTCATGGGCCTGCTGATCGCCGAGATGATGCTCCACCGCCGGCAGTCGCTCGCGCAGCTCGTCGCTGACCTGCGGCGGCGGTTCGGCCACTGGGTCTACCACCGCGTGGACGTCGAGCTGGAGCATCCACTGCCGAAGACATTCGCCCTGGCGTTGGCCAAGCGCCTGCCGGCCCGGCTCGCCGGCCGGCCGGTCCGCCGCGTGGCGACGACCGACGGCGTCAAGGCGACCCTCGACGACGGCAGTTGGCTGCTCTGGCGCGCCTCCGGGACCGAGCCGCTCCTGCGGGTCTACGCGGAGGGGACCTCCGCGCGCGAGGTCCGGCATCTCTTGGCCGTGGGACAGGCGCTCGCCCGTGGCCGGTCATGACCATTCCGCAGTCCCGTATCCGCAATTTCTGCATCATCGCCCACATTGACCACGGGAAGTCCACGCTGGCCGACCGCCTCCTCCTGGTGACGGGGGCCATCACCCCGCGCGAGTTCCGCCACCAGCTCCTCGACGATATGGACCTCGAGCGGGAGCGCGGCATCACCATCAAGGCGTCGGCGGTCCGCCTGCAGTACCGGGCCCGCGACGGCCAGGATTACCTGCTCAACCTGATTGACACGCCGGGCCACGTGGATTTCACCCACGAGGTGTCGAAATCGCTGCGGGCCTGCGAGGGGGCGCTGCTCGTCGTGGACGCCGCGCAGGGGGTGGAGGCGCAGACGGTGGCCAACCTCTATCTGGCGATGGAGCATGAGTTGACGATCATCCCGGTCATCAACAAGGTGGACCTGCCGAACGCGGACACCGCCCGCGTCCAGAAACAATTGGCCGAGACGCTCAACGTCACGGCCCCGCCGGTGCTGGCCAGCGCCAAAGACGGGACGGGGATTGACGAGCTGTTGGAGCGGATCGTCCGCGACGTCCCGCCGCCGGCGGGCGACCCGGCCCAGCCGCTGCAGGCCCTCATCTTTGATTCGCGGTTTGACGTGTATAAGGGCGTCATCCTCTACTGCCGCGTGATCCACGGCGCGCTGACCCCCGGGATGCCGGTGCTGCTGATGAGCGCCAAGCGGAGGCACGAGGTGCAGGAGGTCGGCGTGCTGACGCCCCAGCCGATGACGGTGACGGCGCTCGCCACCGGCGAGGTCGGCTACGTGGTCTGCAACATCAAGGAAGCCCGCGAGGTCCACGCCGGCGACACCGTGACCAGCGCCCGCACCCCGGCCGCCGCGCCGCTGGCCGGCTACAAGCCGGTCCACCCACTCGTGTTCTGCGGCCTCTACCCGGTGAACGCCAAAGATTTCCCGTCGCTGCGGGAGGCCCTCGAGAAGCTCCGGCTCTCCGACGCCTCGTTCTCGTTCGAGCCGGAGACCTCCAGCTCGTTCGGCTTCGGCTTCCGCTGCGGCTTCCTCGGCCTTCTGCATTTGGAGATCATCCAGGAGCGGCTCGAGCGGGAGTTCGGGTTGTCGCTCGTCGTGACGACGCCCAACGTCGTCTACCGGGTCCGCCTGCGCCGCGGCGGGACGGCGGAGATTGACAACCCGACAAAGCTCCCGTCGGCCGGCGAGCTCGACGCCATCGAGGAGCCGACGATCCGCGCCTTCCTCATCGCCCCGTCGGACGCCCTCGGGCCGGTCATGGCGCTGGCGCAGGAGCGCCGCGGCGTCTACAAATCCACGCAGTACCTCGGGACCGACCGGGCCATGCTCATCTACGAGTTCCCGCTGGCGGAGGTGATCGTGGACTTCCACGACCGGCTGAAGTCGGTCACGCGCGGCTACGGCTCGATGGACTACGAGTTCCTGGGCTACACCCCGGCGGCGCTTGTCAAGCTCGACATCCTGCTCAACGGCGACCCGTGCGACGCCCTCTCCTCGATCGTCCCGAAGGAGAAAGCCTACCTGCGCGGCCGCGACCTGGTGACGAAGCTCAAGGAGCTGATCCCGCGCCAGCTCTTCGAGGTGGCGGTCCAGGCGGCGATCGGCTCGCACGTCATCGCCCGCGAGACGGTCCGGCCGATGGGCAAGAACATGACGGCGAAATGCTCCGGCGGCGACATCACCCGCAAGCGCAAACTCTGGGAAAAACAACGCGAAGGGAAGAAACGGATGAAACAATTCGGCAAGGTGGAGATCCCGCAGGAGGCGTTCATGGCGGTGCTCAAGCTGTCGTCATGACGCCGCCGCGCCCGAAGTCGCTCGTCCGCGAGTACGTCGAGTCCATCGTCGTCGCCGTCATCCTAGCGCTGGCCATCCGCACGTTCGTCGTCCAGGCGTTCAAGATCCCGACCGGCTCGATGCGCCCGACGCTGATGGAGGGGGACCGGATCCTCGTCAACAAATTCCTGTACGGGGCGGAAGTCCCCTTCACCGGGCGGCGTCTGCCGGCCGTTCGCGCCCCGCGGCGCGGCGACATCATCGTGTTCCGCTCGCCGGACGACGACCACCGCGATTTCATCAAGCGCCTCGTCGCGGTCGAGGGAGAGACGGTGGAGATCAAGGAGTTCCAACTCTGGGTCAAC
>Ga0209515_10004110_pt1 | contig 19987 bp, 15 predicted proteins | sample Subgroupgradi54m_FD_187454 | JGI IMG/M metagenome (GOLD analysis project Ga0209515, IMG submission 187454) | Subsurface groundwater microbial communities from S. Glens Falls, New York, USA - GMW60B uncontaminated upgradient, 5.4 m (SPAdes)... ...
CAATCCGTGGAGTCGAGCGATACTAATAGGTCGAGCGGCTTTAAAATAATCTAAAGGAAGAAGCTGAACTTCGGTTCAGCCTCTGGCTTGAAGCCAAAAGGACTTCGGTCCTTGAAGCAGAAGCCTACTGGCCTTAAAACCAGGAACCTTGGGTTGCAATTTTGTGAACCTGACAGGGCGCAGTCCTGCGCTCAACAGTGGGTATCAAAGTGTTTGTAGAAAAGCAAAATGCAGAACTCTCCAACGAAATGCTGCTTGAGATTGTTTGAGGTCCGCCTTCGGCGGACTTCGTGAAGGTTCGGCGCAGCCGACTTCATGCCTAGACATTTCCTGGTGTATATAGTTTGAGGGCCACACCTGTTCCCATCCCGAACACAGAAGTTAAGCCTCAACGCGCCTATGGTACTACGGTCATTTTCCGTGGGAGAGTGGGTCTATGCCAGGTTATAAATCAAGACGGCCATCCTTCGGGATGGCCGTTCTTGTTTCTGCCCGTTTTGAATCGAATGGCCGTCCCATTTCATTAAATGGCGGCCATTCACGTTTGTGCCCGCTTTGAAAGCCGTCCCCAGGGGCGGCTTTTTTCATTTTAGCGGGGTTTTCCACCTGACGCTTCGTTCGTCACTTTTGGGTGGTGATTACAATTCCGGTAGTCTATCTAGCTTTATGCATCATGCAATAACCCAAACCAAGGACGGGGTATGGACAGAAAAGTATTGATCACGGGCGCATCGGGTAACGTGGCGAGCGGAGTTCTTCCCCAGTTGGTCAAAAAGGGAGTAGCTGTAAAGGCTTATGTCCGAGATGCGGCCAAGGCCGAAAAGCTGAAGGCCATGGGTGTGGAGCCGGTCATGGGCGACTTCCTGGACGGGGCGAAATTGGAAGCGGCCGCCAAAGGTATGGATGCAGTCATCTCCATCACTCCGCCGAACCCCAAAGCCGCCGAGCAGGCGTCGGTGATCACCCAGGCGGCCAAGCGGGCCGGCGTGGGACACATCATCCGGCTTTCGGCCGTCGGCGCCGCTCCGGATGCGCCCACCGACAACGGCAAGCTGCATTTCAAGACCGACGCCGAGATCATGGCTTCCGGGATTCCCTACACGATTCTGCGTCCCAACTTTTTCATGCAGAACCTGTTCATGTCCGTGCCCACCATCCAGGCCCAGGGTAGCATGTACTGGGGCATGGGTGAGGGCTCGATCGGCATCATCGATGTGCGCGATATCGCGGACAGCCTGGCGACCCTAGGCATCTACGGCGGCCATCACGGCCAGATCTACGTCCAGACCGGGCCCGAATCGCTGACCTTCGCCGAAATGGCGGAAACCATTTCCGCCGCCATCGGCAAACCGGTCAAGTATGTCGCCATTCCGGTGGAAGCGGTCGGCGAGGCCATCCGCGGATTCGGGATGGGAGACTGGTTCGCGCAGGTGATGATGGATTACTCGGCCGCGTATGCCCGTGGCTGGGGCGACTTCGTGAATGGAAGTGTGGAAGACCTGACCGGAAATCCGGCCCGGAGCTTTGCGCAATTCGTGAACGAGATTTTGGCGCCTGCGTTCAAGCAGCCCGCCGTGGCGCGGTAAATCCGGCGGAGCGGCGCCTGTCGTCCACTGTCCAATAAAACAAGCAGTCAATGGCCGTCCCAAGAGGCGGCCATTTTTTTATGGGATGGGTTTGTTAAGCTTTGGGAATCAAGAGGAGGGAAATCATGGATCGCCCGGACACCGAGAAAAGCCGATATCCGATAGGCAAGCATGTGCTGAGGACCCGATACGATAAGGATGAGGTGGAAGCCGCCATCCGCGCGGCCGAAGGTTTTCCTGCCCGATTGAGGGCGAAGGTGGAAAAACTGGACGAGCGGGAATTGGAACGGACCTACCGTACCGGAGGCTGGAATATCCGGCAATTGGTGCATCATACCCACGACAGCCACTTGCAGGTCTATACGCGCTTCAAGTGGGCACTGACCGAGGATAAACCGGTGATCAAGGCGTACTACGAAGAGCGCTGGGCCGAGCTGCAGGATTACAAGCAAGTGCCGATCGAGTTGTCCTTGCGCGGCCTGGAGGCCATCCATGCCCGCTGGACCGCCTTGATGCGGACTATGGACGAGGCGGCTTTCCGCAGGTCATTCATCCATCCGGAAACCGGCGCCGAGCAATTCCTGTTCGATCGGGTCGCAATGTACGTGTGGCATGGCAACCATCATCTCGCGCATATCGAGCTCGCCTTGGCGTCTTAGCGGATCGGCCTTGACTTCCTGACACCTTGTCAGGGCGCGCCGGCCGCGCTTTCAATTCCGGGTCGCGCGCGGTTGGACGGTTGCGCCGGCCGCCCGGTTTTTCCCGGCCAGGATTCTGCCGACCGCGTCGATATGCGGCGTAACGGGATTTGGCGTTGCCGCGGCCCGCAAGGCTTCGGACCCCGGCCACAAGGCCGTGCCGGTGGCGACCGTCACCCTGGTCTCTGTTTTCCGACCGAAAATATCCGTCAAGGTCAGCCGCGCATGGAGCGGTCCCACGCCAAAGCGCATCAGGGCCGCCACTGCTCCTGCCGCCCCTGCGGCTCCCGTTTCCAGAACGCCGCTGGTATCGGCCATGGCTGAGGGATCTGTGCGGGAATCGGAATACAGGGGCGCGCCGGTCAAATCCGCGTTGGGGAAGACCTCGAGCGTATACGCGAACAGGGGCGCTCCGGCGGGGTCGGGGATCCAATGGGCCAGGACGCGGCTGTCGCGGAGTTCCGCGGCGAGGACGGGGAATTGCGGGGCGAAGGACGGCGTGTCCGCCATGGCGATGGTGAGCAGGGTGTTGCGGGCCAGAGTAGCCGTGGTGTTACCTCCGGTGCGCATGAAGAAGGCGCCGTCGACGGTTCCGCCCTCCCATTTCTGGGTGCCGTCCTGGTTGGCGTTGAAACGGCAGGTCTTCATCGGGAACCATCCGCCCTTGAGATCCATCTTCCATCCCGGACCGATGCGGGACTCGCGGACTTCCGCTGCGTTACCCTGGTAGTCCTCCACGAAACTGTCGTTCCCTCCTTCGATGACCACGCCCTTGGCGGGATAGCCCCATGTGGCCGTCCGATACCAGATCCCCGTTCCGTTGTCGCGGAACCAGGTGCCAAAGGAGGTCTCATCGGGGCCGGAGTCCCAGGTTTTCAGGACCACGGTGTAGCGTTTACCGGCTTGCCAATCGAAGGGCCACAGGGACTTCACGCCCGTGCCTTCGCCGCCGAAGCCCTGCACCACCACTTCCGGCCTTTTCCAGATCATGGGGATGGGCTTGGCGTTCGGCGTGTCCCAGAGGGAAAAATGCAGATGCTTGACGAAGGTCTTGCCGTCGTTGCCGCGCATGCCCGAAGTCCGCTGCAGGCCCGCGTATCCGTTTCCAGTGCCGGACCAGCCCAGCACTTCGTAGTATGTGCCCACGGTTTCATACGGGATGGTGACGTCCATGGCGATGAGCCGTCCGGGCGGATCGGAGAAGTTGAGATGCAGGGAGGTGGCGTTGGCCAGGATCGGATGCGGAGCAGTCGCCAAGATTGCGGCCGAAAGTAAGGCGGACGCCATGGCCGACCGGATTGCGGACCGAATGACCAGTACCATGGCCGTTACCTTATCCGATTGCCTTGCCGACCTTTTGTCAGGCCGTTTGGCCGAATCCATAGCCGGCTTTGATGAATAAAAGATTCCATTTCCATGTTTCATCGTCCCCCCCCGCCCCGGCGCGAAAACCGGCGCGTGCCCTTCGCCACACCACCCCATGCGCGTGAAGGCGAGTGAAGGCGCGTCTCCGGGCATCACCCGAAGCCGGGCTGCCTTGGAGCGCAAACCGGAAGGTACGGCAAGTCCGGCCGATTGCGGTGGAGAACCTGGCGATTCCAGAGGATTGCGTTGCGCGGACCGCAACGCGGATCCGGCTCAAAAAGAGCGGGATGGGCGGAAAAAGGCGCGGGGCGAGGCCAGGGCCGGTCGGAGAACCTCCGGTCGGAGAACCTCCGGTCCGCGAGACGCGGGGTCAGAAGGATTTGGCGCTAAGCGAGACGTTCTCCGGTCCGATCAGTCCGGCCAGGGACTCGGTGAAGGAGGCTTCCGCCGAGACGCGCAGCTTCTCGCTCACCATGGTCATCTCCCCGCCGCCCTGATGCTCCAGATGCAGCACCAGTTGGCATTTGCCCGCGTTCTCCATGCACACGTCGTTGATGAGCATGACGTTCGGCTCCTGCAGGCCCACGGTTTTCAGGCGGACGTGCACGCTGCGGGTCAGCCGTTCGCGGGATTCATTCAGGTTGATCACCTTCTGGGCGTTCAGCTTGAACATGGCCAGTTCTTCGTTGAAGGTGAGGTTGCCGCGGATAAGCACCATGGAATCGATCTCGACGAGATTCCGCACCTCTTCGAACACGTCCGACCACAGGGTCACTTCCACTTTGCCCACGAAGTCTTCAAGCTCGGCGAAGGCGAAGGTCTTGTTGTCCTTGGCCGATAACTTTGTCTTGAGGCGCGTGATCATCCCGCCCAGCACCACCGGAGCGCCTTGGGGGCCGCGGAAGCGTTCGCCCTCCTTGGGCCTTTCCTGCTTGGTCTCGCCGACGATCATGCGCAGGCTTTCCGAATCCAGGGGACAGGTCGTAAAGCCTTTGAGCTCGCTGCGGTAGGGCTCCAGGGGATGGCCGGACAGGTAGAGGCCCAGGACCTCTTTTTCCTTTTCCAGCATTTCGTTGTAAGGCCAGGGATCGACATTGGGGAGCGGAGGCTCCCCCGTGTCCATGTTGGCGGGGGCCGCGCCGGCGCCGCCTGCGGGAGCCCCCATGTCGAACAAGGAGACCTGGCCGACCGAGCGATCCTGCTGGAAGGACGATGCGTAGGCCAGGGCCGTTTCCACCGCGGCGAATTGTTGGGCGCGGTTGCCGGGGATTTCGTCCGGCAAGGCGCCGCCAAGGATAAGGGATTCGAGCGCGCGGCGGTTGAGGTATTGCGAGTCGATGCGCTTGCACAGATCGTAGATGGAAGTGAAAGGTCCGTGCGCGTCGCGCTCCTTGACCATGAACTCCACCGCGGAGAGGCCGACGTTCTTGATGCCGCCCAGGCCGTAGACGATCTTGCCGTCCTTCTCCGTGTACTTGGCCAGGCTCACGTTGACGTTGGGGAAGGTGACTTCGATGCCCAGGGACTTGCAATCGTTGAGGAGCACGACCAGGCGCGTGGTGTCGTGCATTTCCGAGTTCATATTCGCCGCCATGAACTGGGCGGGATAATGGGCCTTGAGGTACGCGGTCTGGTAGGCGACGGTGGCGTAGGCGGCGGAGTGGGATTTGTTGAACGCATAGCTGGAGAAGGGCACCAGCACTTCCCAGATCTTCTCGGCCAGTTTCGGATCGTACCCGCGCTCCTTGGCGCCGCCCACGAACTTGGGCTTCAGGTCGTCCATCTTCTTGAGATCCTTCTTGGCCATGGCGCGTCGCAGGAGATCGGCGCCGCCCAGGGAGAACCCGGACAGGACCTGGGCTATCTGCATCACCTGTTCCTGGTACACGATGACGCCGTAGGTCTCCTTGAGGATGGGCTCCAGGTTCTTATGGTAGCAGTCGACCGGCTCGCGGCCGTTCTTGCGCGCGATGTAGTCGGGGATGAATTCCATCGGACCCGGACGATACAAGGCGTTCATGGCGATCAGATCTTCGATGACCGAGGGCCTGAGCTTGCGCAGGTAATCCTGCATGCCGCCGGATTCGAACTGGAACACGCCCACGGTCAGGCCCTTGCCCAGCATCTGGAAGGTGGCCTTGTCCGTTTCGGGCAGCTTGAGCGGATCGATCTTGAGGCCCGTGGAGGCTTCCACCTGGTTCAGGCAATCGAGGATTACGGAAAGATTGCGCAGGCCCAGGAAGTCCATCTTCAACAGGCCGATGTCTTCCGAATACGTCTTGTCGTACTGGATCATCACCTGGTCGGAACCGGGCTGCTTGAACAAGGGCGCGAAATTGACGATGGCCTTGGGCGCGATGATGACCGCGGCGGCGTGCATGCCGGCCTGGCGCACCAGGCCTTCCAGCTTGAGGGCGATCAGCTTCAGGCTTTCCAGCCCGGGTTCGCTCTCCATCTCCTTCTTCAGATCGGGCGATTCCGCCAGGGCGGTTTCCAGATCCGCGAAGGGATTGAAGGCGGGGAAAAGCTTGCAGATCTGGTTCAGGCGCTGCGCCTCGAAACCCATCACGCGGCCCACGTCGCGGAGCACCATCTTGGCCTTCATGCGGCCGTAGGTCACGATCTGCGCCACCGAATCCGTACCGTACTTGTCGACCACGTACTGGATCACTTCCTGGCGTCCGTTGTCCGAGAAGTCCGTATCGATATCGGGCATGGACACGCGCTCGGGATTCAAGAAGCGTTCGAACAGCAGGTTGTAACGCACGGGATCGACGTCGGTGATGCCCACGGCGTAGGAGACGATGGAACCCACTGCGGATCCGCGGCCCGGGCCCACGGGAATGCCCCTGGCCCTCGCGGCGTTGCAGAAGTCCTGGACGATGAGCATGTAGCCCGCGACCTTCATCCGCTTCATCACTTCCAGCTCGAACACGGTGCGGTCCTTGAGTTGTTTCACCCGGTCGGAGCCGTCCTGGGCCTGATCCTCGATCTCGGGATAGCGCTTGGCCAGGCCTTCCCAGGTCAGGTGGGCCAGGTAGGCGTCAGAATCCGCGAAGTCCGGCGGGATGGGGAACTGGGGATGATGGAGCTCACCGAACTTGATGGAAACGTTGCACTGTTCCGCGATGCGCACCGTGTTCTCGATGGCGTCCGGATAGTCTTTGAACAGCGCAGTCATCTCCGCGCCGGAGCGCAGGTAATACTGATCCGAATTGAAGCGGGGCCGGTTGGCGTCCTTGAACTTGTGGCCGCCTTCGATGCAGAGCATCACCTCATGCGCTTCCGCGTCCTGGCGTTCCAGGTAATGCACGTCGTTCACGGCCACCAGCTTCCAGCCCTCGGCCTTGTGCAGTTCCAGGAAGCGCTTGTTGACGGTCTCCTCGTCCGGCAGGCCGTGCGACTGGAGGCAGAGGTAGACGTTCTCCTTGCCGAAGAAGGCGGCATAGGCGTCGAGGATCTCCCGGGCCTTCTTCTCGTTGCCCTTCAGCAGGTAATAGCCGACCTCGCCCTGATGGTTGGACGTGAGGCAGATGAGGCCGTCCGAGCGGCCGCGCAGGGACTCGTGATCGATGCGGGGCTTCTGGAAGAAACCGTCCATGTACCCGTCCGAGCAGATGTGCATCAGGTTCTTGTAGCCCGCGTCCGTGGCCGCGATGAGGATCATCTTATGGTGGATGGGCTGGTTCTGGGAGTAGACCTGGTTCTTGCGGTTGTCCGGCGCCACATACAGGTCGCAGCCGATGACGGCCTTGATGCCGCTCTTCTTGGCTGCCATGTGGAATTCCAGCATGCCGAACATGTTGCCGTGATCGGTGAGGGCGATGGCCGTCTGCTTGAGTTCGATCGCCTTCTTCACCAGCCCGGAAATGCGGGCCGAAGATTGCAGCATGGAGTATTCGGAATGGGTATGGAGATGGACGAAAGGGAAGGGGGAGGGCTGGACCGGGGCGGACGGGACCGGATTGGTTTCCATGCGCCTATTCTACGATCCGCAGGGCCTTGGCCTGTTCCAGGACGTATTCGTTGCGATGGCCCGAGTCCAGCTCGATGCCGATGAACTTGATCGGATCCTTGTGCTTGAGCAGGAGCAGGGGCTTGAGCGAGATCCGCTTCATGAGCGGCGCCGAATAGCTGAACTCGATCTTCTTCTCCCCGGCGATGGCCTCCTCCAGCGTTTCGATCCGCTCCTTCATCTCCTGCTCACGGGCGGACTTGCCGTCCTTGTCCACCTTCTCTTGGGGCGGCGCGCGCAGGGAACCCGGTGATTCGCGGTAGGCGGGAGGCCCGGGTTCCGGACGGGGCAATTCCCACGCCGTGCCCGCGCCTGCAAGCGAGACGGGCCCCAGATCCAGGATGCGGCGCGCGTCCTCGCCGGGGACCAGGCCGAAATGCTGGAGCAGTTCCTTGACCCGCGGCTTGTTATGCCGGTTGAGGACGAAGCCGTAGTTGGGGATCACTTCCGTGATCAGTTCCAGGAACTGCGGGATCTCCTGCAGCTCGCGGAAGCGCACGGGATCCGAAACTTTGAGGACCAAGGCGTCCATGAACAAAGTGGAAGCGTAGGTGGAGGCCCATTCCAGCAGCGTCTGCGTGGCGGGACCTTCGAAGCCGAGCCAGCCGAGCAGCTCGGCGAACTCCTGCATCGTGAGGCCTGCCTGCAGGCCCTGGATCACGGACTCCTTGGAGAACCGGTAGCGGCCCATGAACTCGTCGTTGCTCTTGTGTCCGACCAGTTCCAGGCGCTGCTGCCAGCTGATGGGGGAATCCAGCGGGACCAGGCTTTCCATGTTGGGCAGGCTGATGGGACGCGTGGGATGCCCGGTGTTGCCGACGTCATCGGCGGCCGGAGCGGGAACGAGCTGCTCCCCGTCCTCGCTGTAAGCGGGCAGGTGCGCGGCCAGATACGCCAGGGCCGTGCGCTCGGGGCGTACCCAGGCGATCCGGCCCTTGGTCATGCCGAAGTCCACCAGGCCCAGCAGCCACAGCTCTTGCAGGGACTTGGGCAGGTTCTCCCAGGTGAAGGACGCCTTGGCGTCGTGGAACCCTTTGCGTTGCGGTCCGGAATAGATCCACAGGATGTTGGCCCAGGGCGAAACGCGGCCCGTGGCCGGCTCCGCGGGCAGGCCCGCCAGCGCCTTCAAGGTATGCGCCATGCCGTGCACGCGCGACTCCATCCACCATTCCGCCACGCGGCGCCAGGCTTCGCGGCGATCGCCGCGCAACAGCGCCTTGCCTTCCGCCGACAGATGCAAGAGTCCGTCCTCCTGTTGCACCAAAGAGGTTCCCACCGCGAAGTGGAGGAGGAATTGCACTTCCTCCGCGGGCAGGGCCGTGGACAGGCGCTCGCCGAAGGTGAAACGCTGCGCGAGTTCCTGCGCGTCCTTGCGGTGCATCTCCCCGTTCTGGGTGATCTTCACCGCGCCCAGCGCGACCTGGCAGAGGAAATGGCAGAGATGGGCGGTGAGGAAATGCCGGAAAGAAATCCAACTGGCCGATTCGGCGGCGGCGCCGAGCCATTGATCCGGAAGCACGCCGGCCAGAACGCGATCGGCGAGTTCGCGGAAGCCGTGGAAGGTGCGGCCTTTGTCCCCTTCGCGGGAGAAGATCATCAGCTCCTGCTCCAGTCTGCCCAGCAGCATGAGCGCTTGCGAAGGCGGAAAGCCTTCCAGGCTGCCTAGCAGTTCCGCTTCGGCGGCGCCGCGTTCTTCGGAGGCGTAGATGAGCGCGATCAAATGCCGCCCCTGGACATCCGCCGTTTTCAGGGAATCCGCGATACGCTCGGATTTGACCGCCCAATCGTAAACCAATTGGACGACTTTGGCCGCCTGCATCAATCCTTCGCCAGGCTGATCCCGGCGGTGCAGCTTGATGACGAAGGATTTTGGGGCTACCGTCAGGAATTCAAGGAGGGAATGCAAATCCAGTCACCCGGTTTCTAAAAAGTGGAAGAGGGTAAATATAACTCCAAACTCCCCGGTCAAATTTTGCGTACGGGTCAGAGGATGACCCGCCTGGATCGGGAAAACCCATTATATTTGGGGTAGATAGCGACGAAATCCAGGTTAGGCGCACTTTGCCCTTTTGGCCCTGGAATTGCTTTATAAAAGGCCGGATACTAACCCTGTGTATAGCATGAATCCACAGATCCTGAAGGCAGTCGCTTCAATGCGCCGTGAAACCCGGTTTCGTCTCTCTTTTTGGGCTGGAATCCACCTGTTCCTGACAGGCCTTGCGGGCTTTTCCCATGCGCTTTCCACCGAGAGCCCCATCTGGGCGGTCCGCGTTCCCGATGACAGAATCAAGGTGGACGGCACCCCGGACACGGTGTGGAAGGCAATCGCCGCGGGAAGGCAATACTCGACCATCATGTTCACCGATTACGGGAAAATCGTAATCCTGCAACCCGACGCCGTCCGCAATGACGCCCCCGGCAAATACATCAAGCCACCCGCCACCAGCTATGTCACCTTGATGGCGGCATTCGATTCCAAAGCCTTGTACTTCTACTTCCAGGTGAAAACGGCGACCATCGCCAACTCCAAGACCCTATGCGCGGACACCGCCATCTGGAAGGCTGATGCGGCGGAAGTCTTCATCGATCCTTCGCCTTGGAATCCCGATACCGCGGTCTATCCCTCCTACTTCTCCGCGGACGCCACGAACCTGATCTATGGCACATCGCCGAAGACGGTGCAACTGGACAAGCCTCTGAACGACAAGGATACGCGATTGTATTTCCGCAACCGCGCCAACGCCGACAAGTTCCAGATTCCCGGTGCCATTCCCACCGGCGTCCTCGCGGCGTCCCTACGTAACAGCAAAGATACCACCCTGGTTTCGGTGGAGATGAAAATCCCCTTTTGGGGCGGCTCCACGGCGGCCTTCGCTCCCGGCAAATCCATGTTCATCTCCTGGGGATTCAACATGTATCCGGACAGCCTTTGGAAGAACTGCACGGCCAACCCCATCGCCTTCCGGTGGGCCAAGAATTACCTGAACTACGATAACGCAGCCATCAAGCCACCGGGATGGCGCGCCATGGACAGCACCCATTACGATCCGTTGCGTTCTTGGGATGGGTGGGGGCAGTTCAACTTGGGCGTCGGCGCGCCTTTGGATCCCAAGGATTGCCATTTCAACGATCTGACCGATTGGAAGATCGAAGATTGGGTGGCCTCCAACTGCGGACATGCCGCGACGACTTTCGCGAAGGAATATCCGCGCGGCGGGATGAGAACGGGGCGGACGGGTGCGTCGTTTTCCGGCGCGCAAGGCCGGGATGTGAGCGGTCGCGCCACCCAGATCGCCGGCTACTATATCTTCCCATGGACGAACGGGGTGCCGGCGCCGATCGAGTCGCGGTAGGCAAAGGGAGTCATCCGGATTCTTCCGGAGCAGGCGCCTTCAAAAAAAAGCCTCGGGAAAAATCGGGGCGACAAAAAGGCCGGTCTCACGAGAGTCCGGCCTTTTTTTGAATCGTCTTGGAATCGGAAACGGGAAACGGCGGAAAGCCGGACCCGGTCAATCGGCACGGGGCCGATTGTCTTACATCGGATTGTCGCGCTTGCCGCTGTTGTCGTATTCGATGCCGATGGTTCCGACCGGGCAGCCTTCCGCGGCTTCGACGATTTCGTCGGTCAGTTCCAGCTTGGCGCCGTTCTTCACGACCATCTTCTCGGGAACCTCGAATACTTCGGGGCAGGTCGCCTCGCAGGCGCCGCACATCGTGCACTCGTTCTCGCTCTCGTCCAACCAGACCTTGGTAACTGCCATGACCTCAAACTCCTGTGCTTCTGGGGATATTCTACATCCCGGTTGCCTATTTGGCAGAAGAAAGCACTTTGAAAAAATGTTAGCTGACTTACGGATTAGAAGATACTAGGGGTCCCGGGCTTTGGCAAGAGCCGCGTGGAGGCCTAAGTCTTGCCCGGACCATGGGTTAATTCTTTCCACGCAAGGAAAGGTTCTTCCGGCGCGACGGGATCCTGCTTACACGCTACAAACCCCTGTCCCTCCTTGCTATTTTTGACCCAAGATGCCAAATACAGAAATCCAGGTCGGAATCCTCGGCGCCACCGGTTTTACCGGGTGGGAGCTCGTGGGCCTCCTCCTCCGCCATCCCCAGGTGAAAATCGCCTGGCTCAGCTCCGAATCCCAGCCGGGCACGGCCTATAGCAAGGTCTATCCCCAATTCCTCGGCCGCCTCGACGCCGACGTGGAAAAGCTCCGCAACTTCGAGGACGTGAAATCCACGCGTCCCGACGTAGTGTTTTCCTGCCTGCCCCACGGGGCCTCGGCGGAAAGCGCCGCGCCGTTCCTGGCCAACGGCAAGACCATGGTGATCGATCTCTCCGCGGACTTCCGCCTCAAGGACGCCAAGCTGTATGGGGAAGTCTACGCGCATACCCATCCCATGCCCGAGCGCCTGGCGGAAAGCCGTTACGGGCTGAGCGAAGTGCACGGCGCGGAGATCAAGGGCGCGCGCCTGATCGCGAATCCCGGATGTTACCCCACCTCGGCGCTGTTGCCGCTCTTCCCGCTGATCCGCGAAGGCATCGTCTCGGCCGACGGCATCATCATCGATGCCAAGTCCGGCGTGTCCGGCGCGGGTAAGAAGGCCACGGAGACCACGCATTACGTGATGGCGAACGAAAGCGTTTTGGCCTACGGCGTGGGCGACAAGCACCGCCACCGCTGGGAAATCCAGGAACAACTGTCCCTGGCCGCGGGCCGCAAGGTGGAGTTGCTCTTCACCGCGCATCTGATTCCCATGGAGCGCGGCATCCTCTCCACCATCTATTGTGATCTCAAGGACGGCCAGACCGGCGCGACCGCCGAAGCCTGCCTGCGCGCGAAGTACGACGGCTCGGATTTCGTGCGCGTGCGCGAGGACTTCCCCCGCACCGGCGACGTGAAGCATTCCAACTTCTGCCACATGAAGGTCTACCAGCCCGCGGGCGGCCGCAAGCTAATCATCGTGTCCGTGATCGACAACATGGTGAAAGGCGCTTCCGGCCAGGCCCTGCAGAACATGAACATCGCCCTGGGGTTGCCCGCCGCCCTCGGTCTGGCCTGATACGGCCGCCATGTCCTTCAACCTCAACCTGCATTCCTCCGCGCGTCCCACCGTGATCAAGATCGGCGGCTCGATGATGGACGATGAAGCCGCGCTCGACGGTCTGTGCGCGGCCCTTGCGGGCCTGCGCAAAGCATCCGCCCCGGATGCCACTGGCGTCGACGGATCCGACAAAGACCCGTTGACGCGCGCCCCCCAGGTGCGCGCACCGCTCGTACTCGTGCACGGCGGCGGCAAGGACATCAACCGGCATCTCGCCTGGTTGCAGGAGGAGCCGGTTTTCCGGGACGGCCTGCGCGTGACCGGCACCGCCGCCATGAAGGTGGTGGAGATGACCCTGAGCGGCTTCGTGAACAAGAAGCTGGTCGGCCTCCTGAACGCCCATGGAGGCGGGGCCGCGGGCATCAGCGGCGTGGACGGCCCCACCTTCTTCTGCGAGAAGATCTCCGAGGCCTTGGGCCAAGTGGGCCGCGTGGTTTCCGTGCGCACAGAGCTGACGGACGCCTTGCTCGCGGCGGGCTTCCTGCCCGTGGTTTCGCCCATCTCGGTCGATGCCAAGCAGGCCCATTTCAACGTGAACGCAGATGACGCGGCCGCGGCCCTGGCTTCGGCCCTGCGCGCGGAGAAACTGATTTTCGTCTCGGACGTGGAAGGCGTGCGCGGCGCAGACGGCGCGCGCATCCCGGAACTGGACGGCCCCTCCATCGCAAAGCTGATCGCGGAAGGGACCGCTTCCGGCGGCATGATCCCGAAGCTCAACTCCTGCCGCGCCGCCCTCGCGGCCGGCATCGGCCAGGTGCATATCTGCGGCTGGGCGGGTGCGGAGAAATTCGCGGCGCAAGTGCGCGGCGACGGGAATACGGGAACCATCATTCGCTGAGGTCGGCTTGTTGAGAATGCAAAATGCAAAAGTCAAAATGCAAAAGGCAAAGTTGAAGACAGGAAAAAACTCGACCCGACCAGGGCATCGGTTCTCTTCTCCAAAATTTTGCATTTTGACTTTTACATTTTGACTTTTGACTTCTACCCAAGAGACTCACATGAACGACCACCTCCTCCACAACTACGGCCCCAGGGATCTCACCATCGCCAAAGGCAAGGGCAGCTGGGTCTGGGACGCGGACGGCAACCGGTATCTGGACTGCGTGGCGGGCGTGGCCGTGAATGCCTTCGGGCACGGGTTTGCGCCGGTGATCGCCGCGATCCAGGGGCAACTGGAACGTTACCTGCACGCCAGCAACCTCTACCTGATGGAACCCCAGGTCAAGCTCGCGGCGGAGCTGTGCGCGGCCATGGGCCTGGACAAGGCCTTCTTCTGCAACAGCGGGACGGAAGCCAACGAAGGGGCCATCAAATTCGCCCGCAGGCATTGGCTGGAACAGGGCAAGCCGGAAAAGATCGGTATTCTCACCTTCGCGTCCTCGTTCCACGGCCGCACCTACGCAGCCATGGCGGCCACGGGCCAGGACAAGATCCGCAACGGGTTCGGTCCGCTTCCGGCAGGCTTCCGCACTTTGCCCGTGAATGATCCGGCCGCCCTGCGCGCCGCCATCGGCCCGGACACGGCGGCCATCCTGTTCGAACCCATCTTGGCCGAAGGCGGCATCATCCCCATTTCGGCGGACCTGGCGGCGGCCCTCAAAGAGGCGCAGGCCCAGGGCGTGCTTCTGATCGCGGACGAGATCCAGACCGGCCTCGGCCGCACCGGGGAGATGCTGGCGTCCCGGGCGTTGGGACTGGATCCGGATCTGGTGACCTTGGCGAAACCCCTGGGCGGCGGCCTGCCTCTGGGCGCGATCCTGATGCGCGAGGCGATCGCCAAGTCCATCCACGTCGGCGATCACGGATCCACCTTCGGCGGCAATCCCGTGGCCTGCGCGGCCGGACGGGCGGTGCTGTCCGAGTTGCTGCGGCCGGGATTCCTGGAAGGCGTCCGCGCCCGTTCGCACAAATTGCACGCGGCACTTGAAGGCCTGATGAAGCGCAAGTCGGCTCAGGGCTTTGCCTGCGGCCCGGTGGTAGGGAAGGGCTTCCTGGCCGGATTCCGGTTGGGAGGGGATTTGGGCGCTTTCCAGAAGGCCTGCCGCGGAAACGGCCTGCTGGTGCACCGCGCCGGGCAGGACGTCATACGCCTGTTGCCCCCCTTGAATATCTCGGAAACGGAAATCGACCAGCTGATTGACCGGTTGGAGCGCTCCATGGTAGTATAGGGAGGTCGTCTCGCCCGCCAGGGGATTTGTGGCTACCAAACTCTTCAAAAAAGTCGTCCGCGCTTACGCCTCCGGGGAGATCATCTTCACGGAAGGGTCGGACGTGGACGGCATCTACAGCGTCCAGAGCGGGCGCGTTTCCGTTTTCAAAACCAAGGCCACGCCCCAGGGGCCCGTCGACATCGAACTGGTGCAGCTGGGGCCCGGCAGCATGTTCGGCGAAATGGGCATGCTGGACCAGACCAAGCGCGACGCCTCGGTCAAGGCCGTGGACTTCACGGAAGTCCTCATCATCACCAAGGACATGTTCGAGAACCAGTTGACCCAGTTGCCGCCGTGGATCGTGAACTTCATCAAGATCCTCATCAGCCGCCTGCGCATCACCAACGACAAGCTGACCGCGGCCATCCAAATGCTGGAAGCGAACGGGCTGAAGCTGGCGGAAGACAAGCCCGCACCGACGGCAGCCTCGGCGGCTGCGGCTTCGGCACCGGCTACTGCATCGACTGCTCCGGCGGCCGGGACGGCGGCACCTGCGGCGGCGGCGACAACGGCGGAAAAGCCTGCCGGGGAAAAACCGGCGGAGCCCCAAGCGCCGGTGGTTTGAAAAGGCTTCACGTCTGGAGTCTGGAGCAAGATTCGTGAGTTGCCCCCTTTGGTCGACAAGAAATTGCGGGGATCCTTGAGCCAACAGTGAGGCGGCCGTGAAAGCTCAGCCGTTGGACACAGCCGCCCATCCCCATTTTTTCTTGCTCCCGACCCCAGACTCCAGACTCCAGACGTGAAGCCGGCAAGATTGCCTCCGTATTTCACCCGCTCCATGCCCCATCCCGCGGGTCTTTGCTTCCCTCCCAAATACTACATTTGACCCCTGCAACTAAGCGTTCCGGATGAGTTCCGGCCGCGATGAAAGGGTCCATGGCGAAGAAGAGCGGAGCGGCGGAAAAAGCCGCCAAGAAACCGGCGAAGAACAAGCAGAGCGGCAAGCCGAAGGTGGTGTTGGCGTATTCCGGGGGCCTGGATACCTCCGTGATCATTCCCTGGCTGATCGAGAATTACGACGTGGACGTGATCGCCTACGCGGCGGACATCGGCCAGGGCAAGATCGAAACCGATCCGCTCATCGAGAAGGCGCTCAAGACCGGCGCATCCAAGTGCTATGTGCTGGATCTGAAGAAGGAGTTTCTGGAAGAATACGCCTGGCCCGTGCTGAAGGCCGGCGCCAAGTACGAGGGCCAGTACCTGCTGGGCACGTCGATGGCGCGCCCGCTGATCGCCAAGCACCAGGTGCTGATCGCGGAGAAGGAAGGCGCCTACGCCGTGTCGCACGGCGCCACCGGCAAAGGCAATGATCAGGTCCGCTTCGAGCTGACCTATATGGCCATGAACCCGCGCCTGAAGATCATCGCGCCGTGGAAGGATCCCAAGTGGAAGATCCGCTCCCGCGAAGATGCCATCGAGTACGCCGGGCCCGGAACATCCCGTTGACCGTATCCAAGAAGAAGATCTATTCCGAGGACGGCAACCTGTGGCATCTGTCCCATGAGGGCGGCGTGCTGGAGCATCCGGAAAAAGAGCACCAGTACGACATGCTGCGCTGGACCAAGACCCCGGAGAAGGCGCCGAACAAGCCCGGCTACGTCAAGGTCGAGTTCCATAAGGGCATCCCCGTGGGCGTGGATGGGAAAAAACTCGGCGCCGTGGAGCTGCTGGAAAAGCTGAACGCGCTCGGCGGCGAGCACGGCTGCGGCCTGGTCGACATCGTGGAGAACCGTCTGGTGGGCATGAAGTCCCGCGGCGTGTACGAGACCCCGGGCGGATCGATCCTATACCGGGCGCATGAGTTCCTGGAACAGCTGACCTTGGATCGCGACACCTTGCTCTACAAGCAGTCCGTGGGGCAGAAGTACGCGCAGATGGTGTACGACGGCCTGTGGTTCACGCCTCTGCGCCAGGCGCTGGATTCGTTCATCGACAAGACGCAGGAAGTGGTCACGGGGACCGTGACCTTGAAGCTTTATAAGGGCAACATGACCCTGGCCGGCATGGAGAGCCCGTTCTCCCTGTACGATCCCGGCCTGGGCGGCTTCTCGGACGTGGACACCTACAACCAGCAGGATGCGACCGGGTTCATCAAGTGCCTGGGCCTGCCCCTGAAGATGCGCGCCTTGCTGCTGGGCAAGAAGAGCAACGTCAAGATCTGAGCCCGCGGGCCGGGGTAGCTTGACGGTTACCTCGGCGCGCTTGCCGGGAAAGAGGAAGTTTGGACAACCTGAAGCCCGCCGCGTCGCTGCCTTCCGTGGGAGTCATTCTGCCCGCGGGCGGCAGGGGCCTCCGCGTCGGCGGTCCCGAACCCAAGCAGTTCCTGCACCTTGGTCCCGGCCGCACCATGCTGGCCTATGCGGTGGGGGCGTTCAGCCGCATGGACTGCGTCAAGTCCATCGCCCTGGTGCTGCCCCGGGAGCGCATGGCCGCTTTCGCCGGCCTGGCGCAGGCCCATCCCAAGGTGAAACTGGTGGAAGGCGGCGCGGAACGCTGGGAGTCCGTGCGCAACGGTTTCCAGGTCCTCGATCCAGAGCTCCCTTATGTGCTGGTCCACGACGTGGCGCGCCCGTTCGTGTCCGAAGCCGTGATCCGCCGCTGCTTGGAGGCTGCCGCGCCAGATGCCTGCGTCATCGCGGCCCTGCCGGCTTCGGATACGATCAAGCAGGTTTCCGGGAACCTGGTGAAACAGACTTTGGATCGCAATCATCTGATCCTGGTGCAGACGCCCCAGGTTTTTCCGCGCCCGGTGCTGGACGCGGTCTATGCGCTGGCCGAGAATGGGCCTTCGCCCACCATCGGGATACCGACCGACGAAGCCATGATGGCCGAGCGCGCGGGGTACGCGGTGCGCTGGGTGCGCGGGGCGGATGCCAACCGCAAGATCACCGGCGCGGCCGATCTGGCCTGGGCCGAGTGGATGGCGGAGCGCCTGGATTCGGGAGAATCGCTTCCGGACGCGTAGTTCGGGCCTAAACTTGCTTTCCGGACGGGGTAAAAATGTTTAAAGTGGGGATTGGACAGGACAGTCATCGCATTCAGGAGCCCGCCGCGGGAAAGGCCCTTGTGCTGGGCGGGGTAACCTTGCAGGAACCCTATGCCCTGGAGGGCAACAGCGATTCGGACGTCATCCTGCACGCCATCACCAACGCGGTTTCCGGCGTGACCGGGCGGCCCATCCTGGGGCCCGTGGCCGACAAGATGTGCAAAGCGGGGACGGCGGACAGCGCGGCCTATCTGCAGAAGGCCTTGGAAGACCTGGACGGCATGGCCTACCGGCTGACCCATGTGTCGGTAACCATCGAGTGCCAGCGTCCGAAGATTCTACCCGTGCTTTCCGCCATCACGGCCCGGGTGGCGGACCTGACCGGGCTCGGACCCGAGGATGTCGGCATCACGGCCACATCGGGAGAGGGACTGACCGATTTCGGAAAGGGCTTGGGGATACAGGCGTTTGCGATTGTGACCGCGATGAAGGCGGAGTAGCAGGCAGGGTCGAACTGCGGAGAGTCAGGGGAGCTTGATTAAACCCGTGGAGCTTTTTGGTGCTTCACATCTGAAGTCGGGGGTCTGGAGTCTGGAGCAAAACCAGGAGATGGCTCTAACTTCAATCTTTTGTTTCGCTCCAGACTCCAGACCCCTAGGCACGAAGTTGGGATGGCAGCGAAGCCGAGCTCCAAGCGGGAACATCCCCAAAGCACTTAAGCTTCAAGTTCCGCTCCGGTTGGATCCGACTCTCTTCAATTCGGGTGCATGAACCGGAACCGCACGCCGCCCAATTCGATTTCATCGCCGTCCTTGAGGCGCGCCGAATGCACTTCCTCGCCGTTCAGGATGATGTGGGAGAAGCGTTTGACCAGCAGGTTGATCACCCACACGGTTCCCTTGCGGTCGATGCTCGCGAATTGCTTGCCGATCATGAGGCCGGGGATATGGATGTCGTCGCTGCTGCTGTTTCCGAAGTAAGTGGTCTCCTTCATCAGCGGAATGGCCTTGCCCGTTTCCATCAACTCCAGGTAGGGCTCGCGGCCGGGGGCAGGGGCGGCGGGGGCTTCCCGGGGACGGGGGACGTCCTCGAGGTATTCCAGGGCATGCTGGCCGATGGTGATGACGTCGTTGGACTTGAGCAGGCATTTGTGGACCCGCTTTTTGTTCACATAGGTGCCGTTCAGACTCTGCAAATCCTCGAGGATGAAGATCTTTTCCTCGACGTCCCCGACGATGAAGGCATGGTTACGGGAAATCCCCAGGTTTTCGATGCAGATGGGATGGGCTGGAAGCCGACCGATGGTGTTGAAACCCGGCCTTAGCTGGGCTTCGCCCAGGATTTGATTCTGATAACGGATGACGATTTTCGCCATGATTGGGCTCCGAAAATAACCCCCCCCCGCCCTTTTGCCAAGGCCGTGCTGGAGCCGGGGGGGCAATAATGCTAGTATTACCTTATTCCCAAGCAAATATGAAGGTCATCAAGCCATTTTTCCTCGGCGCGCTCGGTGGTCTGGCCCTGGCCCTGGCGGCATTGCTGGGGATTTATTTCTCCTCCCTGCGCAACGACGTTTATTTCGCCGCGGATCCGGAAATGGCCGACGCCCGCGCGAAACTGGGACAGTTCCAGGAATGGCTGGCCCAGGCCGATCTGCGCTTGGCGCAAAGCGAATCCGCCCCTGAGGATAAAAGCCCGGCTTCGGACTCGCTGCGGAACGCGCAGACCAAGGCCTGGCGCGATTACAAAGCCTGGCGAAACCGCCTGGGCGAATTGGCCCGCGCCCATGACAAGCCCACCGCCGACGGCATCTGGCCCTGGACGTATTCCCTCCGTTACTGGTTCCTCCCCGGCGCCGTGCTTTTCGCTTTACTGCCGGGACTCTTCTTCGGCGTGCGCGCCCGCATGCGCTTCCGGCCCGGCCGCGTGAAAGCCGATAAAGCGCCGACCAAGAATGCCCGTTCTCCGAACGGCCGTTCGCAGGCGCTCGCCAATTTCGAGGACGCGGTCAAGAAGGTCGC